>Ga0137307_100073_pt1 | contig 154367 bp, 143 predicted proteins | sample NAcewD2O_March_2_FD_97180 | JGI IMG/M metagenome (GOLD analysis project Ga0137307, IMG submission 97180) | Mouse cecal microbial communities from Vienna, Austria - N-Acetylglucosamine amended D2O_March | ecosystem: Host-associated > Mammals > Digestive system > Large intestine > Cecum | place... | reverse complement strand
CTACGGCAGAAGACTTATGCGGATCGTCTAATATTCTCGATACCGTTCATCTTAAAAACCTCGTTGATGATCTCTCAAAACTTTACGGCACGTCTGTAAGCACAAAGGTAGCCAAAGACGCCAAAGTTTCGGCTGAAAAAAGGCTGATAGAGGCTATTCGCGCAAACCTCGACCGCTACAACGGTTAAAAAATTTTCAACATCAATTTAAAAACGGGCTGAATTATCAGCCCGTTTTTATTGATTGGTTTCTTATTTCGTCATTGCTTCCTGAACGGCAACAGCAACGGCGACCGTTGCGCCGACCATGGGGTTGTTGCCCATTCCGATAAGTCCCATCATTTCAACGTGAGCGGGAACGGAAGAGGAGCCGGCAAACTGTGCGTCGGAGTGCATACGACCCATAGTATCGGTCATACCGTAAGAGGAAGGCCCTGCCGCCATATTGTCGGGGTGGAGCGTTCTTCCCGTGCCTCCGCCGGAAGCTACCGAGAAATATTTTACGCCGTTTTCAACGCACCACTTTTTGTAAGTGCCTGCGACGGGATGCTGGAAACGCGTGGGGTTGGTGGAGTTGCCCGTAATCGAAACGGAAACGTGTTCCATCTTCATAATGGCAACGCCTTCGGGTACGTTATCCGCGCCGTAGCATTTTACTTTTGCTCTCGGTCCGTCGGAGAAAGCTACGCTGTCGGTAACTTTTACGGTTTCGGTATAAGGATCGAATTCGGTCTTGCAGTAGGTAAAACCGTTTATTCTCGAAATTATATAAGCCGCGTCTTTGCCGAGACCGTTCAATATAACCCTTAAAGGCTTGACTCTGACTTTGTTTGCATTTTCAGCAATCTTAATCGCGCCCTCCGCAGCCGCGAAAGATTCGTGACCCGCAAGGAAGCAGAAGCAGTCGGTCTCTTCGGAGAGGAGCATTGCGCCCAGATTTCCGTGTCCGAGACCTACTTGTCTGTTTTCGGCAACAGAGCCCGGAATACAGAAGCTCTGAAGTCCTATGCCGATAGCGGAAGCGGCGTCCGCGGCTTTTTTACATCCTTTCTTTATAGCGATTGCCGCGCCGACCGTATATGCCCAGACTGCGTTTTCAAAGCAGATAGGCTGAGTTCCGCGCACGATTTTATCTACGTCGATACCCTTTTTCATTGTGATATCGCGACATTCTTCAATTGATTTAATGCCGTATTCTTTTAAAACGGAAAGAATTTTCTTTTCTCTTCTCTCATAACTTTCAAAAAGCGCCATAATTAATCAACCTCCTTGTCGGTTCTCGGATCGATATGTTTTACCGCACCCTGTTCTTTTGAATATCTGCCGTAAACACCGATAGCTTTATCATAAGCTTCGTTGGGTGAAAGACCTTTTTTGATAAAGTCGGTCATCTTGCCGAGCGAAACGAATTTGTATCCGCAGATTTCGTTGTTTTTGTCGAGAGCGAGTGCGATGACGTAGCCCTCTGCCATTTCAAGGTATCTTGCGCCCTTGTAAGCAGTGCCGTACATAGTCGCCACCTGCGAACGAAGTCCCTTGCCGAGGTCTTCGAGACCTGCGCCGACAGGCAGACCGTCTTCCGAGAACGCCGACTGCGTTCTGCCGTATACGATCTGTAAAAACAGCTCGCGCATAGCTGTGTTGATTGCGTCGCATACGAGGTCGGTGTTGAGCGCTTCCAAAATCGTCTTGTGGGGCAGAATTTCGGCAGCCATTGCGGCCGAGTGAGTCATTCCCGAACAACCTATCGTTTCGACAAGGCATTCTTCGATGATGCCGTCTTTTACATTTAACGTCAGTTTGCAAGCGCCCTGTTGGGGAGCGCACCAGCCGATACCGTGGGTGAGACCTTTGATGTCTTTGATTTCCTTTGCCTTTATCCATTGACCTTCTTCGGGAATGGGAGCGGGACCGTGTTCGAATTTACCCGAAACGCCCTTGGCAACGCAAATCATATTTTCAATGTCTTCAGAATAATGCATTACTTTTCCTCCGAAATTAATTTTCTCGTTCAAGTATAACATAAAGCTTGAATTAATACAACTTTTCGCGTAAAAAAATTTAAAAATTTTGACTGCTTTCGCTTTAAAAATGTTTACTCGATTAAAAATAGTATTATAATAGTAGTGTAAAAAAAATTTCGTCAAGGTATACCGATGCTCTGTCAGCACTGCAAAAAGAATCCGGCCGCGGTCAATTATTTTGAAATGGTCAACGGAAAAAAATTCGAATATCATCTTTGTGCCTTTTGTTACGCCGATCTGTACGGCGAACTGAACAGCACGGCAAATAATTCCGCCTGGTCAAACCTTTTCTCTTCGCCCGTACCGCGCAGAAAATTCTGTCCCGTATGTCATACGTCCTTTTCCGATTTCGAAAGAACGGGGCTTTTAGGCTGTACCAGCTGTTACGACGTTTTTAAAGAAGAGCTTATACCGTCGATTCTCAGAATACAGGGCAAAGTGGAGCATATAGGCAAGGCAGGCAACAATATGGACGAACTCGGACTTCACAGGCGTTTGAAAAGTTTGCAGGAACAGCTTGAAAATGCGCTCCGCGAAAAGAATTTCAGGGCGGCAGACAGACTTAACAGACAGATAAACGCAATAAAGAAAAGTCTGCACGGAGGCGGAAATGGATAGATTATCGGACGGCACCGTAGTTTCGACGAGGATACGTCTTGCAAGGAATTTAGAAGGTTATCCTTTTCCGTCGCATCTCAAAAACGAAAAACAGGCGAAAGAGATAATAAGACTCGTCTCCTGTGCGCTGGCGAGGCTTGACGAATTCAGTCTTTATTATATGGACGCAATTGCAGGCGAGCAGGCCGTAAGTTTAATGGAAAACCATCTTATAAGCCCCAAGCTTATAAAAAACAAACACTTATCCGCTGCTCTCATCAATACGGAAGAAAGCGTATCAATTATGATAAACGAGGAAGATCATCTCCGCGAACAGTGCATAGTTAAGGGACTCGATTTACGGTTTGCATATGAAACTATGTCGGAAATCGACAGCCGTATCGCAGGGTCAATGAAATTTGCGTACGACGAACAGTTCGGCTTTCTCACAGCCTGCCCGACGAATCTGGGTACGGGACTCAGAGCTTCGGTGATGCAGTTCCTGCCTGCGCTCACTATAAACGGAGTTATGCCCAAACTTATAAGAAGCATATCGCGTTTAGGGCTGACCGTACGCGGAGTGTACGGCGAAGGGAGCGACGCAGAGGGTTATAAATATCAGATAAGCAACGAAGTGACGCTCGGCGTTACAGAGGAAGAAATTTTAAATCAGGTTGAAGAAGTCGTAAAAAAAGTATGCGAACTTGAAGCGGCTGAGCGCAGAACGCTTTTGAACGGACCCAATGCGATAGAGGTTCAGGACGAGTGCTTAAGAGCATACGGAATACTTACCAACTGCGCGAAAATCTCCGCAAGGGAATTTATTAAGCTTACGGCAAAAGTCAAATTAGGCGCTTGTCTTGGCTTTATCGATATCCCCGACGTATCGCTTATCGACGATCTGGTTGTTAAATTGAGCCCGTCTAATATTGCGGCGACTGCATCACAGCAGTTTACTGCGCTTGAAAGGGATATCTACCGCGCAAAATGCTGTAAAAAAGAATTTGAAAAAATGAAAGGATAATATATGGAAAACAATAAATTTACCGATAATTTACAAAACGTATTGCTTATTGCCGAAGAGGCGGCAAGGGCGTTTTCAAGCAGCTATATAGGAAGCGAACATCTGGTGTTTGCAATGCTCAACTGCCACGATTGCACGGCGTACAGAGTGCTTAGCGCCTGTCAGGTCAGCGAATCCGCTTACCGTGAAATTTTTGCGCGGTCAATTGATAAGCGCTCGAATATCAGCGGATACACTCCTCGCACGAAGCATATGATAGAGCGCGCCCTGGAGCTGTCTATCGATATCAACGGCGAAGATTCGCTTGCAGGTACCGAGCATATGCTTCTTGCAGTTATGTCTATAAGCGACTGCCTTGCTATGCGCATTTTCCGTGCGATAGGCGTCAATATCCCGAAACTTGTCAAAACGCTGGAGCTTGCAATTAACAGCGGTTCTTTCGACGAAGATGAGGCTGAAGACGAGAATCCTTTCGAACAGATATCCAAAGTCTTTTTCGGAACGTCCGATTCTAAGCAGGTTAAAAAACCGTCCGAACACAAGGGCAAGAACGAGCAGAGTCTTGACCCTTCCGTAACGCAGTACGGCACTGACCTTACGCAGAAAGCGAGAGAGGGCAAAATAGATCCGGTAATCGGCAGGAAGAAAGAAATAGACAAGATAATTCAGGTCTTGTCGCGCAGGACGAAGAATAATCCCGTTCTGATAGGAGAGCCGGGCGTAGGAAAGAGCGCCGTCGTAGAAGGACTTGCGCAGGCCATCGTCAAAAACGAAGTTCCCGAACTGTTAAAGAACAAGATTGTTTTTTCGCTCGACCTCGTCGGAATGGTCGCAGGCGCGAAATACAGGGGCGACTTCGAGGAAAGACTGAAAAACGCGATAAAATCGATAAAGAACAACGGCAACGTTATTCTGTTTATAGACGAAATTCATACAATAGTCGGCGCAGGCGCTTCGTCCGAGGGAAGTATGGATGCGGCAAATATCCTGAAACCTATGCTCGCGCGCGGTGAATTGCAGACGATAGGAGCAACCACGCTCGAAGAGTACAGAAAGTATATCGAAAAGGACGCGGCTCTGGAGCGCAGATTTACGCCCGTTCAGGTGGACGAACCCACCGTCGAAGATACGATAGAAATTTTAAGAGGTTTGCGCGATAAATACGAAGCGCATCATAAAGTGGTCATCACCGACGAGGCGATTGTTGCCGCCGCAACGCTTTCCGACCGATATATAACCGACAGATATCTTCCAGACAAGGCGATAGATCTGATAGACGAGGCTGCGTCGCGCGCAAGGCTTAACAGTCTGAACAGTCCCGAAGAGGTAAAGGAATTAGAAGAGAAAATAAAGCGCCTCAATCTTGAAAAAAATAAGGCGGCAAAGGGTGAAAATTATTCTCAGGCACAGAAACTTGTCGATGAAATAAACGATCTGCACGAGAGGATTAAAAAACTCGATGCGGATTGGAAGAGCGAAACCCACAACGTTTCTCCTAAGATTGCAAGCAATGAAATCGCGGAGATCGTGAGTGGCTGGACCGGCGTTCCCGTACTCAAACTTACTGAACAGGAAAGCGACAAACTTCTGCATCTGGAAGAAAACCTTCACAAACGCATTATAGGTCAGGACGAAGCGGTCAGCGCCGTTTCGCGCGCAATACGCCGTGCGAGGGCAGGACTGAGCGAACCTAATAAACCCATCGGCTCGTTTATTTTCGTAGGGCCTACGGGCGTCGGTAAAACCGACCTTGCAAAGGCGCTTGCGGAAAGTATGTTCGGCGACGAAAAACTTATGATAAGGCTGGATATGTCCGAATTCATGGAAAAACATTCCGTATCCAAGCTTATCGGCGCGCCTCCCGGCTATATAGGTTATGACGACAATAACGGAGGTCAGCTCACAGAAAGGGTAAGAAGAAAGCCTTACAGCGTAGTTTTGTTCGACGAAGTCGAAAAGGCGCACCCCGATGTCTTTAACGTGCTTTTGCAGATTCTTGACGACGGCAGACTTACGGACAGCAAGGGCAGGGTAATTAATTTCAAGAACACTATTATAATTATGACTTCGAACGTCGGAGCAAGTCAGATAAAGAAGATGTCGAATTTCGGCTTTACTTCTTCAGATGACGACGGCTACGACAATATGAAAGACAACATTAACGAAGCTTTGAAAGAACAGTTCAAACCTGAATTTTTAAACAGACTTGACGATATCATTATTTTCAGAAAACTTACCAAGTCGGAGGCGGCTGAAATATGCCGTAAGATTCTGGACGGGCTTTCCGAAAGATTGAAGGTGAACAATATTTCACTGGAAGTCAGCGCAGAGGCGCTTGCAAAGCTTGTAGACGAAGGGTATAACGATATGTTCGGCGCGCGCCCCTTAAAGAGAATCGTGCAAAAAAGGATAGAAGACAGACTGTCTGACGAGATTCTTGCAGGCAACGTATTGCCGGAGGAAAAAGTCAGAGTATCCGTCAAAGACGGCGAACTCGTATTCAGTTCAGCTAAAAATTGATTTCAGACAAAAAACGGAGATTTTTATCTCCGTTTTTTATTTCTGTCAAACTCGGCTTTTTCTGCATATATTGATAGTACATATAGGGAATTATTATATGACGTTAAGCGTATGTCTTATTATAAAAAACGAAGCCGAAGTCCTTGAAAGATGCCTGACCTGTGTAAAAAAATTCGCTGACGAAATAGTCGTTGTTGACACGGGTTCAGATGATAACAGTGTGGAAATTGCAAAAAAATTCACCGATAAGGTGCATTTTTTTAAGTGGTGCGACGATTTTTCCGCCGCCCGCAATTTCGCTTTCGATAAGGCTTCGTCAGATCTTTTAATGTGGCTTGACGCCGATGATGTCATCGACGACGATAACTGTCATAAAATAGAAAAGCTTAAAAATAATTTTGACGGCTTCGATATGGCAATGTTGCCTTATGCCGCCGCCTTCGACGGGGAAGTTCCAACGTTTATTTACAACAGAGAAAGAATATTCAGAAGGGACAAAGGATACCGCTTTAACGGAGAAGTGCACGAAGCGGTAAATCTTTTCGGCAAAATTTTTTACTCGGATGCACTGATTTGCCATAAAAAAGTAAAAGAAAATTCGCCCTTGCGCAATCTGAATATTCTGCAAAAAAAGATATCTGCCGGAAAAGAACTCGATGCGCGCCAGAAATTTTATTTCGGCAGAGAACTTTATTACAATAAAATGTACAGACAGGCAATAGCTGTTTTGGAAGACTTTTTAAAAGACGACGGCTGGTATGTCAACAGGATCGAAGCGTGCATAGATTTATTTTATGCTTATCTTAGCGCAGGCGACAAAAAAAGTGCGTTGAATTCACTGTTATTTAGTTTTACCATTGCTCCGCCGAACAGCCGGATATGCTGTATTCTCGGCGAATATTTTTTGGAAAAAGGCGATTTACTTTATTCGGAATATTGGTATAATACCGCTCTTAAAGCTGAAAACGATACAAAGGACGGCAGTTTTATAAATTTGGATTATTGCAAATTTGTACCCTATATGCAGTTATGCGTAATTTACGACCGCCTCGGAGATACCGCGAAGGCGTTTGAATGCAATGACGAGGCAGGGAAAATAAAACCGCAAAACGAAAACTATTTAAATAACTTAAAATATTTTGAAAAACTCGGATTTAAGAGGTAATATAAATGATTGAAAAATTAATGACCGGATTTTTAGATTGCTGTTGCGGCGGTCGCGGTGGCAGAATAACAACCGTTTACAGATTAACGGGGATAACCGGACCTGCAGGCCCTACCGGTCCGACAGGCCCTCGCGGAGATACGGGCCCCATAGGTCCTACCGGAGCAACGGGCGTCAGAGGCTATAGAGGCGCGACGGGAGCAGACGGAGTGACAGGGCCCACAGGCGCGACGGGAGCAGACGGAATAGCAGGACCCACGGGCGCGACGGGCTCCACAGGTGCAACGGGGCTTGCAGGTGTAACAGGGCCCACAGGCCCCACGGGTGCGACAGGACCCACAGGTGCAACGGGGCTTGCAGGTGTAACAGGACCCACAGGCCCCACGGGTGCAACAGGCGCGACGGGAGCAGACGGAATAGCAGGACCCACGGGTGCAACAGGTGCGACAGGCCCCATTGGACCTACCGGTATTGCTGATTTAAACGCTTACGGCGGACTTTACAGTACTACTCCGCAAACGCTTAACCTGACGGTTGGCGGAACCACACAGTTGCCTATAACCACTCAAATGCCTTTAAAAAACGTAACTAACGCTCCTGCGAATTCGCTTACTGTCGTAAATGCGGGCGTCTATGAAATAAATTATTATTCAAACGTGTCGGCGGCGCTTGGCACGACGGTAACTTTGGCGGTACGCAGAAACGGAACGGCAATTCCGCAGGCGACAATTTCGCGCGTTCTTTCGGTTGGCGTAGGCTCGCTTTACAGCGGAAGCTTTTTGATCAGACTCAACGCAGGCGACGTGATAGATATGGCAATCTCCGCATTACTTGCTGTCGGTGTTACGTTAGGGGGAGGCGTAAACACCACGCTGACGGTTAAGCAGATTGATATTTAAACGTTAAAAAACAATAAAAAAGCCGACGGAAAAATTTCCGTCGGTCATTTTATGTTTCCGTTTTTAAGTAATAATTCAAAATTTCCGTGATCGTAAACGCAGTTGTCAAAACTACGGTCGTTAAAACTTATTGACATGCCGCTGCCCGGATCGTTTAAACAGTCGCCGATAATTAAATCGCAGGAATCAAACGGTGAATATTTTCCTCCGCATATGCCGATTTCAGTGCCTTCGCAATTAATCGAAACAGAATAGCCGTCGGCATAAGTAAATTCGGCGCCGTTAAGTGAAAAATTTTTTTCATAGTTAATTTTTATATTTTCAAATGGCTGAATATTGAGATATTTTCCGTAGATATAAATATCACAGTCAATATCGAATTTATTTAAAGCACCGACGCAATTTTCGCCTCCCAATAGAATTACTGCGTCTAAATTGTAAGAATAATATTCGTTGAGAAACGTTCGTATATTACCGTCGGATACGTTTTCTGTTAAAATCAGAATATTGCCGCCGTTTGATTTTATCAGTACCGCACCGCCGTTATACGTCGCGGTAACGATTATTTTATGACCGCTGAACGGAAAATACGTTTTTAGCGGAATGTAAATGCTCAGAAATACAAACGAACAAACCAATGCCGTTATGCGCTGAAAAATTTTTAAATTAATCTTGTCGGATAAGGTAAAAAGTATCAGATAGTAAAAAGGAATAAACGCACCTGCGCCGAAACCGCTTAAAAGCGCTTTTTCAAAACCTGCATTTATCAGAAACGATAATATTATTTTTAAGGGTAAAGTTGAGTAAGGTAATATGTAGCCAGCCGTAAACGGTAGGATTAAAGATATAAATACGCCGAAAAACTGTAAAATAAAAAACAGTGACAAAAGAGGAACCAGAAAAATATTCATTATTATTCCTGCTCCGCTGAGATATCCGAAGTGCGAAAGCATAACCGGCATAGTTCCAGCCTGCGCTGAGAGCGATACACCGACGGTATCGGTAACTTTCCGTGGCAATTTTTTGAACGGGCGGACAATGTTTTTTGATAAAAATATGATAGAAGCAACAGCAGTAAAAGAGAGTTGAAAGCCTACGCTGAACAGCGTAAGAGGATTTAGGATAAGTATTATTACCGCAGATATCGAAAGCGAGTTCAGCGCGTCGTATTTAACGAAAAAAGTTTGCGCAATAGTTGCCACGGCACACATTATCAGTGCGCGCACCGATGAAACGGTAAAGCCGCATATACCCGTATAGAGGAATAGCGGCACAAGGCAAAGCGCAAGTTTTACATATCTGTTTAAACGCCTTTTTTTGAAAAGCAGGCGCAAGATTCCGTAGATAATTCCTATATGCAAGCCGGAAACGGCGAAGATATGCGCAATTCCGCCGTATCTGAAAGCAGAAACGGTTTGACTGTCTACAAAATCCGTATTTCCTGTGAGCATAGCAAAGGCAACCGATGCAGTGTCGCTGTCAAGATTTTCAAATAACGCATTTCTGAGAACCGAGTTCAGCGACCCGAACAGTGAAAATTTGTATTTCGAAGTCAGACCGCTTTGTACGAAGCAGGTATATTTTATATTTTTTTCTGCGTTATAATTGAGTTTGCCGTAAGGGAAAATATCGTTATTCGTGATTTTGGAAGTGAATTTTACTTCATATCCGACGTCGCATTTTTCGCCGTAAGAAGCGGACAGGTATACTTTGATTTTTCCGCCGACTCGCATTCCGTTTACAAAAACTTCGTCCACAATTATATATTCGCCGGAATCGGTTTTTCCCTTGTCGCTGACTGTGGCGCAAACGGTGTAGGTATCGCCGTTTACAAGCTGTTTACTGTCAAAAGTTTTAATTTGAATATAACTTAACGTAGCGCCCAGAATAAGCATAAATATGCAGGTTAAACAGAAAATCATCAGTCTGTATTTTGAATTAAAACGGCATAAAATTAAAATTATCGCAACCGCCGGTACGGTAGCGATAACGTAAAAAAGGTCGATTTTTATCCTTATGAAAAGATATCCGAGTAAAATACCGCATATGAGCGATAAAATTATCAGTACGGGAAATCTTAAATTGATAAGTTGTCTTTTGTTTGCCATATGCGAAATTATGTCGTTAAGCATTGCAATCGCTTCAACGGTATTTATATTATAAAAATTATTTTTAAAAAAAGCAAGTTATAGTCTCAATTTGTTTGTATTTATTTGTACGGTGATATATAATAGTTGTCAATTTATGAAAACGGCAGCAAGAAAAAACGAAATGAATATGACGGAAGGAAATCTTTTCAAAAAGATTTTGTTGTTTTCACTTCCTATAATTTTTTCGGGTATATTACAGCTTTTATATAGTGCGGCAGATCTCGTCGTCTGCGGAAAGTTCGGTTCTGACCATTCCGTAGGCGCAATTTCTGCAACTAACTCTTTAACAAACTTAATAATACAGCTTTTTATGGGTCTGAGCGTCGGCGCAAACGTTTTAATGGCAAGATGTTTCGGTGCGAACTTGCAGGAAAAGGGACAGCGTATAGTTTATACGTCTATGATAATGTCGGCATTTATGGGCGTGATTTTAGGAATATTCGGAGCAGTGTGTTCAGGCTATTTTTTAGTCTGGATGTCAACTCCTGACGACGTTATTGCTCTTTCCACGCTGTACCTCAGAATTTATTTCTGCGGTGTTCCGTTTTTGCTTATTTATAACTTCGGCGCATCGCTTTTAAGGGCTGTCGGCGACACCAAGCGTCCGTTTTACTTTTTGGCGATTTCTGGCGTTTTTAACGTCGCCTTCAATCTTTTATTTGTGATAGTATTCAAAATGGATGTTGCCGGTGTTGCACTCGGAACGGTAATTTCACAGGCTATTGCAGCAGTTTGCGTAATCGTTTGTTTAATGAAAAATAAGGGGTTTTTCCATTTTTCGTTTAAGGAAATGCGCTTTTATAAGGGAGAAGCTCTTGAAATTATCCGCGTCGGTCTGCCCGCAGGTTTGCAGGGGGCAATATTTTCATTATCAAACGTTTTGATCCAATCAAGCGTAAACAGTCTCGGTTCAAGTACAATGGACGGCAACGGTGCGGCTTGCTCGATAGAAGGATTCGTTTACGTAACAATGAATTCGGTGGCGCAGGCGTGCATAGCTTTTGTTTCGGCAAATTTCGGCGCAATGAAATGGCGCAATATAAAAAAATCGGTAATGTATTCCGTTATTTACGTATGTATTTTCGGTATAACCGTAGGCGGTCTGGCAACGGTTTTAGGCAAATTTTTGCTTTCTGTTTATATTGACGACGCCGAAGCGATTTCAGTGGGTTACAGCAGGCTTATAGTTATTTGCCTGACGTATTTTCTGTGCGGTCTTATGGACGTAATGGCGTACGCAGTAAGAGGAATAGGCTATTCTCTTGTTCCGACAATCGTTTCGCTGTGCGGTGCCTGCGGTTTCCGTATTTTATGGGTTTATACCGTTTTCCCCGTTGACGCTATGCACAGCTTGCAGGGGCTTTCTGTTTCTTATCCGATTTCGTGGTTTTTGACTTTCGCGGTACATCTTGTCGTATTTATCGTTCTGTTTATAAGAAAAAGGCGTTATTTCAATTCCGTAAAAGAAGCGGAGGACAGCGAAATTATTGAAGAAAGTGTCGAGGAAAATAATTGACAAATCCGTATGATTTTGTTAAAATAAACCAGTCGTCGAAAAATGCAAGGCATTTGAATTTTCAGTGACGGCAGAGCGGTAAGTACTGCGTACTTCGGTACGGCGAATGCTACGCAATCGCCCGCTCTCTTTAAAACTTAATATTTTTTGGAGAGATGGCAGAGCGGTCGAATGCGGCGGTCTTGAAAACCGTTGAAGTGAAAGCTTCCAGGGGTTCGAATCCCTTTCTCTCCGCCAGTAAGAACCTAAAACGAACCCCCGTCAAGCAGAACGTTTTAGGTTTTTTATTTAATCGGAGTGTTTTATGAACGAAGAATTTTGGAACGCATTTCATAACGAATCGCAGTATATGAAAGGGATATTGATACGCAGATAATTTTATATTACCAAGCACCCGCCACGGTGCCAAAGTCTATTTTTGCCTATCTAATACGCTTGAAAATAAATGCCGTTTATGCTATAATATAAAACAAATATCAGTTTAAGGATATACATTATGAAATACGAAGAAGCAATTTTCAAAATTCCAGTAGAATCAGCAAATTACAAGCATAATTCTGATTTTATTTGTGCGAGTATTAAAAATATTATTGACCAGCGAATACAAGCCAAAACAAACCGTATTTTTATCAATACTAATCTCAAAATGGGCTTGCCACTTGAAAATATCAATAAAATCGCAGGACCTATGGTCGAGGCTTGGTGTGGAGAAGTTTTCGCTGATATTAAAGATGGCGTCAATAACTCGTATAATTTAATAAATGTCGAAGTGCAACAACGTTTAGGTGTCGCTGATATAATTTTACAATTTAAAGTTGAAGATAATTTCTGTACTGGAAATGTTGATGTAAAAGCAACAGCCGAAGATATTCCGAATTCTGGCAAAGGACCAAATATTACTTCATTTAGCCGTATTCGCACTGAATATGTAAAAGACCCTGATTTTTTATTTATAATATTAAGTATAAAGCATAAAGTGTTTTCTCAGCGTAATGAAACAACGATGATGATAGACGGAATAATGGAAATTACCGACGCACAAGCGTATGACTTAAAATTTATTTCAGATTATGATATAAATTATAATCCTGCTCTGGGCACAGGACAAATACAAATTAAAGATATTCACTATGTAAATTATCAATACCATACCACTTGGGAATTTTGCCAAATGCTCGATAAAAAGTATTTACGCAGTAGCAGGCGCACGGAAGATGATTGGTTTAGAGAAGCGAGGTTACACGGTTGGATAAAGAATTAAAAATAGAATTAAATTATGCCGATGCAATTGATGGCTTAAAAAGCATTAAGAGCGAGTCAGTTGACTTAATTGTAACAGACCCTCCATATAATCTTGCTAAGAATTATGGCACAAGTTCTGATAATCTAAGTTTTGAACAATACTTGGAATTTTCAAAGCAATGGTTGTTTGAAGCAAAGCGCATACTCAAACCCACTGGAACCATTTATGTTTTTATGGGGATGCAGTATATTTCGTATATTTATCAAATATTAGATAAAGAACTTGGTTTTATATTTAACAGTTGGATAACTTGGTTTTATACGCAGGGTATAGGAAAAACAAAAGGATTTAGCCCTCGCCACGATGATATTTTAATGTTTACCAAAAGCAACAATTTTACATTTAATCTTGATGATATTAGAATACCTCAAAAATTCTATCGCAGTGTAAATAATATGCGTGGCGCAAATCCTGGCAATGTTTGGGAGTTTAGTCATGTGCATTATTGCAATCAAAATAGACAATCTCATCCAACGCAAAAACCAGAAGGCTTGATTGAGCGCATGGTGCTGGCTTCCTCAAATAATGGTGATACTGTGGTTGACCCATTTGTTGGGTCTGGAACAAGCGCAAGAGTTTGTCAGCAACTCAATAGAAACTTTATCGGGTTTGATAATAATTTAGATTACATTACAATGGCAAGAGAACGATTACAGCAGTCTTTTGCTGGATTTGATAGCATTGACACGCGAATGTATCGAACTCCTAATGATTTGAATGATGTTGCTTATCGTGAAGAATATATTAAAAATCATATAAAGTGGTTTTTGCACAATCACGAAAACATGGTGGAACAGTTTCTTTTAGATGTTAAATCAAAATATCCACCTAAAAAATAATACAACATTAGTGTTGACAACGGCATCATCTATGGCATAGGAGTTGAGATGCAGAATATTTATTGGGCGATTTATAAAAATCTCGAAAAAGAATTGATTTCACTTACTAATGTAATACATTTTGATGATGAGCAATTGCCTTGTTATTCATCAAAATTTATTGACCTGTTAATAAGAATATGTATTGAGATAGAGTCTATTTCAAAGCAATTATACTTATCGAATCAAGGGACAACGTACTCGAATGAAAATGAAATGTATTTTGATACGGTTTGCTTGAATTATTTAGAAAATATTTTTCATCTCTCAAGTAAAACAATTTTTATATGTAATAGCAATGTATATTTTCAAAAAACTGAAAACATAGAATTGCAACCGCTACATAAAGCAAACAAAAGAGGGACAAGTGGAGCGGACTGGAAGAAAGCATACCAATCCGTAAAACATAACAGAAGCGAAAATTACAAAAAAGGTAATATGAAAAACACAATTCGAGCCCTTGGCGCGCTTTATATATTAAATTTGTATAATAATAATCAAGATTTTAAAATGGAAAGTCTTTATGAACTAAATCATTTTGATGAATCTATTGGCTCCGAATTCTTTTCTGTTAAAATCAATAAAGAGCCAACTAGAATTGGGAAAATGTCATATGTTCCTGAAGCAATATATAATATTACACTTAGCAAAGAATTATTGGAAAGAGGACAGAAAGAATTAGATAAAGTAAATGCAAAAGTGAATGAATTAGTTTTTCGGGAACCAGCATTTATTCAAGCAATTGCAAATGGAATAAATCCTAATCAGTTTGACGATTGGAGCACAGCAATGTGTTTTATGATTGGTAAAGAGAGATATCATCAAATCACAGAAAAAGTTGTGCGTGAAAGTGATGTTGTAAGAATCACGCAAAACCAACAATATGTTGCTTGCTTAAATAAGTAGATAATAAGTTTTAAAACTAAAATCAAATAAAATTGGGTGTTTATCGTCAACAATAAATTATTCGTTTTAGGTTACCACTGCTCCGCCAAAGTCATATAATCCGAACCATAATGAAAGTTATGGGTTCGTTTTATTTTACAAAGTTAATATTTGGGTGTAAAATTAAAATATGATTTGTAATATAGTTATAACGGCGACAGTCTGTCGCCGTTGTAACTATATTATATCTTCGTCATCGCTTGTTTCGAGAAAATACTTGAACCATGCGGTGTATTTTCTTCTGTACCGCCTCAAAGTGTTATCGTTGATATGCGCCTTGTCTGCAACGCCTTCCAAAGTCAGTTTATTGTTTTTTGAATTATAAAGGTAATTCATAATTTCGCAGTGGTTGGACAGGCTGTTGTTGTCATAAAAGCGATAGACTTTTAAAACGTTTCTGTACGCTTCATCATATTCGGCACAGGAGTTCCTTGAATCTCGCATCATAAATTTTTCTGTTTGTTGAAAATCTTTCATAATTTACCTCTTAAAAAAACTTTTCCTAATATTTAAACCGCGAATTACGGCAAAATGTGACACAATTTACTAAAATTTTCCAAAAATAAATAAAAATTCTTTGATACGCAAACTCGGATTTAAAAGTTTGCGTATTTTTACACTACGCCGTCTTTTTTTGTATATGCAGAGCAAGAAAATATTCGAAGCATTCCGCAAATTCCTTACGGCGTTTTCTCAGCGTGTTTTCGTCCATATGCGCAAGAACTGAAATTCTTTTAAAAGTCCTTTTATGCGTTGAATTATAAAGATAGCTTAAAAGTTGAACGTAGTTTTTTTGCCACTTAAAGTCTAAATAACTGTAGACGTACACCACACTTTTATAAGCCGTCGCATAGTTCGGATTTTCGGTTCTTGACTTGATTGACATAAGTTTTTCGACATTTTGGTAGTCTTTCATTTCTTTATAACCTCTCAAAATTTATTCATCTATAAATAAAACTGAAAAAACCGACAAAATGTGACGGATTTATCCAAATTTTTCCATATATAATTAAAATAGTCGGAATAAGTTGTTCAACCGATAAAAATCGTCGAAATGCTACATTAAGTTTTTTGTATAATGCAAATATGGCAAGTAAAAAGCAGAACAGCAGAAGAGTATTAAAAGGACTGATCGATTATTTAATATTAAGTCTTAACGAACTAAAAGACGTGCAGCGTAAAACCCTGTTTGCCGAGGGCGAAATCACGGCTTACGTTGAATGTCTTGAATATATCAGTCGGTGGACAGGCTATAAAAAATACGGCATTGAAGATATTGAACGCCAATTTCCGATTGAGTAATAAAAAAACCGGCCGTCATCAGGTCGGTTAAAAGCGGTTTTCATTACTCAGCAATAAAAATTTATGTCAGGATTTATTTTTGAATATGAATGAAATATCGGATTTGATTTTTAATAATTGTTTGAAACGTTCAAGGTACGATAAAAAATATTTTGCTTTCTTTTATAAATACTGTCTGAAAATTATGAAAAGTTACGTTGATAAGCATTTCGGTAATAATTCAAGATACAAAGATGTTCCGCACGACGTTTTTACAAGAATAGTATTTGATTATCCGCCGAAACATTTTGTAACAAATCACGTTGCTTATTTATGCAGGTCTGTTAAAAATTTTATTATCGATTTCAATAATAGTAAAAACAATCATTTGGAGCTGTTTGATAATTATGCTTACGTTACTGAAACGGAAGAAGATCTTGAATTTACTGATGAATCCGCAGATAGGGCTTGGAAGAAACTTGATGGCGTATCGCAGGGTATCATTTATGACAACGCAGTCAATGATTATAATCTAAAAGAAATCGCCGAAGATATTGCTATCACTTACGAGAACGTAAGAGCGAAGAAAAGCAGAGCAACCCGTGAATTCAAGGAAGAATTTAATCGGTTAAAACAAGAAGAAAAAAATATTAAAAAAGAAGAGGAATTAAAATGAAAAAGAAAATTTTGGCATTGTTGATTTTAATTGCAACGGTCTTAGGCGTTATGGGCGGAGTTTCCGTCTATGCGGAAGTAAGTCTCGAAGAGTGCGACAAGTGCTTCCAGAATACGGTCAGCGTGTTACTTGACCGTGACGATTTAAACGGAAACAAAATTTCGGCGGTGCGCAGTCCCGTCTATGATATAAAGCTCGCTCAGCTCGGATACGTTTACGAATTTGACACTGCGGAGAGTAAAGGCTATGCAATTATAATCTGCGATAACGGCAATTACGTTGCAATAGAAATGCTGCCCGATGCGGAAAATCCTTATTCCGATGTCGGCGAAAATGAAAAAAGCGTATTTGTCAACGTTATGTCCTATTGCAAGGCCGTAGACGGCAAAATCTGTGATATAGAAACAGGCGAAGAATTTTCTGAACAGGTTTGCGCTGTTTTGGAAGAAAATGCTATACTGTATTCGGGCGGCTCGGTAGATCCCGAATACGTTGATGTAGAAGTCGATTTTTTGGGCGTGCCCGATGAAGATATGTATAACGTTTGCTATCAGATTCCGCAATTTTGTGGCTTTGATTTAAAAGGAGGTTGCGCCGCGGTTGCGGGGGGAAATATAATAGGCTATTTTGACAGATATTATGAAAATTTAATTCCTAATCACGTAGCGGGTGAATTTAATGATGGAGATTATTCTTATAATTTCGGTGACATTTACGTTACACAGGCGATAAATCAACTATATAAAGATATGAATGGCACAGAAAACGGAATTACAGAGGCAAATTTCAAAGTCGGCTTACAGAATTATTGTTCTAATAAAAATCTGAACTGCAATTTTAAAAGTATTAAAAGTAACGGTTCTATCAATTACGATATGGTAAAGTCGAGCTTAAAATCAGGCCAGCCTATTGCTTTATTTTTAAGTACTTACAATATTTGCGAAATAGGTTTCGGTGACCAGAAAGATTATCACAGTTATGAACTTTATCCGGGAAATCACGTTATGGTGGGTTTCGGATATAGGGAAATCAATTATACTTTGTTAAATGGTAATAAAAGCAACTATAAGTTTATATACGTGTCGACAGGCTTTGTGACACCATCGGATGCTTATTTTAATATCAGTTACAGAACGAATATAAATTCAGCATACGCCGTCAATATATACTGAGGATAAAAATGAAATTAAAAAAATATATGAAACTTATGGAAGATGAACCGCAGGAAGAGATGACCGAACACGAACTCGAATTGTACAACTCTCTTTTAGAGCGTGTAGAAAAAAATGCCGCAGTCAGGACGGCAAAACGCGTCAAATTTAGGAAGATTTTTGCACCTATAGTTTCGACTGTGCTTTTAGCCATTATTACTTTAACTTGTGTATTTACATTAAATAGAGTCTCTAATGAAATATTATATAAAGATGATAAGGTAATAACTCAAGAAAGCAATGTTCAAGAAATGCTCAAAGATATACAAAGATTTGATTTATCAAATTTTGAATCTTTGTCAAATCAAGTTAGAATGTCTTATGACTCTATTTCTAATGATAAATTATTTTATAACATACTGGCAAAAATTGAAAATTCGCAGTTGGAGTTAGTAATAGTAATAAATGAAAAGTATAATTATAAATTTGATTTGAAAGGTGAAGTAAAAAGCGTTCAATTAGTAGACTATACTTTATTTTACACGGTGGAACATATAAGAGATATACCGGCAAAAAAGAAATTCAGAGGTAGGATAAAAGTTCAAACAGAGATTGTCTATTTTGAATTTTTTCAAAAACCGGCGCTTGGCGATGAAGCTTTTTTTGAAACTATTCAGCAGGTTGTAAAGGTAAAAAAATAATAAAAAAGTTCCGAAAGTTTTTTTAACTTTCGGAACTTTTTATTTTAAGTCAATGCAAATTATTTTGAACTGTGTTGGGGCTTTTTGTGCCTTCTGAGCACCGAATCTGGTTTAATGTTTGTATTCAACGGAAGCAACGCTTGCAAAAAAAATATTAAGGGTACCCATAGGAACAAGTTTTTTACACAAGGCGTTTGCAGTATTTCCCGTCGTCATAATATCGTCTATCAGTAAAACTGTCTTTAATTTCAGGTTTGTTTGTGTTTGCGTTTTAAAGCTTTTTTCAAGATTTTCAACTCTCTCTTTTACCGAAAGATTTTTCTGTTCTGCGGTATCATTTATTTTGATAACTGTAGAAATTACGGGAACGTTTAACTTTTCGCCGACGCTTTCTGCAAGCAGTTTCGACTGATTATATCCGCGCTTGCGCTCGGCTCTTTTCGTCATAGGAACGTAAGTAATATAATCTATTATGGGAAAAACGGAAATTTTTTGTATGATAAGATTTGCAAAATAGTCTTTCAGGTAAGCGTATCCGTTTTTGAATTTATTTATAAGTTTTATCGCTGTTCCGTCGTAGATAAGAGGGGAGACGGCTTGTTCGAAATAAGGAGGCGTTTTCTTGCATTCCATACAGATTTCATTTAGTGGCGTCTTTCTACCGCAGACGGGGCAGGTTGCATCGTTGTTATATCTCAGTTTTTTTAAACAAGCAGGACAAAGATTGTTTTTAAACGTTTCGATTCCGCAGCAGTCACAGGTAAACGAAAGAGGAAACAGCGTTTCCTCGATCAGTTTTTTTATTTTTATCATAAGTATTTTTTCAGATCTTCAACTTTATCGAGCCGTTCCCAACTGAAACCGGATCTGCCGAAATGACCGTAAGAGGCAGTTTGTTTATATACAGGATTTCTTAAATTCAATTTTCTTATAATGGCGTAGGGGCGGAGGTCGAATTCTTTTATAATTATATCCGCAATTTCACCGTCGGAAAGTTTGCCCGTTCCGAACGTATCCACAAAAACCGAAACGGGACGCGAAACGCCGATTGCGTAAGCTACCTGCAACTCGATTTCGTCTGCAAGTCCGGATGCGACTACGTTTTTACAGATATATCTTGCCATATAAGCGGCTGATCTGTCTACTTTCGTTGCGTCCTTGCCGGAAAAAGCTCCGCCGCCGTGAGCACATCTTCCGCCGTAAGTATCGACGATTATTTTTCTTCCCGTAAGTCCGCTGTCGCCTTCGGGTCCGCCGATTTCGAATTTGCCCGTAGGATTGATAAAAAACTTCGTATCCTTGTCAATAAGTTGAGTGGGGAGAGAAGTAATTGCTAATTTATATAAATCTTTTTTCAACTGCGTTTGACTTACGTTATCGTCGTGCTGTGCCGAAATAACTACGGTATGTATGCGTTTCGGCGTTTTTTTATCGTATTCAACTGTGACCTGAGTTTTTCCGTCGGGACGGAGATACGGCAAAAATCCCGTTTTTCTTGCGTCCGAAAGACACTTTGCAAGCTTGTGCGAAAGAGAGATGGGCAGAGGCATAAGCTCCTCGGTTTCCCTGCAAGCATAGCCGAACATCATTCCCTGATCGCCTGCACCGAGCAAATCTTCGGTGTCGCCGCCTTCTTTGTTTTCAAGCGAGCTGTCAACGCCCATAGCAATATCAGGGCTTTGGCGGTGGATAGCAACGGTTATTTTAACCTTGTCGTATGCAAACGAGCCGAAAGTATAGCCCGTTTCCTTTATAATATTCCGCGCAATTTTTTCATAGTCGACGACGGCAAAAGTTGTAACTTCGCCCATAATAATAAGTCTGTCGTATGCGGCGCAGCATTCCACGGCGCATCTTGCCATATTGTCGATTTTTAAAATTTCGTCTACGATGCCGTCTGAGACGGTGTCGCAAAGTTTGTCGGGATGCCCCTCGGTCACGCTTTCGCTTGTAAATAATTTCTTCATAAGTCGTCCTTAAAAAAATATTAACCCTTACCGGAGGGCAAGGGTTTTTCAGCTATATTTCCCATAGTCCTCGGCGTTAGCACCTTGCTTCAGGCAGGTTGCTGTGTGGTCTAAGAGCCGTTCTCTCGCACACTCTTTATAGGTTTTCTATAATATAGCATATGGTCAAATTATTGTCAAACAAAAGTTGCAATTAATTTATTTTTAAATTATAATTGTAATATGAAATGCACGCTTTGCCCCGTAGCCTGCGGTGCGGACAGAAAAACAGGAAAAGGCGCCTGCGGAGTGCAGGATATTAAAATTGCCAAATATTATCTTCATCCTTTTGAAGAACCGCCCGTGTCTTTCAAAAACGGTAGCGGCTGCATATTTTTTTGCGGTTGCTCGTTGAAGTGCGTATTCTGTCAGAACTTCGAACTTTCGAGAAATACGAGGGGCAAGAGTATTACCGCAAAAGAGCTTTCCGATATTTTCAGAGAGCTTGAAGAAAAAGGCGCTGAAAATATCAACCTTGTAAATCCTACTCATTATCTTTCGGAACTCGAAGAAGCGTTTTCTGTTTATAAGCCGGATATTCCTATAGTTTACAATACTCACGGATACGAAACCGTTGAAAGCTTGAAGCGCGCCGATAAATTTACAGATATTTTTCTGCCCGATTTGAAATTTATAGATCCGCTCCTTTCAAAAAGATATACGGGCAAAGATAATTATGCTTTGTTTGCTTTGCCTGCGGTGGAGTATATGGCAAACAAACCGCTTAAAATGCGCGAGGACGGCAAAATGCTGTCCGGGTGTATTGTGCGTCATCTTATTTTACCGCTCGGCGCATATGATTCCGTAAATATCGTCAGATTCGTCTCTCGGTTGCCGGACAGTGTGTATTTCAGTTTAATGAGCCAGTATACGCCTTTCGGAGAAATTGAAAATTTTAAGGAATTACAGCGCAGAATAACGCGCAGGGAGTATAATACGGTGTTGCAGGCGGTAAAATCCGTCAATCTGAAAAATGTATTTTTGCAGGATTTTGACAGCGCCGATACTCTGTATATACCGCAATGGGATTATTGATCTATGCTTGTGACGCTTGATAACGTGGCTTTCGGCTACAATGATAATTTAATACTTAACGACGTTTCCTTTGTCATAAACGACGGCGAAAGAATAGGACTTATAGGCGCTAACGGCGAGGGTAAGACTACTCTTATAAAGCTGATTCTGGGCGAGCTGTATGCCGATTTCGGCGAGTTGAACAAGAAAAGCGGATTGAAAATAGGTTATCTCGAACAGAATGGCGGCTACGAAAGCGGAAATACCGTTTACGGCGAAATGCTTGCCGTTTTCAGAGAAGAACTTTCCGCCGTGGACAGGCTGTCCGCTCTTTCCGCCGAACTCTCCCGTGCAGTGTTCCCGAGCCGCGAATACGACGTTTTGGCCGCTAAGATTGAAAACCTCAATAAATATATTTCGGCAAAAGACTGTTTCGACGTTGAAGTCAGAATAAAGACCGTACTCAACGGTCTTGGCTTTTCCGATATGTACGAAAGAATTATCGACACGCTTTCGGGTGGAGAAAAAACAAGACTCAAACTTGCAAGGCTTCTTTTGGAAAAGCCCGATCTCCTCATTTTGGACGAGCCGACGAACCATCTCGATATAACAACGCTTTTTTGGCTTGAAGAATATCTGCAAAGTTTTAAGGGTGCAATTTTCGTTGTGTCGCACGACAGATATTTTCTTGACAGAACGGTTTCGCGGATACTTGAAATCGAAAACAAACACCTGCTGTCTTTTTCGGGCAATTATTCAAAGTACAAGATTCTGAAAGCGGAAAGATATGAGCGTCTGCTTAAAGAATACGAAGCCCAGCAGGAAGAAATAAAGAAATTACAAACTTACGTCGATAAAAATATCGTGCGTGCAACGACGGCAAAATCGGCGCAGAGCAGAGTAAAACAGCTTGAAAAGATGACCCTGCTCGAAAAACCGTATATTCCGCCGAAACCGCCCGTGTTCAGATTTACCTATGAAATAAAGCCTTATGAAAATATTTTGGATATCGACGGTCTTAATTTGGAACGTGGCGGAAAAGTTTTGATAAGAAACGGAAAACTTTCAGTCAGACGCGGTGACAGAATTGCGATCACGGGTGAAAACGGCACGGGCAAAAGTACTCTTTTAAAAGAAATAGTGCAGGGCAACAACTCGGTAAAAACGGGTAGATTTGTAAAGTTTGCCATTTACGATCAGGAGGCGAACAATCTCGACGGCAGCAATACCGTACTTGAAGAGCTGTGGCAAAGACACGTTGGTTTAACTCAGACCGAGGCGCGCGGCGCTCTGGCGCGGTGCGGTCTGTTCGCCGAGGATATGCAAAAGAAAGTAAATTCTCTTTCCGGCGGAGAACGCGCTAAGCTTGCGCTGTGCGTGCTTGAATGTGAAAAGGGTAACGTTCTTCTGTTGGACGAACCTACTAACCACCTTGATCTGCCTGCAAGAGAAGGACTTGAAACCGCGCTGAAAAAGTTTGACGGCACTTTGATTTTCGTTTCTCACGACAGATATTTCATATCGGCGCTTGCAGACAAAATCGCAGAAATCGAAAATTGCAGTATAAATTTTTTCGACGGCGGTTACGCCGCGTTCAATGATGAAAAGAAAAAAAAGAGCGAAGTGAAAAACGTTCAGCCGCAAGTGCGTAACGCCTATCACCGTTCGGGCAAAGAAAGGGCGGAGGCTGAGCGGAATAAACAAAAAATAAAAGCTCTGGAAAGTCGGATTGCAGAGCTTGAAAACAGTGAAAAGCAGATAAATTTGCAGCTTGCCGACCCGGAAGTTATCTCAGACTATTTAAAAGTAAACGAGCTCGTCGCTCGGCTTGAAGGAATAAAATTACAGCTTGATAAGCTTTACAACGAATACGGAGAAATGATATAATTTGAATATGGAAGAAAACAATAACGATAAAAAAGTTAATATCAGACACACGATAAACGCCGAAGAAACGTTCACGCTTGCCAAGGACGTTTACGATTTGAGAAGTCTGATTAAAAATATCTATTCTAACCGCGCAGTGATAGGGCGCAGACTGAATTTGCTTACAATGTCTTTCAGTCTTACGTTCACGCTCGTATATATCGTCTACATACTCTGTACGGGACTTTTGAAAAAGCTGACTCTTGCAGGCGATATAGCGATGTACTGTCTTATCGGAGCATACGTTCTGCTTTTTGCCGTAATGTTTATACTTACGATGTGCAGCATCAGGTCAAAGGCTAAAAACGTAAAAAAATTCAAACGGGTGCTGTCGTATTTCAGATTAGCCGTAAGAATTTTATCGGTTGTTATAACCATAGTCGCGCTTGTATTTTCAATGAACAAGCAATATTCCGCTCAGCACGTTGCTGTGGATATTGTTCTTATTGTGTTTTCAATAGTGTGCCTTATCGTTCAGATAATCCCGCTGTTTTTCGGCGGTTTGGGCAAACTTGCAAGATGGCTTTTATCGCCTGTTAAGGTTAAATACCGCTTTACCGCCGTCGCGCTTGAATGGTATGAACTGACTCTGACCGAAGGCAGTGACAAGGCTTCCGTAAAGCGAATTTCCAAAAAATATTACGATTCTATCGGCATCTGCCTCGACACGTTTATAATTCCTGCGCTCGGAAAAAAGTTCGTATCGTCTATAAAGCCCGTTCAGATTCTGAACGTTGTCGAAGACGCGACGGAAGAGGACAGACCTCTTGTCGAAGGAATATTGAAAGCGGTTTTTTCTTACGCAGTGGAATGCGGTTACGTCACGTTCGATCCTTGCAGGGATCTTGAATTCGAAGGCAGTATAGAGGAAGAGGAAAAACAGCCCAAGACGGTAAAATCAAGGCTTGCGGGTATCGGCAAAAAAATAGGAATGTCGCTACTTGATAAATACATTGATAAAAGCACAGAAAATAACGACTGATAAATGAATTAAAACAGCCACAGCACAATTTTGTGCGGGGCTGTTTTAATCTTCTAATCCTATAAAATAATCTGCGGAAACGTCAAAAAATTTGCACAACTTTTTTAACGCAGATAGCGTCGGTTCCTGTTTATTGGTTTCCCAATAATAAATTGCAGACTGTGCGTTGCCCAATTCTCTGGCAAGCTCTTTTTGTGTCAATCCTTTTTCCAAACGCAGTTCTTTGAGTTTTTCTCCAAAATTTTCCATTATAAGAATTATATCAATATATCATTATAATGATTGACAAAATCATAATTATGATTTACAATAAAATCACAATTTTGCGCATATGCAATTCTGATAGTAATTTTAATATTGGTATTGGTAATAGTGGGAGCAAGCGGTGCTTGTTCCGGTACGGGTGGCTGAAAATAAGCGGTGCGCTTTCAAACGCACCGCTTATTTTATCAAAACTCTAAACTTTTTTCGATGTATAATTCAAGCTCGTCGATTTTCAATCGTATCTGTTGCATAGTGTCTCTGTCGCGGACGGTAACTGTATCGTCGTTCACCGTATCGAAATCTATCGTTATGCAGAACGGTGTACCGATTTCGTCCTGACGGCGGTAACGCTTGCCGATAGAACCTGCAACGTCGTATGTGATGCAGAATTTCTTTGAAAGCTTTCGGTAAACTTCGTCTGCTTTATCGGAAAGATTTTTCTGTAAGGGAAGTATGCAAGCTTTATAGGGCGCAATTGCGGGGTGGAAGTGCAGGACGGTTCTTATATCGTTCTTTTCTGCGTCTAAAACCTCTTCGTCGTAGGCGGCGCACAGCAGTGCAAGCATAAGTCTGTCTGCCCCGATGGAGTATTCTATTACGTTCGGAACAAATTTTTCGTTTGTAAACGGATCGATATAGAGCATACTTTTGCCGGAATATTCCTGATGGCGCGACAGATCCCATACGCCTCTGTGATGTATTCCGTTAAGCTCCTGCCAGCCCATAGGGAACAGGTACTGTATGTCGCAGGCGGCTTTTGCGTAATGCGCAAGTTTGTCGTGGTCGTGGAAGCGCAGGTTTTCGCCTTTGAGTCCGAGACTTTCGACAAATTCAAGCGCTTTTTGCTTGAAGCCCTTGTAAATTTCCATAGCTTCGTCTTCACGGCAGAATTTCTGTAACTCCATCTGTTCGAATTCTACCGTTCTGAAAAGGAAGTTGCCGGGCGTTATTTCGTTTCTGAAAGATTTGCCTATCTGCGCTATTGCAAACGGTACTTTAGCTCTCGCCGTACGCTGCACGTTCAAAAAGTTGACGTATTCGCCCTGACAGGTTTCGGGTCTTAGATAAACTTTGTCAGAACCTTCTTCAAGCGTTCCGCGCGAAGTTATAAACATAGGATTGAATTTTCTAATCGGCGTCCAGTTTCTTACACCGCAGTGGGGGCACTTGATGTCGTGGTCCTCGATATATTTTTCCATTTCTGCGTCGGACATAGCTTCTGCGGCGACTTCGCCCTTGCTGTGCGCTTCTATAAGCGTGTCGGCACGGAACCGCTGTTTGCAGTTCTTGCAGTCCATTTTCGGATCGCCGAAGCTGGCAACGTGTCCGCTCGCTTCCCATACGCGGGGGTTCATTAAAATCGCGGCGTCCACGCCGAACGTGTCCGTCGTTTCCTGTACGAATTTTTTCCACCAAGCGCGCTTGATGTTGTTTTTGAGTTCAACGCCTACGGGGCCGAAGTCCCAGGTATTTGCAAATCCGCCGTAAATTTCACTTCCGGGATAGACGAAACCTCTGTTTTTGCAGAGGTTGACTATTTTTTCCATTGTTACGGCCTGTTTGTTTTCCGCCATATTTTAGCTCCTTGATAAGTATAACTATATTTTATATTAATTGTATTTTCAAGTCAAGTGCAAACGGCGTATAAAATATTTAAAAATATGGCTGTAAACGATATACTTTTAATCTTAAAGTATGCTATAATTTCAAATATAAATTTGAAGGTGAACTATGCTGTCAGATATTGAAATCGCAGAAAACTGTAAATTGAAGGATATCCGTGAAATTGCAAAAAAGCTGTCGCTTGACGAAGACAGTCTGGAGCCGTACGGAAAATACAAAGCTAAAATAAACCTGAATAAAGTAAAACCGCATTCAAAGCTCGTACTTGTCACGGCTATCAACCCGACGGCGAGCGGAGAGGGGAAAACTACGGTTTCCATAGGGCTTGCAGACGGTATGGCAAGACTTAAAAAGAAAGTCTGCCTTGCTTTAAGAGAACCGTCACTCGGCCCCGTATTCGGAATAAAGGGCGGAGCGGCAGGCGGCGGCTATGCGCAGATAGTTCCTATGGCTGATATCAATCTGCACTTTACCGGCGATTTGCACGCTATTACTTCTGCAAACAATCTGTTGTGCGCAATGATAGACAACCATATTCTGAGGGGCAACGGCTTAAAAATTAAGGACGTATATTTCCGGCGCTGTATGGATATGAACGACAGGGCGCTGAGAGATATCGATTTAAACTGCACGGCGGGCGCAATGAAAGGCTGTGCGGATTATAACCGGAAAGAAAGCTTTGAAATTACCGCGGCTTCCGAAATAATGGCAATTCTCTGCCTTGCAACTGATATTGCCGATTTAAAAAAGAGAATAGGAAACATCGTTGTCGGCGCAGACGCCGACGGAAATTTCGTGAGAGCTAAACAGCTCAAAGCAGACGGCGCAATGGCAACGCTTTTAAAGGACGCAATAAAACCTAACTTAGTGCAGACTTTGGAGGGGACGCCTGCCGTAGTTCACGGCGGACCGTTTGCAAATATCGCGCACGGATGCAATTCTATCCGCGCGACGTATACCGCAATGACTCTTTCCGACTATACAGTGACCGAAGCCGGCTTCGGCGCAGATCTCGGCGCGGAAAAGTTCCTCGATACAAAGTGCCGTATAGCAGGTATTCAACCTGACTGCGTTGTGATAGTCGCAACGGTTAAGGCGCTTAAACTGCACGGCGGTGCGGACAAGTCGTCGCTTGATAAAGAAAATCTTACTGCGTTGAACGGCGGAATACCTAATTTACTGAAACACGTTGAAAACATCAAAAACGTCTACAAAAAGCCCGTTGTCGTCGCAATGAACAGGTTTGCAACCGATACGCAGGCGGAAATAGATACGGTATTGAAAGCTTGTCAAGGCGCGGATACAAAAGCCGTTTTCACCGATGTTTTCTTAAACGGAGGTAAGGGCGGAGAAGAGCTTGCAAAAGCAGTATTGACCGAGTGCGAGAAGAAAACCGAACTGCATTTTGCATACGATTTGAACGATGATATCAGGACTAAAATAGAAGATATAGTCAAAAATATCTACGGAGGCGACGGAGCGGATTTTTCGTCCGTTGCGCTTAAAAAAATCGAAGATATCGAAAGTAAAGGTATCAAAGGCCTGCCTGTAATAATCGCTAAAACTCAGTATTCGCTGTCAGACGACGCAACAAAACTTGCCCGTCCCGAAGGATTTAAAATTACGGTACGCGATATAATTTATAAGGGCGGAGCAAACTTTATCGTAGCAGTTGCAGGCGAAATAATGCTTATGCCGGGACTTTCAAAAGTTCCCTGTGCCGAGCATATCGATATAGACGAAAACGGAAATATTAGCGGTTTGAGCTAAAAATTACGCAGAGGAGAAGATTATGAAATTGCCCGAGGCATCGAATTTTATTGAACAGATAATAAACGAAGAGTTACAAGCAGGTAAATTCAAAAACCGCGGAAACGAATTGCAGGTGCGTTTTCCGCCCGAACCTAACGGTTATCCGCATATCGGGCATGTAAAGGCAATGTGTATAAATTACGCCATTAAAGAAAAATACGGCGCAAAATTCAATCTTCGTATGGATGATACAAATCCTGCCAAAGAAGATTACGAATACGTCAATTCTATCGTCGACGCGCTGAAATGGCTGGGATTCGAATACGATAAACTCGTATTCGCGTCCGACTATTACGATAGACTGTATGAAATTGCCGAAAAATACATTGCAGACGGCAACGCGTATGTTTGCGATCTGTCCGCCGAAGAAATTACGGCTACGAGGGGTACGCTTACCGAAGCGGGTACGCCGTCGCCTTACAGAAACAGAAGCGCGGAAGAAAATCTGCGCCTGTTCCGGGAAATGAAAGCCGGAAAATATCCCGACGGTGCAAAAACCCTGCGCGCCAAAATCGATATGGCGTCGCCGAATATCAATATGCGCGATCCCATCATTTACCGCATTGCCCACGTTTCGCATTATCGTACCGGCGATAAATGGTGTATTTATCCTATGTACGATTTTGCTCATCCCGTATCAGACGCGATTGAGGGCATCACACATTCGCTCTGTTCGCTCGAATTCGAAAATCACCGTCCGCTCTATAACTGGTTTGTGGAGAAGGCTGGATTTGAACTTCCGCTTCCCCGTCAGATAGAATTTGCAAGGCTTAATATTACAAATATGCTTATGTCTAAGCGCTATCTGAAAAAACTCGTCGACGAAGGCGTTGTAAGCGGATGGGACGACGAGAGAATGCCCACGATAGCAGGACTTAAAAACAGGGGCGTTCCGCCAGAGGCTTTGAAAAAATTCTGCGCCGATATCGGCGTTGCAAAGGCGTATTCCATCGTAAGTTCCGCCCAGCTCGACAGCTGTATCCGCGACAATCTCAACGAAAACGCCGAGCGTGCTATGGCGGTTTTAAATCCGTTGAAGCTTACAATAACTAACTACGACGGCGAAGAAGAGCTCCCGTTCGATAAAAATCCTATGAAAGAGAACGGCGGTTTGCGCAATATAAAATTCAGCGGAACGGTCTATATCGACAGGGATGATTTTTCTTTAAATCCTCCGCCCAAATACAAAAGACTTTTCAAGGGCGGAACAGTGCGTCTTAAAAGCGCGTATATAGTCCGTTGCGACGATTATAAACTCGGCGAAAACGGAGAGGTAGAGGAAATTTTCTGTACCTATTTCCCCGAAACACGCAGCGGCAGCGATAAACCTTCGGAAATTAAGGCAAAGGGAGTCATACAGTGGGTTGACGCAAAGTACGGCAAAGACGTAAAATTCAAACAGTTCAAACCGCTGTTGAAGGACGAGGAATATCCCGATCAGGACTATGCGGAAAGACTTAACTATGACAGCCTTAAAACGTTTGACGGCAAAGCAGAGGCTTATCTTTTCGAAAGCGAAGACGGCAAGCCCTTCCAGCTTATGCGTACGGGCTATTACAAAAAAAGTTCGGACAACGGGTTTACCCTTTCCGAAATAGTCTCGCTTAAAGACAGTTTCAATAAATAAAAAATGAACGCGGTAATTACCGCGTTCATTTACTTTAAAGCAATCAGACGTTTTCGTCATAGCTTTCGCAGCAGGTGCACGAGTCGCCGCAGGTGCATCCTACGGTTATTTTTGTAAGCTTACAGTTGCATCCGCCGTAATTGTGTCTGCAAGAATTAACGTTGCAGGCGATATCGCGATTGTAGTTATCCATAATATAACCTCCATCATTATTTTGTGCGCAGCGGGCTGTTTTATGCAATTTCATTGACAAAAAGGCAATATAGTTGTAAAATAATCAAAAGGAGTACACTTATGAAAGTTATTTTATTGCAGGATGTAAAAGGACAGGGCAAAAAGGGCGAAGTAGTTGACGTAAACGAGGGCTATGCGCGCAATTTTCTCGTAAAGAAAGGACTTGCCGAAATTGCAACGGCAACAAAACTTAACGATTTAAATCAAAAAAAATCTTCCGCAGACTTCCATAAAGCCGAGGAGGTAAAGGCGACTAAAATCTTAGCCGAACAAATAAAGGGTAAAACTTTTACGGTTAAGATAAAAGCAGGTCAGAACGGAAAAGTTTTCGGGTCGGTCACGGGCGGAAATATTTCCGACGCGCTCGCCGAGGCCGGATATGCGATAGATAAAAAGAAAATCATTCTGCCCCAGCCCATAAAGACTCTCGGAACGTACGATATAGATCTCAAACTTATGGAAGGAATTACAAGTAAAATAATCGTATCCGTGGAAGCGGAATAATATTTTAACAATTTAAATAAACCTCCCGAAAAAATTCGGGAGGTTTTCTGATAAATTACAGTTTTTTTATTTCCGCAAGGGCATTTTTTAAGAAAGTTTCCGCCGTGGAATCTTTTCTGATTTTTTCCAGAGCTTCTTCGGGCTCGAACCAGACAGCTTCGTCGAGCTCGTTTTCATCGAGAGAAATGTCCCCGTTTTCAGCCATTATCAGAAAGTTGAGCATAAGCACGTCTCTCGGTTCGTGAAAGCGTGAGCCCATATATTTGAATTTGACGGTGTCAAGGCGCGTTTCCTCCTTGAATTCGCGTGTGACAGCCTTTTCGGCAGTTTCGCCTTTTTTGATATAGCCTGCAAACAGGATAAAATCTTCCTGTTCCCTGTGTCTTGCAAGCAATATTTTGTCTTTTGTTCTGTTGGTAACGACCATACTTACCGCTGTGGCAAAACGGGGGAAGCGGTATTCCGCGCACTGTTTACAGTACGGCACCAGTCCTTCGTCCTGTTTGAACATAAGCGAAAGTTTTTCTCCGCATACGGTGCAAAACATATTATCCTCCTTATCGCATTTATCTGAAACTTTGAACGTAACTACAATTATATACTTAATTTTTCCATTTTGCAATAGTTATTTTTCGTCTTTCAAATAATTTATTGACTTATTTTTACTGATATTATATAATTCAGTATATAATAAATATATAGGGAAAATCGATGAATTACGAACAAGCGAAAAAAATTTTGAAGGAACACGGTCAGGAACATCTTTTAGACTATTACGGCGAACTCGATGCACCGAAGAAAAAAATGCTTCTTGATGACGTCTCTAAAATAAACTTTTCAGTTATCGACTGCATAGGCAAAGAACAGGAAAAAAAGGAAATCAAAAACGTTGCTCCTGTTTCGGCGAAGAGTCTTGAAGAAATTCAGGCAAACAGAGCCGAATACGAAGCGGAGGGTTTAAGGCTTTTGCGATCGGGTAAAGTCGGGGCTGTGCTTTTGGCAGGCGGACAGGGAACCAGACTCGGCTACGATAAGCCTAAGGGGACTTTTAATATAGGCGTTACGCGCGAGCTGACTATTTTCGAACAGCTTATCGACAATATAAAGAACGTTACGGACGCCGTCGGCGCATATTTTCATCTGTTTATAATGACGAGCGTTGTAAATAACGACGAAACGGTGGCGTTTTTCAAATCGAAAAATTATTTTTCTTACCCTAAAGAAAAAATACATTTCTATATTCAGGATACCGAACCTGTATTGGGAACGGATAGAAAAATACTGCTTTCCGAAAAGCACAGAGTAGCTTTTTCGCCCAACGGCAACGGCGGTTGGTACTCGTCGCTTGTGAACAGCGGATTGAATAAAATTTTGGAGAAAGAAGGTATTGAATGGCTGAATATATTCAGTGTTGACAACGTTCTTCAAAGGATCTGCGATCCTGTGTTTATCGGCGCAACGTCTTTAACCCGCAATTTCTGCGGAGCAAAGGTTGTTAAAAAGACCTGCCCCGAGGAGCGCGTAGGTGTTCTGTGTATGCGCGACGGCAAACCCGACGTTGTAGAATATTACGAGCTGCCGGAATATATGGCTAACGGCAGAAACGACAGCGGAGAACTTATTTATCCTTACGGCGTTACGCTCAATTATCTTTTCAACGTCCACGTTTTGAACGCCGTAATTGCGTGGAAGCTTCCGTATCACCTTGCAAAAAAAGCGGTTGAGCATATCGAAAACGGCGAAAAGGTGACCCCTGCCGTGCCGAACGCATACAAATTCGAAACCCTTGTGGTGGATATGGTGCGTTTTATGTGCACATGCTTAGGCTTCGAAGTGGACAGAAAAAAAGAATTTGCACCCGTCAAAAACAAGACGGGAGTAGACAGCGTCGATACGGCAAGGGAATTGCTCAGATTAAACGGCGTTGAACTTTAAAAAAATCAAAGGAAATATAATGAAAAAATTTTTATGTGTTTTAGCGTCTGTTGCTCTTGCTTCTGCAATTTCGCTTACAGGCTGTTCATTTCAGGGAACGAACGGAATTGACGGCAGGGACGGCAAAGATGGTCAGAGCGTTACAATAGACGATATTTACAATAAATACGTCTCTGAGCACGGCGAAACTTCTTTCGAAGACTTTTTAAAAGAATACCTGAGCTATGACGGCGGTGAGATTGCAAATTCCGCAAGCCTTCGCGCCGTAATAAACAAATCGCTTATGTCGGGCGTTTCGATTTTGACGCGTTTCGGCTATTCGGGCAGTCTGTATCCCGGCCGTACGTCATACAAAGTGTATACGGGTTCAGGTGCGATTTTATGGATGGATAAGTCGGCAGGCGACGCTTACGTCGTGACAAACTGCCACGTCATTTACGACGATACGTCGGACAGTATCTATTCAAACGATATAAGACTGTATCTTTACGGGCAGGATACGGCAGGTGTAAATTATCAGCTTGTCGATAACAATATTACGGGCGATAAGAATTATTGCATAAATGCAGAGATAGCCGGCGCCTGCGCTAATTACGATATCGCGCTTTTAAAGGTCACGGCAAGCGACGTGTTAAAGCGCAGCGACGCTGTGGCTGTAAGCGATAAAACAAACGTAGCCGAGGCGCTGAACGACAGTTTTATAAGCGACGTTGCGTCTTACGTCGGCGAGACGGTTTTTGCCGTAGGCAACGCGTCTGGCGAGGGAATGTCGGCTGCGAACGGTATCGTTTCGAAGGACAGCGAATATATCGACGTCGGGCTTTCCGATAAAAACCCGTCAGCGTATTTCAGTTACAGAGTAATGCGCACCACGGCGCCTATAAACCACGGAAATTCAGGCGGAGGACTTTTCAATACGTCGGGCAAGCTTGCAGGCGTGGTGAATGCGAAAGATCAGGGTGAGGATGTAGACAATATGGGTTATGCTCTGCCTGCAAATATGGTTCGCAGAATAGTAGTTTCTATGTACGATTCATACGTTGCCAACGGCAATAGAATTTTGAGTTCGGGCAATAAAAAAGGCGGAATAAATAAAGCCTATTTAAATATAGAAACACAGGCGGCGGACACTTATGCCCGTCTCAATTCCGACGGCTTAGCGGAAATTACAGAACTTATAAAGGTTTCCAAAACATTGGGCAAACCTTCTACGGGCGTTCTGGAAGTCGGCGACGTGCTTGTTTCGGCGAAGCTTATCTCAAGCGACGGAACAGTGAAAGAGGATATCGCAATTACGCGCAGTTTCAGCCTTTCGGATATGCTGATGTCGGCAAGGGTGGGGGACACTCTTTTGTTGCAGATTGAACGTAACAAAACAGAAAAAGAAGTTTCGCTTAAATTAGAAAGCAGTTATTTCAAATATTTCGAGTAATTCAAACAAAATAAAAAAAGCTCGGAGATTTTTTAAAATCTCCGAGCCTTTAAGTTATAGCAAGTTATTTATAATCCTTCAGCTGTCTTTCAAGCGCGCGTTTTTGGTCGCGCTCCGCAATTGTGCGTTTTTTATCGTAGTTTTGTTTACCTTTACAGAGCGCAACTTCAACTTTTATCAGACTTCCCGAAAAGTACAGGGAAAGAGGAATTAGCGTATACCCTTTTTCGTTTATTTTGCCCACGATTTTATCGATTTCGGAGCGGTGCATCAAAAGTCTACGGTCGCGTTTGCTCTCTTTGGTGGAAAATGCGCCAGCCTTATCGTAGACGGCAATATGTGCGTTTTTCAGCGTCAGCTGTCCGTTTCGGATAAAGCAAAAGCTTTCTTTGAGATTACAGTTTCCCGCTCTCAAAGACTTTACTTCCGAACCCTCTAAAACTATTCCGGCCTCGTATTTTTCAAGTACGAAATATTCGTATAAGGCGTATTTGTTGTAAGTTATCTGCTTCATAAATATATCTTATATTAATTTTATTAATTAGTAAAGCGAAAATATAACGCGCATTCTTCCGAAATCACATCCGTCGACTTGAACTTTCAGTTTATCGCCAAGCCTGAACGAACGTTTTTTGCCTTTCAATAAAAATCTCTCTGCGCAAAATTCGTAATAATCGTCTGGCAATGCGTCAATTTCTACAAGCCCCTCGATAGAGTTTTCGAGTTCGCAGAATATTCCGAAGTTCGTTACGCCCGATATTACCGCATCGTAAACTTCTCCGATGCGTTCTGACATATAGACTACTTTGTATAAATCGTCTACGTTTCGTTCGGCTTCATCGGCGTTTCTTTCTCTTTCCGAACATTCGATGCCTGCAAATTTTATTCCCTTTCTGTACTTCGATAATGCTTTGTCGTCGCCGTGTAAAACCGCTTTTACGCTTCTGTGTACAAAAAGGTCGGGGTATCTTCTTATGGGCGAAGTGAAATGACAGTAAGCGGAGGAGGCAAGTCCGAAGTGCCCTGCATTGATTTCACTGTATCTTGCTTTCTGCATACTGCGGAGCATAACTTTGTTTACTACGCTTGCGTAGGGTTTGTCGGAAACAGAGTTCAGAATATTCTGGAAATCTTTCGGCGCTATATTCGTGCTGTCAAGCCTGCAATTTATGCCTAAGCTCTTTAAAAAAGATATCAGCATTTCGACTTTTTCTTCAGAAGGCGTTTCGTGAATACGGAAAAGACAGGGAGCGTTTTTCTTTTGCAAAAATTCGGCAACTGCTTCGTTTGCGGATATCATAAACTGCTCGATCATTCTTTCGGCTATACCGCGGTCATTCTTTTTAATAATTATTTCGCCGTTTTCGTCAACGTAAATTTTTGTTTCGTCGACAGCTAAATCGATATTGCCCGCATTTTTTCTTTTTTCTTCGAGAAGAAGGCATAGAGATTGCATTTGATTTACCGACGGAACTATATCGGCATATTTTGTGCAAAATTCGCTGTCACCGCTGCAAATTGCATTGACGGCGGTGTAGGTCATTTTACGTTGGCTTCTTATTATGCTTTCAAAAATTTCGTAATTTGTCCGTTTTGCAGTGCCGTCAAAGGTCATAATGCAGGAGAGTGCATATCTGTCCTCGTTCTCGTTCAGGGAACAGGCTCCGTTTGACAGCGATTTCGGAAGCATCGGTAAAACTCTGTCGGGGAAATAAACGCTCGTTCCGCGTTCGTATGCTTCTCTGTCGAGTTCGGTTCCGCGGTTTACATATCGGCTGACGTCGGCAATATGCACGCCCAAAACGTAATTGCCGTCTTTCATTTCAATGGAAATGCCGTCGTCGATATCGCGTGTATCCTCGCCGTCGACAGTAAAAATATTCAGACTTCTTAAATCTCTTACGCCGTTGGGAGTGATTTTGCGTTTTGCGGAATATTCAGCTTCATTCAGTACGTTTTCAGGAAAACTTTCGTTCAGTCCGTAAGTGCGGATTATGGAAAGCTCCTCGGCGTCAAAATCACCGTTTTGACCTAAAATTTCTATTATCTTACCGTGTGGAAGTCCTCTTTGCGGAAAAGAGGTTATTTCACATAAAACTTTATCATTGTTTTTTGCGGAATTCAGAAGCGATGCGGTTATTATAATTTTAGGTAACTTTGAATTATCGGGATAAACTTTTGCAACGTTTCCCCGCTTTTCAAGCGTACCCGTAAGTTTTGTTATTACGCGCTCTATAACTTTTATTATTTTTGCTTCGTCCTTCGTCCCGAAGACGTGGCAGGCAAGCACCTTGTCGCCGTCATAAACTCCGTGAAGGGAAGTGCGCGGCACAAAAAAATCGTTTTTGTATCTTTCTTTATCGTCGGGAAGAATAAAGGCAAAACCGCGGTCGTTTGCCTGAACGGTACCCGTGAAAGTTTTTATTTCTTTTTTATTTTGTTTTCTCATAATATTAAAATTAAAAAAGCGGCTTTACAAAGCCGCTTACGTGTCAAATTACTGTACGATAATTCCTACTATATAAATAGCAATGGAGAGGAATGCAAGCACTCCCAAACAAATCCACGTCCATTTTTTAAGCTTTGCTTCGATGGACTGTCCTCTGTTCTTGCCGAAAAACGTTTCGCTCGATGCGGTTATGCCTTGAATTCCGTCGGAATTGCTCTTCTGGAAAAGAACAATCACTATTGTGACAAGAGCTGTAAGAAATACCAGAACAAGTCCTATAATTGATAATACACGATAAACGGTAAACTGCGTACTGTCGAAAGATGCAGCTAACAAATTTGCGATCATATAAGTACCTCTAAGTAAATTACTTAAAAAGTATAACATAAGTTAAAAATATTTACAATCAATTTTATCCGCTTTTTTTAATTTTTAACCGCTTTTCGCCGAATTTATTTATAATAAATATCCCCGTACATACAAGCGCTATCGCAATCAGAGTAAAATACGATAACAGCTGATCCTTTTCGCCTAAAATTATTGCAGAAAATACGGCTCCGAATAACGGGTTGGTGCTTTTGAATACGGCAATTTTCGAAACAGGATTGTATTTCAGTAAAAATCCCTGCAAGGTGAAAGCGCAAGCCGAGAGGAACGAAAGGTATATCAGCATAAAAATGCTGCCTGCCGACACGGGGCGATAAGTTCCGCCGAAGCAAAGCCCGATTATGACAAGAACGATTCCGCCCAGCAAAAACTGATAACCGCATAATACCGTAGTGTTTTCGCTTTTTGAAAATACTTTTACAAGCCCTGCGGAAACCGCCGCCGAAAGACCCGAAAATATGACAAATCCTTCGCCTAAAAGCGTGAATTTAAAAGTAAAATCACCGCCTAAATTGATGAGTATCACTGCGCCGAAGCCGAGAATACAGCCTGCAAGCTTTACAAGATTGAATTTTTCTGTTCGGAATATAAAACAAGCGCAGATAATCGTGAAGAATACGCCGAGTCCGTTTAATACAGAAGATTTAACTCCCGAGGTATGAGCAAGCCCTATATAGAAGAAAGTGTACTGCAACGCCGTCTGGAACAGCGCGACAAGACAGATTTTCCATATATTGCGAGGTCGCGGAAATATAAATTTTTTCTGGGTTATACAGCCGAATACAATTACGAGTAAGCCTGCAAGCGCAAATCTTGTGCCAGCGAAAAGCATTAAAGAGGGGGCGCTTTCAGTGTCCACTGCAAAAAGTTTATAACCTATTTTTACACACGGAAAAGCGCTGCCCCATAAAAGACAGCAAAAAATCGCACATATGCAGACTATATAATTTTTCGTAAAAAAAGAAGCGGGATCAAATTTCTTTTTTTCTTCTGTCAGCTTTTCTTCCACAGTATTATTATATTTCAAATAAAAAAATTAGGCAAATATTTTTTTGCTTAACAATAAATGCGATGGACAAATGTCCGTCGCACTTAATATTTATTATTTAATTAAACTTTTACCTGTCATTTCTTTCGGAACGGGCAAATTCATAATTTCCAAAAGCGTAGGTGCAAGGTCGGCAAGAACACCGTCGTCTCTCAATTCTGCGTTTTTATATTTTTCAGAAATCAGAACAACGGGAACGGGATTTGTGGTATGTGCGGTGAATGGGGAGCCGTCGTCCGCTAAAAGCTTGTCGGCGTTGCCGTGGTCTGCGGTCAGCAAAACACTGCCGCCCAGTGAAAGAATTTTATCCGTAACTTTCTTGACACATTCGTCAACCGTCGCAACTGCTTTAACGGCGGCAGAGATAACTCCCGTGTGCCCGACCATATCGCAGTTTGCAAAATTGAGAATTATTACGTCGAATTCTCCGCTGTCAAGCTCTTCAAGCACTTTGTCTGTCACAAGGTATGCGCTCATTTCGGGTTGAAGATCGTAGGTCGCAACTTTCGGCGAAGGGATAAGATCGCGCACTTCGTTTTCGTTAGGGGCTTCAACACCGCCGTTAAAAAAGAATGTTACGTGGGCATATTTTTCGGTTTCTGCGATTCTTAACTGTTTTTTACCTAATTTTGCAAGATATTCGCCCAGCGTATTGTCCATCGAAGTCTTAGGGAACGCAATTTCAAGCCCTTCGAACTGAGCGTCGTAAACGGTGAAACAAACGTAAGTGGGGGAGAGGAAGCCCGTTTTTCTTTCGAATGCGGTTCCTTTAGGTACGATAAACTCTTTTTGCGAGAGAGCTCTCGTTATCTGTCTTGCTCTGTCGGGGCGGAAATTGAAGAAAATGATGCTGTCGCCTTTTTCGATAAGGGCTACAGGCTTTCCGTTTTCGCATATATTAGTCGGTTTTATAAACTCATCGGTTATGCCGTTAATATAATTTTCTTCAACGGCTTTTACTGCGTCATTGCTTTTTGCTCCGCTGCCGATCGTCAGCATATCGTACGCTTTTTCGGTTCTGTCCCAGTTATTGTCCCTGTCCATTGCGTAATATCTTCCGCAGACGGAGGCGATTTTGCCTATGCCGATTTTTTTCATTTCAGCTTGCAGATTTTTGATAAAATCTATTCCCGATTTAGGCGAAACGTCTCTGCCATCCATAAAGCAGTGAACGAAACATTCTTCAAGTCCGTGCAATTTAGCCATTTTCAAAAGCGCGTAAACGTGTTTTACATGGCTGTGTACTCCGCCGTCGGACAAAAGACCGTAGAGGTGCAATTTCTTATTGTTTTTTTTGGCTTTATCCATTGCCTTGATGAGAGCGGAGTTTTTGAAAAAATCACCGTCGTCAATGGCTTTCGTGATTTTTGTAAGATCCTGATATACGATCCTGCCTGCGCCCATATTAAGGTGTCCGACTTCGCTGTTTCCCATCTGTCCGTCCGGCAAACCTACGCACATTCCGCTTGCACCGAGCGAGGCGGAGGGGTAGTCTTTCATTAGCTGTTTTACGTTCTTGCTTCCGTCAATGGAAATTGCGTTGCCTTTGCCGTCGGGAGCAAGTCCGTAGCCGTCCATAATAATTAATGCATAAGGTGTTTTCATATGCTGTACTCCTGAATTTAAGCGGTGTATCAAACACCGCTTAAAAATATTATTTATCAAAATTTACTATTTTTGCAAAATCAGTTTTAAGCGATGCTCCGCCGATAAGACCGCCGTCAATATCGGGCTGAGCCATAAGTCCTTTGCAGTTGCCTGCGTTCATACTTCCGCCGTAGAGTATTCGTACTCTGTTTGCATCCTTTACGGTGAACATTTTAGAAAGTTTCTTTCTTATGAATTTAATCGTCTCCTGCGCCTGCTCGTCGGTTGCCGTTTTTCCGGTGCCGATAGCCCAGACGGGTTCGTATGCAATAACAAGCTTTTTGACGTCTTCTACGCCGTGAAGTCCGAATTCAAGCTGTCTTGTAAGAACGTTTTCTGTTTCTCCCGCATCGCGCTCAGTGAGAGTTTCACCTATACAGACGATGGGGGTAAGGTCGTTTTTAAGCGCCGATAACGTACGCTGATTTACGGTAACGTCGTTTTCACCGAAGTACTGGCGTCTTTCGCTGTGTCCTATTATAACAAAGTTCACACCGTAATCTTTAAGCATTTCGGCGGAAATTTCGCCCGTGTATGCGCCGTGGTCGGCAAAATGAACGTTCTGTGCGCCGATTTTAATTCTCGTGCCCTTTGCGGCTTTTGCCATAGCCGGAATTAAAATTGCCGGTACACAGAGCGCAACGTCGCATTTTGCTTCCTTTACAAGCGGTTTAAGTTCCTGTATGAGTTTCGTTCCTGTCGCAACCGTCATATTCATTTTCCAGTTGCCTGCAATAAAAGGTTTTCTTGACATAACATTCTCCTTATGCTAATTTAAGTAATTAATCTGTTCTATAAAATTTTCAAAATGTAGCAGAAAGCCACCATCAAAATACTCAATATTTTTATCTATCCAAGAAACGTTAAGTGTAACATTATTGTTTGGTAATTCATTTATAACTTCATAGATAAACAAAGACTTTTGTTGATAAATTGTAGATAAGTTGCTATTAAATAGACCCGTTTTTCCTTTAAAAAGAAGATTTATTCCATTATCGGTTTGATACAATACATATTCATTTTCAATGAAAAAAGAATTCCTTAAACAAAAAAACATACATAAAAATCCAACAATAAACAAAAGAACAAGTAAAACTATTCCATATTTATTATGCCCTAAATAAAATAGAAAAAGGGAATAGTACAAACATAAAATTTGTATTGCTATTAAAGACGTTATTGTTAAAGATTCTTGTACAATAGTTACTCCCGATTTCAGTGAAGGAGCAATACATATAATTGATAAAGCCACAGTAATTGCTAATTCAGCAATGCCAACCTTTTTGTGTGTTTTTATCGCTAAAATACCAAACGTTATAAAGATTACGCTCAAAAAAAATAACAATAGCAAGTACAGCCAAAGCGGAAAATATAAAACTATCGCATATTTATCCGATATAAAAACTGGTATACAAGAAAAGCAAATAAATAGTAGAGTAAAGATTAGAAATACAATACTGAAAATAATTTCATACTTTTTAATTTTAGTCATTTTTTACTTGCCTCAAAATCTGTGACTCATATTTATAATATAATCACAAAATAATTTTCACAGTTTTTTGTGCTTCTTATTAGCAAATCTTATCATTAAGGCAGGCGATACCGGGGAGGACTTTGCCTTCGAAGAGTTCAAGCGATGCGCCGCCACCCGTTGAAATATGAGTTACTTTGTCTGCAAAGCCGAGCTGCTGAATTGCCGCCGCGCTGTCGCCGCCGCCGATAATGGTAGTGCACTTCCCGTGTACGTCGGCAAGAGCCTGAGCGACTGCAATAGTTCCCTTTGCAAGCGTAGGATTTTCAAATACTCCCATAGGTCCGTTCCATATAACCGATTTTGCTTTTTTAATAGTTTTAGCATAAAGCTTTCTCGTCTTTTCGCCTATATCCATACCCATCTTGTCGGCAGGAATTTTATCCGCAGGAACGGTCTTGACTGCTATATCTTCGTCGATAGGTTCAGGGAAGTGGTCGCAAGTTACGGTATCTACGGGAAGAAGAAGTTCTTTGCCTGCTTTTTTTGCTTTATCCATCATTTCTTTGCAGTAGTCAATTTTTTCTTCGTCCAGAAGTGAAGTTCCTACTTCATAACCCTTTGCTTTAAGGAAAGTATACGCCATACCTCCGCCGATGATGAGAGTATCGCACTTTTCCAGAAGATTAGATATTACGTTAAGCTTATCCGCAACTTTTGCTCCGCCTAAAATAGCAACGAAGGGACGCTTGGGATTTTCAAGCGTATCTGCCATAACGGTAAGTTCTTTTTCGATCAGAAAACCGCAAACGGCAGTTTTGATAATTCCGTATTCAACGATAGCGGCGGTGGAGGCGTGCGAACGGTGAGCCGTTCCGAATGCGTCGTTTACGTATATTTCGGCGTCGTAAGCGAGAGCTTTGCAGAAATCTTCGTCTTTTTTCTCTTCTTCCCAGTGGAAACGGAGATTTTCCAAAAGTACAGCCTGACCGCATTCAAGGGAATCACGCTTTGCTTTTGCATCGGGACCGATAACGTCGCTTGCAAAGACTACTTTACCGCCGGTAAGTTCATTAAGTCTCTTAGCTACGGGTGCAAGAGTAAGTTTTTTAGGTTCGTCTTTTTTAGCTTTTTCGATTATAGCTTCTGCGGTGGTTTCGCCCGCATCTACTTTTTTCTTATCCTTTTTGTTGAGTTTTACTTCGGAAGAAAATACTGAGTGTGGCTTGCCCATATGTGAGCAGAGCGTAACTTTTGCACCGTTTTCCAAAAGATATTTGATTGTCGGCATTGCTCCGATAATTCTGTTTTCATCAGTGATAACTCCGTCCTTCATTGGAACATTGAAATCGCAGCGTACAAGCACTTTTTTGCCGTGTAAATCTTTTAAATCTTTAACGGACATTTTATTCATAGTAAATAAGCTCCTTAAATAAATATTTTTTTATCCATTAAATTATAAATTAACGGTATATAAAAGTCAAACAAAAGCCGAGACTTTAACAAAATTAACCAACATTGAAAGTTTCTTTTCGTAAAATGTTGAATTGAATATAAAATTATGTTATAATAACAAATATGAAAATTTGTGTTGCAGGCTTGGGGCTGATCGGCGGTTCGCTGTGTATGGCATTAAAACGCGCAGGGTATTTTGTTGCCGGTTGGAACAGATCGCAAAAACCCGTTGAATACGCTTTAAAAAACGGCATTATCGATGAAAAAGCAGTAAACTTTATCTACGACGCAGTAATCGTTGCTCTTCCTCCTGAAGCTACGGAAGAGTTTATAGACAAACAGACTTTTAAAGACGGAGGCATAGTCGCTGATATATGCGGAGTTAAAAAATTTATTGAAGATTCCGTGTATTTTAAACCGCGTAATTTCCGTTACGTCGGTTGTCATCCTATGGCAGGGAAAGAGGTCTCCGGCATAGAAAATGCCTGCGCAGATCTTTTCGACAGGGCTAATATGGTGATTACGAGCGCTCCGTCTACAGATAAAGACGCACTTGAAACTATGCGGAAACTCACAAAAGATATCGGCTTTGAGTATCTCGCGGAGTGCAGTGCCGAAACGCACGACAGAAAGATTGCGTATACGTCGCAGCTTGCTCATATAGTTTCAAACGCCTACGTTAAAAACGAAGAAATGAAAGGGTGTCTGCATTTTACCGGCGGAAGTTTTCAGGATATGACGCGGATCGCCGGTGTGGATGAAAACGTATGGTCTTCGCTCTATCTCAAAAATAAACAGAATCTTTCCGAAAGTATTAAAAAGCTGATCGACTCCCTTGACGAACTGCGTTCTGCGATAGACGGCGGCGATGTAAATTTGTTGAAAGAAGTTTTGCGCGAAGGTAAAGTCCGCTTTGAAAATTGCGGTAATTTGTATGCTTATGATGATATTTCTGTAAGGAAATTAAAGTAATTTTGTAAAATATGTGTTATAATAATTGTAGTATCCAGATAGAATCCGCTGTCGGCGGTTCCGGCAGTTTGATTAAGACGAGCGGCAGAGTAACAAAAGCAACCGACGGATACCGCTTTGAATATGACTTGGACGGCGACTGCTGTGTACTTACAGTGGGAAGAAACGAAACCGTACAGGAGCGGCGCGGAGGACAGAACATTAAGCTTATTTTCCGAAAAGGCGAAAAGACGAACTGCGTAATAGGTACAGACGGATTTTCCGGTTCTCTGCCTCTGTTTACGCACGATATCGGGTTTAAGGTAAACGGCGGATATTCGCTTTTGATTGTTTACACACTCGGTGAAGATAAAATAACTTTGAAATTTATTGCAAAAAATTCAGTTAAAGGATAAGAAAATGATAATAGAGTATTTAGGTCACTCATGCTTTAAACTTACCGAGAGTACCGGAACTTCGGTTGTCTGCGATCCGTATGACGGTTCGATAGGCTACGATATGCCCGAAATTACCGCAGATGCCGTTACCGTATCGCACGGTCATTACGACCACGACAATATCAAAGCCGTATCGGGTGAGCCTAAAATAATCGGCAGTGAAAGCGGTTATGACTTGTCCGGAGTGGAAATAAGCTCGATAAAAAGTTTTCACGATACTCAGCGCGGAAAACTGAGGGGTGAGAATCTTATTTTCAAATTCAGAATGGACGGAATAGACGTGTGCCATCTCGGTGATTTGGGCGAAGACTGTTCGGCTGAACTTATCGATCTGCTCTTACCCGTAAACGTGTTGTTGATCCCCGTAGGCGGAACTTATACGATAGATGCGGAAATGGCAAAGGAATACGTCAACAGAATTATGCCCGACGTAGTTATCCCCATGCACTATAAATCAAAGGGTTGTAAACTCGATATTGCAAAGATAGACGACTTTATAAGCCGATTTGACGAAGAGTATGTAGAAGACAGGGACGACAGCCGTATCGAACTTAAACGGAGCGACTTTGACGGCGAAACAAAAGTGATAGTACTAAGGAGGCACGTCTGATGTCGGAATCGTTGAAACAGGAAATTTTTGATCGACTTAATTTAAAAACCATACACGAATTAAGACAGCTTGGGCGCGCAATCGGAGTTCCTCATCCTGCCGACGGAAAAAAAGAAAATCTAATGGACGGTATAATGGCGGTTGCAACAGGCGAAAAGGATCCCGAAACTCCGTCAAAGCGCGGAGCGCCGCCGAAGTCACAGGAATACGACAGACAGCTTGCTTCCGACATTTTCAGATGCCGTGAAATCTGTCTTTCGGCACAGATAAATGACGATAAAAAAGCAGACAGAAAAATATTCGTTGCTAACGGCGACAGAAATTCTCTCGATTATGTAGACAGCGGAATATTGGAGTGTTGCGGAGATAAATGGTTTTTAAGAACGACGGGTTGCTGGGAAAATCTTTCGTCTGACGTGTTCGTAAACGAATATTTTGTGAAAACCTATAATTTACGCGAAGGCGATTTTGTGACGGGAAAATGCGAACGCAGAAGCAGGGACGAGATGTCCGGTTTATCCTGCGTAATACGCGTAAACGGCGATCAGCCGGAAAATCTTTCGTCAAGGTGCGTTTTCGATTCTTTCAAACCTATTTACGCAGACAGGAAGCTGTCGGCAGGTAATTCGGCTACGGGAAGAATAGTCGATCTTTTTGCGCCGATAGGAGCAGGACAGCGCGTATTTATATCATCACAGAAGGCGGCTTGCAATACTCGGATTCTAAAAGACGTAGTCAAGGGTATCAGACAAGCAAATAGAAATGTTAAAATCGTAATTGTATCGGTTGACGTAAGTCCGGAAGATGCTGAGGACTTTTCTTCCTTGTTTAAGGATGAAGATGTATTTACTTCGACTTTCGCCGCGGGAACAGCTGCACATATACGCAAAGTGCGCCTTGCTCTCGAATACTGTAAAAGACAGACCGAAAAAATGCAGGACGTCGTGCTTGTCATAGACAATCTTACGCGTTTGATACGCGCTTATAACGCTTATGCAAGACAGTTTACGGCAGGGCTTGATTATTCGGCTGTGGATTCGGTAAAGCGACTTCTTGCAACGGCACGGAATACCGATAAAGGCGCCTCGCTGACTATAATAACCGCATTAGTATGCGGTAACGGCGATGCTTTTGAAGAGGCTACCTATTCCGCATTGAATGATATATTCAATGTAAAAATTCCTCTTTCAGCTTCGCTTTTAAGAAACGGAGTATATCCTCCGATAGTTATATGCGACACTTATTCGTCGTCCGATACCCGTCTTTTGAAAGGCAATGAGATGAGTCTTGCGTTAAAGCTCAGAAAATCTGACAATCAAAAGATAATAGAACTGTTCAATAGCACGACCGATAACAGTCAGATAAAATGAATTACAGGAAAAGTTATGCCGGATAAAAATATATTTACAGATAAAGTTAAAATAACAATCAAATCGGGCGACGGCGGAGACGGAATGAATTCGTTCAAAGCGTTTAAGGGCAAACCCGCCTGCGGGCCCGACGGTGGCGACGGCGGTAACGGAGGTGCTGTCTATATTGTTGCCGACGGCAATATGGGCGACTTGCTGTCTTTTCGCTATACGAGCAAATTTTGTGCAGGAAACGGCGAGCGGGGCGGAACAAATAAATGTTTCGGACGCGGAGGGGACGACGTTATTATCAAAGTTCCCGTAGGAACGGTTGTGAAGGATGCGGAGACAGGCACGGTGATAGCGGATATGTTTTCCGATAGTCAGAAAAAACTTATAGCCGAAGGCGGTCGCGGCGGAAAGGGAAACGTAAGATTTACCACTTCGAGAAGACATGCACCAAATTTTGCGCAAAAAGGCGAAAAAACCGAACCGCATATGCTTATTTTAGAACTTAAAGTTATAGCGGACGTCGGAATTATAGGATTTCCCAATGTCGGTAAATCCACGTTGCTTTCAAAGATTTCGGCTGCAAGACCTAAGATAGCTAACTATCATTTTACTACGCTTTCACCCAATCTAGGCGTAGTGAAATATTATGATAATTCGTTCGTTGCGGCGGATATACCTGGGCTTATCGAGGGCGCATCGCAAGGGTCGGGGCTCGGACACGATTTTTTGAGACATATCGAGCGAACGAGAATGCTTTTGCACGTTGTGGATATTTCCGGCTGCGAGGGCAGAGACCCTGTTGAGGATTTCAAACTAATCAATGCAGAACTTTCATCTTACAGCAAAGTACTTGCATCTCTTCCTCAGGTTATTGCATTAAATAAATGCGACATTGCAGGAGCGGAAGAAAATATAAAGGCATTTAAAAAGAAATACGCTAAAAAATATCATATATTTACCATAACCGCAGTAAACGGCGAAGGGGCGGATAAGCTTATTGAAGGCGTATTTAATATTCTTAATGAACTTCCGCCAGTGAAACGAATAGAAAGCGACGAAACTTTCACTTACACAAAGAGCGGAAATCTCGATTTTGAAATTTATTTAGACGGTGATGCGTACGTAGTCGTAGGTTCGCTTGTCGATATGCTTTGCAGAAATGTATCGCTTAACGATCCCGACTCTATGGCATATTTTCAGAAAATTTTACGGGAAAAGGGCGTAATTTCAAAATTACGGCAGTTGGGCATAAAAGATAACGATACCGTTGTCGTCGGCGACGTGGAATTTGATTTCGTAAATTAAGGAGCAGAATATGTTAACTTCCAAACAACGCAGTAAATTAAAAAGCCTTGCCGCGAAACTGTCTCCGATAGGACAGGTCGGCAAGGAGGGAATAGGCGAAAATATGCTCGCAAGTTTTTCTGATTGTCTTGAAAAGCGCGAGCTGATTAAAATAAATATACTTGAAAACGCATACGGCGAACCGCAGAATATCGGACGCGAGCTTGCGGAAAAACTCAACGCCGAGTGTGTGATAGTGATTGGGAGAAAAGCGGTTCTTTACAGAAAGTCACAGCGTAAAGATATAAACCGCATAGAACTTTAATCAGTTAACTACTAATGCAACGGCGGAAATGATAAGCATAAGACTTCCGGTTACTATATAGTAAATGGGGAAAAAGGTAAAATAGCTCAGAGCAAGAAGCGCAAGTCCCGACCAGAACAGCGGAGCGCAAATCTTTCTGTTAAAGCGTATTTTTATGCGTTTGAAAAAGTTTGTTTTCTTTTGTTCTTCGTAAATGTATTTTTCTGGCAGGAGTTCGTTTTCTTTTAAAAGGTTGTAAACGTAATCTATTTGTTTAACTTCGATAGCGAAATTTTCGCAAAGAAGCATAGCTTCGGCGGAAATTCTATTACAGAATATAATTTTTTTCTGCTCTGATTTGTCTTTAATGACTTTCGCAACGTCGTCCTCATTGATTGCCTGCATTTTGAAATTGAAAAAATACGCGAACTCGTTTTTTAATATTTTTGAACCTGCTCTTTTTGCTTTTTCTTCGTCCGACAGGCATCTGCTAAACAGGTCAAGGACGTACTCGTCCGTAGAGAGCGAAAGGTGTAGTGACAGCAACTTTTTTTGTTTATCATTTTTAGATATCAAAAAATGCTTGTTTTGTTTTTTGCTGATATACAAAAAGCTGAGACTGCCGAACAGCAGGCAGGCTACAATAGCGAAACCTAATGCGACGAAAGCGTTTTTTGTATAGTACCTTATTGACGTAAAAAACAGCAAAAATGCACACAGCGCCGCAAACAGAGTATCAAGAATAAGGGGTAGATTGATTCTTCTCATACATAAGTTTTTGACAGAATAAATTTAAAATATACTTTAATGAAAATTGCAATATTCGGGGGAACGTTCAATCCCGTCCATAAAGAACACGTCAATATAGTAAAATCGGCAATAGAGAAACTTGCACTTGACAAAGTTATAGTTATGCCTTCTTACGCAACTCCGAAAAAGAACGGCAAAATGCTTGCAAGCTGTACAGACAGGCTGAATATGTGCCGTCTTGCCTTTTCTTCTGTTCCGAAAGTAACGGTTTCGGATTATGAAATTTCCAAAAAGGAAATAAGTTATTCGTATATAACTTGCAGGGAGTTTAAAAAGCGGTATCCTTCCGACGACAGATATTTTATAATCGGCGGAGACATGCTTGAAAATTTTCCCGAATGGAAGATGCCTGAAGAAATTTTAAAATGCGTAAATTTGGCGGTCTGCGCAAGAGAAGATACCCAAAAACTTGTTAATTCCGAAAACAGATTTAAAGCGCATTTTAATAAAAATATTGTAAAATTCGATTTTATAGGCGAAAACTTAAGTTCTACAAAAATACGGACTTTGATAGCGTTAAATGAAAATTTTACTGAATTTGTGGATAAAAATACCGAAAAATACATTCTGCAAAGTACTATGTATCGCATAAATGGTGCAAAAACAGTCAAATCTATGCTTTCAACGAAGCGCTGGCAACACACTGTGCGCGTTGCGTTGATGGCGGCGCAGAATTGCGGAAGACTTGATTTGTCTGAAAAGTCGGCAATAACGTCGGCATTATTCCACGACTGCGCCAAGGAATTGCCGTTAAACGATAACAGGCTTAAAGATTTTAAATTATACGGCGATATGCCTGAAACCGTGATTCACCAGTTTTCCGGCGCTTATCTTGCCGAGCATTATTTCGGGGTCAAAGACTCTGAAATCATAAATGCGGTAAGATACCATACTACGGGCAGAGAAAATATGTCTCCGCTTGAAAAACTTATTTTTCTTTGCGATATGCTTGAAGATGGCAGAAGTTATAGCGGCGTTGAAGAATTGAGAAAAGTTTTCGAAGAAGATATTGATAAAGCTCTGTTTGCCGCACTTGAAAGACAGGTTAAGCATTTAAATAAAAAAAAACAAAAGATATATTATCTGACGCAGAATGCGCTGGATTATTTAAAGGAAGATAAATATGACAAGTAAAGAAAAAACAGAATTGATATGCAAGATACTTTCAGATAAAAAAGCTTGCGATATAGTCTATCTTGACGTAGAAGAAAAGACCAGCCTTTGCGATTATTTCGTTATCGCCGGCGGCAGGTCTAAAACACAGGTTAAATCGCTTGCGGAAAATCTCGAAGAAAAGCTTAAAAAAGAATATGAACTTATTCCCAGGCGAGTTGAAGGGGTTCGCGGAGGCAGGTGGGCGGTTCTCGATTATACCGACGTTATCGTGCACTTGTTCGGCGACGAAGAGAGGGATTTTTACCGCCTTGAACGCCTTTGGGAAGACGGTGCGAACCTGAAAAGATATGAAGATTAATTTTTTTTGAATTTTATTTCTTTCGGTTCCGAATAGGACGTTTTTTTGGAGCGTTTTTTTTCAACTATGTAATATACGGGTTCGGGTTTCGGAGGAGGTTGAGGCTTTTCTTCTTTCGGTTGCGCCGGCTGAGGTTTTTTTCTTGTACTCAATAGACCTATGTACGCAAGTTTTATGACGTGCACAAGGATAAAACAGATAATAAAAGTTAAAAACAAATATAATATACCGATGAACATATTTCTATTATAGACGGCTTGATTTTGCAAATTTTGAAAAATTTGATATAAATATAAAGAAAAAAAGAGGTATTGAGCAATGGAAAACGTGCATATGAATCAAACGGAATTGCGGCAGTTCAACGATTACAAAAGAAAACTGAACTTACAGGCGGCACAGGCGCAAGTAGGTAAAATAGAATACAGCCTGACCGACGCTACTGTGGATAAAGCTATTTTGAAAAAGGCGTGTCAGGAGGCAAATACCTTAAAATTAGGCGGAATTTGCGTGTTGCCTAATGCAGTGAGAATGTGTGCAAATATGCTCGGACATAATCCGCAGACTTCGCTTATTGCCTGTATTTCGTTTCCGCATGGCGGCGACAGTACGAAAATTAAGGTAAAAGCCGTCAAAGAAGCAATAAAGGACGGCGTCGACGAATCTGAAGTTACGGTTCCTGTCGCGTGCATAAAGGAGGGCGACTTCGGCTACGTCAAGCGTGAATTCAGGGCTTTGAAAAAGGCTGCGAAAAAGAGCGCGCTCAGAATAAATATCGAGAGTAATTTATTGACCTCTGCGGAAATTACAAAAGTATGTACGCTTGCCGTCGATTGCGGAATAACGTCGATTCGCACCTCTTCGGGCTTTTACGGTTCCGGTTTCAATGCCGAAACGATTACGGCAATAAAGAATACAGTCAAAGATAAATGTACTATTAAAGCAGACGGTGTTAGCACGCTCGGCGATGCGGAAACAGCACTTGACGTCGGAGCAAGTATCATAGGATGTAAAAATGCCGCCGACCTTGCAAGGCTCGTCTTAAAGGCGGCGGAATAAATCAAAACGCCCTGCGCTTAAAATAAGTGCAGGGCGTTTCGTTTATCTTAAAAGTATCAATTTCTTTTTAGTCCGCGTTATTGCAGTATAGAGCCAACGGTTTCTATCTTCTTTGAAAGCATAACTCTCATCAAATATTACGGTGTTGTCGAATTCGCTTCCCTGCGCTTTATGGCAGGAAATACAATAGCCGTATTCAAATCTGTTCAACGTGTACGCTCCCGAAGGTTCGCCGTCTTCGTCGTAGCTGGCAAAGTAATCGCCGTGTTTATAGATATATCTGCCGTCGGTGAAAATTCCTGTATCGAAAGGCAGAGCTTCGGGACACAGTTCATCAAGAAAATCTACTTTGAACTGCATAAAACCGATACCGGTAGAAGAATCGTAAAACGGGTTGTAAACAGTGCCGATAATTCCGTTTACAAGATTGAATCTGAAATCGGAATCTATAAACTGTTCCCAGTTATTCAGCGTACATATAAGTTTATCTCCGCTTTCGGGAAACGGTCCTCGGTTAAGCATCGAGCGGATTTCATTGTTTATTGCGGTTCGCGTTTTGTTTATTCCGCAAATTATCTGATCGGCGGTTGTTAGGCAATGTCTGCGTTTCTCGCCCGTGAAAAATCTTTTATTCAATACCGACACGCTGTCGCCGTATCTTCCGTAAGGAATATAAATTCCCTCGCGCGCCATTTGGGAGAGTTTGATAATCGGATTATCTAACTGCTGTCTTACTATTTGTCTTAACGTGAAGTCAGGCTCTTTAAGATAAGTGTTCAAACCTTCAACGGGAGGAAGCTGAGCGTTGTCACCGCAGATAATCATTTTTACGCCGAACTGTAAAAGATCGTACATCACGTCGTCGGATACCATTGAAGCCTCGTCAAGAACTATGAGCTTGATCGATTTGTCTATATTCTCACGGCGTTTGAACGACAGTTTTTCTATTTTGATTTTTTTGCCGTTTACTTCGATTTCCGTTTCCTGAGTTATCGATTGATATATCAGCCGATGAAGAGTGGTAGCGGAAATTCCCTGCCTTATGAGAACTGTCGCGGCTTTACCCGTCGGCGTAACGAAGGCGACGCTTTGATCGGGGATTAATCCCAACGTTTCGGTTATCGAATATTTCAAAAGAGTACTTTTGCCCGTTCCTGCGTAACCCGCAAGGACAAAAACCTGTCTGGTTGAATTGTAATACCAGTCCTTTATTAAACTGTCGGCGTTTTTTTGGTCTGCCGTAAGTTCATAAGTCATAACACGATTATAACATTTAAACTTTTGTTTGACAAGTAAAAAATATATTATATAATTGACTAACGGACAAAACAGTTATATAATAAATTTGGTAATTTATGAGAATACAGGAGGTTTGTATGAAGAATAACGCAAGAGTAACCGTTGATTTTAACTATATGATGGAAAAATCACTCGGAGACAAGGGAATAAAAGATTCTGAGCTAAAAGCAATGAATGAAAAAGCTGTAAAGGCTTTCGGGTACGTTAAGAGCAATCGCGGCAGGGACGATCTTTTTATGGGATGGACGGAACTTCCCTATAATCAGGACGAAATAGTCGAAGATATTTTGAAAACAGCCGAGAGCGTGAGGAAAAAATTCAAGTACTTCGTTGTTTTGGGTATAGGCGGAAGCGCATTAGGTCCGATAATGGTTTTCAATGCGTTGAAACATCTTCATTATAACGAACTTCCCGACGATAAAAGGGGCGGCCCCAAATTTTACGTCGAGGATAATGTCGACCCTGTTCGTATGCAAGCACTTTTAGACGTAATCGAACCGGAAAAAACCTGTTTTAACGTTATTTCCAAGTCGGGTGCTACGAGCGAAACGATGACGCAGTATCTGATTATTGCGGATATTTTAAAGAAAAAAGGCGTAAATTTAGCCGACAATATGATTTTTACTACAGATGCAAACAGGGGTAATCTGATAAAGATTGATCAGAGCTTCGGAGGAAAAATCAAAAAATACGTACTTCCCGACGGGGTCGGCGGTAGATTTTCCGAAATGTGTCCTGTGGGACTACTGCCTGCTGCTGTTCTGGGAATCGATATCAAAGAAATGCTCAGAGGTGCCGCTTATATGGATGAGCTTTGCTCAAAGCCTGATATCGAAAGTAATCCTGCGCTTGCCTGTGCGGTTTTGCAGTATGTAACAATGCAACAGGGCAAAAATATTAACGTATTAATGCCTTATTCCGATAATTTGAAACTTATGGCTGACTGGTATTGCCAGCTTTGGGCGGAATCGCTCGGAAAAGCCGTTGATTACGACGGAAACGTGGTAAATGCCGGAACAACACCCGTAAAGAGTTTGGGCGTCACTGATCAGCATTCGCAGGTACAGTTATATATCGAAGGTCCTTACGATAAAGTTATTACGTTTATTTCGGTTGAAAAATATGCCTGTGAAATGCCGATAGCTCACGGTTGCGAAGATATTCCCGACGTTGGATTTTTGGGCGGTCATTCTATGCAGGAGCTTATTCAGGCTGAAAATAAAGCGACGGCTTACGCATTGATGCGAGCAGGCAGAATGAATTATACAATAAGAATGCCCGAAGTTACTGCGTATACTTTAGGACAGCTTATGTATATGCTTGAATTGCAGACGGCTTACACGGGCGCGCTTCTGAATATCGATACGTTCAATCAGCCCGGTGTTGAAAACGGCAAAAAAGCGACTTTTGCGCTTCTCGGTAAAAAAGGCTACGAGTCCCAGAAAAAGGAAATGGATTCTGCGCCTGCGCTTGATAAGAGGTATATCGTATAATGTTTTTAACACTTGCGTTTTTAACCGATTATTACGTTTTTGGTAAGCGTTACGATAGAAATCCTTATTTAAAATATTTTTCGGCGGAAGATTTTGCTCTATCTGCCGAACCTGTTATTTTGCCGAAGGGATTGAAAGGCTTTTTGTACAGCAAAGACGGAATTCCTCATAAAAACGAACTTGTAATTTTCTGCCACGGAATAGGGGCAGGGCAGTGCGAATACACAACCGAAATTGCGTTTTTCTGCAATAACGGGTTTAACGTTCTGGCTGTGGACAGTTTCGGTTGCGGTTATTCAGACGGAAAGAAAATCAAAGGTATGTATGAGGGCGTTAAAACAGCCGTTTCCGCAATAGATTACGCTAAAACTCTTGATTTTGAAAAAATCTATCTCGTCGGACATAGTTGGGGAGCATATTCTGTTCTTTGTGCGTCGGCGAAACGTAAAGTTGATAAAGTTGTTGCGATCAGCGCTCCGAATACTCCTTCAAAAACTATGCAGGAGGGGGCGGCGCCTATTATTTCACGACCTCTTGCAACAATAGAACGTCCGTTCTGGTGGATTGTGAATTTACTAAAATACGGAGCAAAAGGTAATTCCAACGCTGCAAAATGCGCCGAAAAAAACGGCACGCCAACGCTTTTGGTGCACGGAGATAAAGATAGCGTTGTTACGCCTAAAAAAGCTGTATTCTACAAAGCTGACAGCGAAAATATTATAAAGCTTTTGGCGGAAGGTAAAGCACATAATCCCTATAACACCGAAAATGCCGAAAAGCTTTTGGCGGAACTATCGGCAAAATTCAGGAATAAAAATATTGCAGACATCGATAAATTCGACTTCAAAGCTGCAACTGAAGAAGACGAAGAGGTTATGAAAAAAATATTGAATTTTTTAACCGATTAAAATTTTTTATTTTTGTATTATATTTTTACTTGCAAACAATTCAGCGTTGTGTTATAATCACAACGCTGAATACTTTTGGCCTTGTGGTCAAGCGGTTAAGACGGAGCCCTCTCAAGGCTCAATCCCGGGTTCGATTCCCGGCAGGGTCACCAAAAAAGAAAGAACGACACTTTTGTGTCGTTCTTTCTTTTTTGCAATCATATTGATAGATAAACCCGAATAGTTTGCGCAAGCGTAGAGAAGGCTCTTCCGAGGCTCTTGTAAGTAAATGGTAGATTGTTGCCAAAGTTACATAATCACACAGATTGTCAAGACAATACTTATGCCTGTATGCATTTAAATTTGAATACTTGCATTTTATTTCGGGTTTGCTATAATTGAATTACTATAAACAGCAATATAGAAGGATGATTATAAATGGCAACTAAGTATTATGAGCAGTGTGTAGAATTTGACGTGTGTAATGAACTGATTGAAAAATATTTCAAAACAAAGCAATATGTAAAGTGTTTTAAAGGGCATTTAGAGTTGGCGTCAAAAGGTTACCCTTTAGCTGAATGTCAAATAGGCTATTTTTATTTTGAAGGATTAGGCACGGAAAAAGATTATACAAAAGCTTTCTACTGGACTGAGCGCGCTGCAGATCACGGTGATAGAGATGCGCAATGTAATTTAACGTGGTTTTATGAAGACGGAATTGGTGTTGAAGCTGATATTGAAAAAGCAAAATTCTGGTATAAAAAATCCGCGCAACAGGAGCACGATTTGTCTATTAAAAAATGTAAAGAATTAGTAATTGACTTGTATTAAATAAATTTCAATTTAAAAAAGAACGGATTTCAAATCCGTTCTTTTTTGTTGCTATATGTAAGCTGTTACAGTCAAAAAAATTGCACGCTTATAAACCGTTCGGTTTCGGACGGCTGAAAAATTAAAATATTTAGTTATAAATCAATTAATTGTCGTCGATGTTCTCCGAAAGGAACATTTTCGAATAGACAAATTCAAGCAATTCAATTTGAAATCCTCTGCACAGATTGAAAAGCGTAAGCAAATTGCACGAGTTACATTTTTCAAGCGGATGTTTGACAACGTCTGGGGTCAATCCTTTTTAAAATTTGTTATAAAAAATTGTCAAAACACGTTAAAACAGTTTGCATTTTAAATTATTTTAGGTATAATAATTATTGTTTAATGAACTTAACGAATTGAGGTGTAGCGCAGTTTGGTAGCGCGTTCGGTTAGGTCGAAGGTCGTGGGTTCAAGTCAAAACGGAAATTGAGGTGTAGCGCAGTTTGGTAGCGCGTCTGGTTAGGGACCAGAAGGTCGTGGGTTCAAGTCCCGTCACCTCAACCATAAAACGGAGTAGCGTTTGCTACTCCGTTTTATATTTTAAAAATTTTTTTCAACTCGTAATATATTTAAGATAAGATCCAAAATAAATTTGAGTACTAAAATGCTCAGAAATATAAATTTATCGTACTTGTTTTTCCATTACATAATTAGTTAGGGCAATTCCATTTCTTTTGACTTGTTGCTCTTTGACAACCTTAAAACCTCTTTGTTCAAAAAACAGTTTTGCAGTTATAGATGAGTGAGTAATTATTTTATTGACTTCAACCGCTTGCTCTAATTTATCGCAGATTGCCGTTGCAATACCTTGACGCTGATAGTCTTTGTGTACATATAATCTATCAAGATAACCTGATTTATCAATATCGCCAAAACCAACTATAATATTATTTTCAACTGCAACAACAGTATAATTCTCTGAAAGTGCTTTATTCCACGCTTCTAAATCTATTTTATCAGTAGCCCAAACATTTAACTGCTGTTGCGAATAATCTTTGGCGTTTATGGCATGAACTGTATTATAAAATAGATTTGCCAACTTCTCGCAGTCATTCGGCTCGTATTGTCTGATAATCATGTAGTCCTCTAAATTACTGTTTATTGCATGGTCCATTATATCACGAAAAATAAAAGAACGCAACCGATTGAATTTTGCGTGCTATATAAAACATATCTACCTTACAAGGTACGAGTAGCATAGTTTGTCCACAAAAATGAGTACTGAAAAGGCACAGCTTAACGTTTTGCCTAAATTCTTTATTTGCGTCTTATTGAATTTCCAATAGCCACTACGGTAAGGCGCTGCCGTTGTTTGTTAAACATTAATTTTTAAAAGTAATTATATTGAATTTACATTAAAAATATAATATGATAAAATACGGTTATGTCTTTCACTTGGGTTCTTTTTTTACAGGTTTTATTAATAGGGGCATCGTTAGCGATGGATGCTTTTGCTGTGTCTGTTACGGACGGTCTATGTTATCATAACCTCAACAAAAGGAAAGCCGTGGTTATGCCTGTAACTTTCGGCGTTTTTCAGGCGGTAATGCCTATGTTGGGGTATTTTGTAGCCTTCGGGCTTGGAAAAGCTTTTGAAACGGTTTTTGATAAATTCGACCATTGGATAGCTTTTGTACTGCTGGCTTTAATAGGCGGAAAAATGATTTTCGATGCAATAAAGGAAATGCATTCAAAGGAAGAGGAGACTAAGCTGAAAGAGTTTTCTATAACGGAAGTTCTCATTCAGGGCGTTGCGACAAGTATAGACGCTTTGTTTGTCGGCATATCTTTTGCCGCAACAGAAGGATTCAAAGAAAGTATACCTAATATGTTTTTCGGCGTCGCTATAATAGGCGTTGTTACGTTTTTTATTAGCTTGACGGGTGTACTGATAGGAGTTAAGGTAGGTAAAGCATTAAAAAAGAAGGCAAGCATAACCGAGATAGTTGGAGGTCTTGTTCTTATAGGGATAGGTTTGAAAATTCTTATCGAAGGGCTAATCTGATTTCGTTTGAAATTGCATTGTTTCCGCATTCGATTTTGCTTTTATCGAGTGCGGTTTTTAATTTGTCGTCATTAAAAATTTCGGTGATTTCTTTTTTCAAACTGTCGTCATTCAGATCTTTTTCTCTGAGTACACGGCAAAGTCCTTCGCTTAAAAAATATTCTGCATTTTTGACTTGATCGCCCCGGCTGGCGGAGTTTTCAAGGGGAATAAACAGAGTGGGGATTTTCAGCGCAATAAGTTCGTTTGCGGAGTTAGAACCGCATCTTGCAACAGCGTAGTCGGCGCAGGCATAAACCGCCCCCATATCGTCGGAAAACTCGATTTGTCTGTAACCGTAAATAGTGGTATCGAGTTTGTTGCCTTTTCCGCATAAGTGCAGAATATTGATTTTTTTACATAGATCAAACGCAACAGCGCGGATATTGTCGTTAATTATTTTAGAACCGCTTCCGCCTCCGAAAACTATCAGAGTGGGGCGGTCGTCGAGTTGCAGTAATTTTTTTGCTTCCGCTCTATTTCTGTTGAATAAATTTTTACGCATCGGTGTTCCGACGAATTTTCCGTTTTTGAATTTAGTTGCCGTCTGCGGGAATGCGGTAAGAACTTTTCTGCATTTCGATGCGATTATCTTATTTGCAAGCCCGGCGTCTATATCTGACTCGTGCGTCAATATGGGAATATTCAGTTTTTTTCCTGCAAATGCGGGAGGAATACAAACGTAACCGCCTTTGCAGAAAATAAGATCGGGTCTGATCTCGTTCATTATTTTTTTTGCCTGTTTTATGCTTTTGAAGAGTTTAAACGGGATTGCGAGGTTACATAAAATTTTTCCGCGTACGAATTTGACTGCGTCGAATTTAAAAAATTCGATACCGTTGTCTTTACAGATTTTTTCTTCGATACCGTCCGTTCCCATATAACAGCAATGAAACTCTTTTAACTCTTCAATCAAAGCTATATTAGGTATAACGTGTCCGGCGCTTCCACCGCCGCAGAATAATATTTTTTTCATAGCATTAATATACTTTATATAGCCGTAAATTATGAAATTAATTCTTTACTAATAAAAAAATAACCGCAGTGCGGTTATTTCGCAATTGCCGAAATAAAGTCCAGAGCATTACAGGTAAGCTTGCTCAAAATTTTGATAAGCTCGTCAAGCGTTACGGATTTATCGGAATGAGTCCATTCCGCATAAGTGTCTGCAATTCCTGCAATTAAAAACGTCGACGGGAATTTCAGTTGTTCGTAAGTGAGAGAAGGATATACCTCTATAATTGCCGATATCGTTTTTTCCGTAATAACTTTTTTAAGCTTATCCAAAACGGCGCTTGATGAACAGGAGTCGAAAATATAATTGCGGAGCGGAACGTTTTCGTTAAGTTTATCTGTAAGACGAGTAAACGTTGCATAACAGCTTTCGTAAACGGCATCGATATCGATTGCGTCAACGTAGGAAGATATTCTGACTTTTAAATCGTTGTCGATATCTTGCATTACGTCGTTTACGCTCTGATAGTGCAGATAAAAAGTCGTACGGTTAATTTGCGCCTTAGACGCAAGTTTTGAGACGGTTATTTGCGAAGCTACGTTATCTTTGCAGAGCTGCATAAAAGCTTGTTTTATACAAGAAATCGTTTTTTGTTTTCTTTTATCGGAAAGCATAACAATATTATACAATGTTTTGTCGGTTAAATCAATTCAAAAGTTGACATAATAGAAAAAGAGTATTAAAATAAAGCTATGGAAGGAAAATACATTTTTGCAATAATAATTCTCGGTATATTTTTCGTACTTATACTTATATCGCTTGCTTTTCTGGAATTGAAGAGGAAATCGGACGCAAGATTGCAGGCGTGGATAAACGAACGGTATGCCAACGATGATTTAAATAATTTCGATTATGACACCGTTTCGGCAGAGGAGGAATTGTCTAATCAAAGCATAAGGGAAGAGAATAACGTTGAAATTATTGCTCCCGAAGAGGTGGCAAAGCAGAATGAAGAACCCGAAATTCCCGTATCTGATGCGTACGGTAAAATCGAAGTTGAAGGAATAGAAGAAATTACAGGAAATTATAACGGCAAATAAAGCGGTAAATGCAACCGGATTTTCTATAGTGAATAGCAAGAAAGATATGAGGTTTTCTTGCTTTTTTATTGCTGTTTTGATACAATATAACCACGATAAACAGTAATTTAGCGGAGAGGAAATGAGAATAATAATGCAAGATAAAGAAATGACTTTTGACAAACTGCCTAAACTGAAACTCATTTTGGCAATGCGGAAAATAAAAGAATAACAATATGTCTGAACACAGTTTAATAATTGCGCTGGAATACGGCGAAAAATTGAAAGAATTTGACGATATATCCCAAGCCGAAAAATATTTTATTTCATACAAAGCCGAATTACTTAAAACGAAAAACAAGGAGAGCTGCAAGTTTGGATAAAGTGAAAACCATTATTCAAATGGTTAGGGAATTTCTTCCAGCACCAGGAACAAGGTTAGGGGAATTTACGTTTTTATCCCCAGATGCACTCTGGGGCGGAACACTGGACAAGAAACCGGATGGTCTCTCTTTTGCTGTCGTGGCGGAAGACCGGTGGCCGGACGGCGGAATGTTTTTGATGGTGTTGGAGAATGGTCGTGTTTATGTTGGCGATCTGGATGGGTATTGTCTGGTCGTTTATTGTGCTGCGAGTTTCCCACAATTTATGATGATTATGGAATCATACCAGGAAGCCGTTAAAACGACACCTTACCAAGAGAAATCTGATTGGGAGAAATTTGAGAAATATCGTGAAAATGCAGAACAAGTTTTGCGGCAAGTGGTTATGGACATTGACCCTACCGCGCTTGCGGATTTGGATGGGTTTTGGAGCCCCATAATCGAGGAGTTCGGTGCTGGGATGTAAGTAAATTTGTTTTTGGAGAAGACCTAAAGCGTTTGCGAAACAACTTAGACAGATGCAAGATTGAACCATTACTGGAAGAGTATGCAGCAAAAATCGAACTGTGATATTTTATTGAATAAATTTCAATTTGTCATTTAAATTTGTAAAAACAAAAATACAGTGCACTATACTTTTTGCGAAGAGTAGTGCACTTTTAATTTGTCTAAGAAAATCAGTCTTAATATAAATAAATTATTGTTCGCCTTTTAGCTTGCTTTGAATTTCATAACAAGCTGTTTTCCGCCGATAGATTTTGAGATAGTAAATTTTCCGTTTTCAATTATCGTTGATTGCTTGAATTTATAACCTAAAATTCCTACGTCCGCTGTCAGCCTTTTGCTTTCGACATCAAAGTCGTATTTGCTTTTAACAATCGTTCTTTCGCTGTTTTTAAGCTTATAGCAGATTTCCATATTTTCTTTGTCTTTGAGCGTAAGTTTGATATAATCGAATTTTTCAAGATAATTCTCTTCGCCGAATTTGGCTTCAATACATTCGTATTGAGCAATATACGGGCGAGTGATCGATTTCAACGAACCCGCATTCTGAGCATCGCAGGCAGGCAATAGGGTAAGCAACATCAAAAAAACAGCCGTAAACAGTAAAAGTTTTCTTTTCATAACGTAAGTATAGGCATTATAAGGAAAAATAACACGGATATTGACAATTATTAAAAATAATAGTATAATACCCGAAAGGTAAAAATTATGAACGATACAGAAAAAATAATAAAAGACCATTACCGCTTTTATGACGAGGACGCAAGACTGTTATCAAAGCACGGTAAAGTCGAATTCGTCACCACTATGCGCTATATCGAAAGATATTTGAAAAAGGGCGACAGGGTGCTTGAAATAGGCGCGGGAACGGGAAGGTACAGTCACACAATCGCGCAAAAAGGATATCGGGTTGACGCGGTTGAACTTTCCGAGCATAATATAGAAATTTTAAAAAACGGAATAACGGAAAAAGAAAATTTAACCGTTACGCAGGGCAATGCTTTGAATTTGTCTTTTATAGAAGATGAAACTTACGATATAACTTTGCTTTTGGGACCTATGTACCATTTGTTTACGAACGAAGATTCTAAGCTGGCTCTGTCGGAAGCGTTGCGCGTTACGAAAAAGGGCGGAATTATTTTCGCCTCATATTGCGGAAACGACGCTACGGTAGTGCAGTTTTTTTTCGGTAAAAATATGACGGCAACACCGCCGTACGATTCACTTTTTGACAGAAAAACTTTTAAATTTTCTTCAATTCCCGAGGAAGTATTTGCATTGCACAGGAAAGAAGACATAGACGAGCTTATGTCCGGTTTCGATTGTACGCGACTGCACTTTGTAGGAACTGATATGGCAACGCAGTATATGAGAGAGGTGGTAGACGCTATGGACGAGTCAACTTACTCCCTGTATCTCGACTACGTTTTCGCAACGTGCGAGAGGACGGATTTGGTCGGAGCGTCGAATCATTTGCTTGATATTTTCAGGAAAAATTAAAAATGAGCGAAGGCATTTGCTTTCGCTCGTTTTATTTTTAAGCTTTTCCGATCGAACCGAAAATTTCCATTTTTTCTTTTACAGTTGCTTTTATAGCTTCTACGCCGGGTGCGAGTAATTTTCTCGGGTCGAAGCCTTTGCCTACAAGGTCTTTGCCTTCTTCGATATATTTTCTTGTAGCTTCCTGGAAAGCAAGCTGACACTCGGTATTTACGTTGATTTTTGCAACGCCTAACGAGATTGCCTTCTTAATCATATCGGTAGGAATACCCGTGCCGCCGTGAAGGACGAGGGGCATGTCGCCCGTTTTAGCCTTGATTTTTTCAAGGACGTCAAATCTTAAACCTTGCCAGTTTTCAGGATATTTTCCGTGAATATTTCCTATACCTGCGGCAAGTATCGTAACGCCCAAATCGGCGATTTTTTTACATTCGTCGGGGTCTGCACATTCGCCTAAACCGACAACGCCGTCTTCTTCGCCGCCGATAGAGCCGACTTCGGCTTCGATGCTGAGTCCTTTTTTATTGCAAACCGAAACAAGTTCTTTCGTTTTGGCAATGTTTTCTTCGATAGCAAAGTGCGAGCCGTCGAACATAATGGAGGAGAAGCCTGCTTCTATACATTTATAACAGCCTTCGTATGTGCCGTGGTCAAGATGCAACGCAACGGGAACGGTTATGTTCATACCGACTATCATAGCTTTGACCATATCTGCAACGGTTTTGAAACCCGTCATATATTTGCCTGCGCCTTCCGAAACGCCCAGAATTACGGGCGACTTCAATTCTTCCGCGGTTGCGAGAACAGCTTTCGTCCATTCCAGATTGTTTATGTTGAACTGACCTACCGCATATTTACCTTTTAACGCTTTTTCAAGCATTTCCTTTACAGAAACTAATGCCATTTAAAGACCTCCGATTTATTAAACTATCAAGTTAAGTATAATTGATTAAACGCCAAAATTCAAGCATTTTAATTAATATTTACAAAATATCATATTATTCCGATAAAAGTGAATAATAAAAACAGTAATAAGTAAAATTTTATCAATTTATCAAATCTTTAAAAGCAATTGACTAAAATTTTCGAAATTGGTATAATTAATAATGTAAAAGAATTTTTTTGGAGGAATTCAAATTATGGCAAATGTAAAAGTAGCAATTAACGGATTCGGCAGAATAGGCCGTCTTGCATTCAGACAGATGTTTGAAGCGGCAGGTTACGAAATCGTAGCAATCAACGACCTTACAAGCCCCAAGATGCTTGCTCATCTTTTAAAGTACGATTCGGCTCAGGGCAGATACAAATATGCGGATTCAGTCGTTGCAGGAGAAGATTCCATTACGGTAAACGGAAAGACTATCAAAGTTTACGCTGAAAAAGATGCCGCAAACCTTCCTTGGAGAGCTCATCATGTAGACGTTGTATTAGAGTGCACAGGCTTTTATTGCTCAAAGGAAAAATCGTCGGCTCACATCAAAGCAGGGGCAAAGAAGGTTATCATTTCCGCACCTGCAGGCAATGACCTTCCTACGGTTGTTTTCGGCGTCAACGAAAAAACTTTAAAGGCAAGCGACACGGTTATTTCGGCGGCAAGCTGTACGACAAACTGCCTTGCTCCTATGGCAAATACTCTCAATAAGCTTTGCAAAATCAAAAAGGGTTATATGACCACAATCCACGCTTACACCGGCGATCAGATGGTGCTTGACGGACCTCACAGAAAGGGAGATCTTAGAAGAGCAAGAGCTGCGGCTGTAAACATTGTTCCCAACTCAACAGGCGCTGCAAAGGCTATCGGACTCGTTATTCCCGAACTCAACGGAGTTCTTGACGGATGCGCTCAGCGTGTTCCCGTGCCTACGGGTTCGCTTACCCAGCTTATCGCTGTTTGCGAAGGCGAAGTTGACGCAAACGCAGTAAACGGCGCAATGAAGCAGGCGGCTTCGGCTTCTTACGGATATACCGAAGAAGAACTTGTTTCCAGCGATATCATCGGTATGATGTACGGCTCTTTGTTCGACGCAACACAGACGAAGTGTATGCCTCTCGGCGACGGCACGACTCTTGTCAAAGTTGTTGCTTGGTACGACAACGAAAATTCTTACACCTCGAATATGGTAAGAACTATCAAGTACTTTGCAGAACTTAAATAATTAAACTACACAAAAAAGCCCGACGCTGTCGGGCTTTTTTTTGTAAAGAAAGTATCTTTCCGGTGCCATAATTTCATCTATATAACCATAGTTATTGGATATATGATATCTTTAAACTTTGGATGGTGACTTCCAGGCGGTCTAACAATGGTTACTTTGACAAGACTTACAATCTTAAATTTCACTTTTATACGTTGAAGCGGAAGAGGACAACGTCACCGTCCTTAATGACGTATTCTTTACCTTCCGAGCGGACTTTGCCTTTTTCGCGTGCGCCGACAAGTCCGTTACAGTCCAAAAGTGTCTGCCAGTCGCATATTTCCGCGCGGATAAAGCCTTTTTCGAAATCGGTATGGATCTTGCCTGCCGCCTGAGGAGCTTTCGTGCCTTTGACTATCGTCCAGGCTCTCGTTTCCTTTTCGCCTGCCGTAAGATACGATATGAGCCCTAAAAGTGCGTAGCTTTTTTTAATAAGCCTGTTAAGCCCGCTTTCTTCGAGTCCAAGTTCCTCTAAAAACATTGACATATCTTCGGGTGACATTTTGGAAAGTTCTTCCTCGGTTTTGGCGCATATAACTAAAACTTCACTGCCTTCTTTTACGGCGTATTCTTTGACTTTACCGACGAGTGGGATTTCATTTTCGTTTTTACCCATATCAAATTCGGAAATATTAGCCGCGTAGATTACAGGTTTATTAGTGAGCAGGAAGAGGTTATCGACAAGCGGTTTTTCCTCGTCTGAGCAAGTGAAAAGTCTTGCGGGTTTTTCTTCGCTCAAAAACTTTTCAAGTCTTTCCAACAGCGCAAATTCCGCCGCGGCTTCTTTATTTGCTCCTCCGCGCGCAGTGTTGCGTATTCTGTCCTGCCTTTTGTTTACCGCCTCAATGTCGGCAAGAATCAGTTCGAGAGTGATCGTCTGAATATCGGAAATAGGATCTATCCTGTTGTTGACGTGAGTAATATTCTCGTCCTCGAAACAGCGCACTACGTGTACTATTGCGTCACATTCACGCACGTGCGATAAAAATTTGTTTCCCAAACCTTCGCCTTTTGAAGCGCCCTTTACAAGTCCGGCTATGTCGACAAACTCGACTATTGCAGGCGTAATTTTTTTACTGCTGTATAAAGCCGCAAGCTTGTCCAGACGCTCGTCGGGTACGGCGACAACGCCTACGTTCGGTTCTATCGTGCAAAACGGATAATTTGCCGCTTCTGCGCCTGCGTGTGTTATTGCGTTAAACAGAGTTGATTTGCCTACGTTAGGAAGTCCTACAACACCTAATTTCATTTTAAACGTCCTTATCAATTTTAAGTTAATTAAATTATATTATAAATTATTAAAAAATCAAAACAAATACTGCTTAAACTTGATAAATTTTTATATTTGTGTTAGAATCTACAATATATCAAAATTTTAAGGTTAACTATGGATTACAGAAAATATATTGCAGAGAGAATATCGATAGAGGGAGTAACGGAAGAGGAAATCTATTCAGCGTTAGCTTTGCCTCCGAATCTTGAATTAGGCGATTATGCGCTGCCGTGTTTTAAGTTTGCAAAAATTTTGAGAAAAAGCCCTGTCGCTATTGCGGAGGAGCTGAAAGAGAGCTATAAAACCGACGAAGTTATCAGCGATGTCTCCGCAGTGAACGGATATCTCAATTTCAAAATAAACAAATCTGCGCTCACCTCGGCAGTGTTGAAGGAAATTTTTCAGAAGAAAAGCGCTTACGGTTCGTCTGAGGAAGGCAAGGGCAAGACGATTTGCATAGATTATTCGTCTGTCAATATCGCAAAGCCGTTTCATATCGGTCATCTGTCTACAACGGTTATCGGCGGAGCGCTGTACAAGCTGTACAAGTTTTTAGGTTATAACGTTGTCGGAATAAACCATCTGGGCGATTACGGCACACAGTTCGGTAAACTTATCTGCGCATATAAACGTTGGGGTGACAGGCAAGAGGTCGAAAAGGGCGGAATACACGCTATCAACGAATTATACGTCCGCTTTAATAATGAAGCCGACGAACAGATGGAGAGCGAGGCGCGTGAATACTTCCGCCTTATTGAGAGCGGTGATAAAGAAGCAAACGAAATTTTTGAATGGTTTAAGTCGCTTACGTTAAAATACGTTGAAAGCATTTACGATAAATTGGGTGTAAAATTCGACAGTTACGCAGGTGAGCGTTTTTATATAGATAAAATGGGACCCGTTATAGACGAACTGCGCAGAAAAAATCTTTTGGAAATAAGCGACGGAGCAAGCATAGTTAATCTTGATAAGTACAATATGCCACCGTGTCTGATACTGCGTTCCGACGGTGCTTCGCTGTACTCGACCCGTGACTTAGCTGCGGCGTATTACAGAAAAAAGACTTATGGTTTTGATAAGTGTCTGTATGTGACGGCTTATCAGCAAAACCTGCATTTCAAACAGATTTTTAAGGTTCTGGAATTGTTGGGTAACGACTGGTCAAAAGATTTAGTTCACGTGGCTTACGGAATGGTATCCTTGGAAGACGGATCTATGTCCACCCGTAAAGGCAAAGTCGTATGGCTTGAAGACGTAATCGATAAATGCGTGGAAAAAGCTTATAATATAATTTCTGATAAAAATCCCGACCTTGAAAATAAAGAGGATATCGCGGAAAAAGTGGGAATAGGCGCGGTTATTTTCGGAGCATTGTACAATAATAAAATAAAAGACATTACGTTTTCCTATGATAAGGTGCTAAGTTTCGAGGGCGAAACAAGCGTTTACGTTCAGTATACTTGCGCGAGAGCAAATTCAGTGCTTTTAAAGGCAGAAAAAATTGAGAGTATTCCTGAAAACTATCTGCCTGAGGATAACGAGTTTGAAATAATAAAGACGCTTGCCGATTTTTCGAAAACTCTGAAAGAGTCTGCGGAAAAATACGAACCGTGTTATATTACGCGTTACGCGGTCGATCTTGCGCAGAAATTCAACAAATTTTATATTGAAAACAAAATTCTGACGGCGGAGGGCGATACTAAAAAATTCCGTATTGCTTTAACAAGTGCGACTTTGCAGACATTGAAAAACGCGTTGTCGATTTTGGGCATAGGCGTGCCCGATAAAATGTAAAAATTTACGTCAAAGAATTGCCATTTTATGGCAATTATGTTATAATCTAATTACCTAATTAATTAAAAGGAGTTGAATAATTATGAAGAGATGTGTTGTTTGCGGTGAAATAGTCGAAGACGGCGTAGAAGTATGCCCCGTATGCAAAGCAAAAAAATTTGAACCGATCACGGGCGAAAAAACTTTCGTTTGTGAACACGTAGTCGGCGACGGTAAGGTCGAAGATAAAGAGATTATGGAAGGCTTGCAGGCAAATTTTGCAGGCGAATGTACCGAAGTCGGAATGTATCTTGCTATGTCGAGAGTGGCAGACAGAGAAGGATATCCCGAGATTGCCGAAGCTTTCAAGCGTTACGCTCTTGAAGAAGCAGAACATGCTGCAAAGTTCGCTGAACTTTTAGGCGACGTCGTAACGCCTTCTACTAAGAAGAACCTTGAACTTCGTGCGGCAGCCGAAGCAGGAGCTTGCGAGGGCAAGTTCGCAATAGCTAAAAAAGCTAAACAGCTCGGTTACGATGCTATTCACGACACCGTTCACGAAATGGCTAAGGACGAAGCAAGACACGGCGCAGGCTTTGCAGGTCTTTTGAAGAGATATTTCGGCAAATAAATTGATTGAACGTAAAAAGAGCAGGCAAATATGTCTGCTCTTTTAGTTTACGCTAAAAATGTGTATTTGTCATTTCTGATAAGCCGTGTTTCAAGATATTCTTGTAAAGCGTAAGGATTTTTAATTCCATTTGTCGAAATGTCCCATTTGCCGGCAATATCAATATAAACATCACCGTAATTAAATAATCTTCCAAATAGGCTTTGATAAACGTCAACCCCTAAAACGCCGATAAAAACGGCTTTCTTTCTGTTTTTTGATAAAATTCCTCTACGTTGTACGACTTTATTCGAATAAAATGCAATAGTTTCTGATTTTAATTTAACTATATCGTAAATAATAAGAAAAAGAGGGATAATCAACCAAATGAATAGTATTCTAAAAGGCGTAAATGCTCTCCACGCAGATTTTTTCGCTATGTATTCAGGTGCCATATTTATTCTCCATTTACTTAATTATATCAGGTCTTTTGACCTAAGTCAAGACTTTTGACCTAAAAATTATTACAATTTTTATATGCCGTATATTGAAATAATCCGACAAATTATGATTGACAAAAATTTAAGTCAGCAAAAATTAGCAGATGAATTAGGGGTGAACCAAACAACAGTAAGTCAATGGTTGCTAGGTAAAAAAAAGCCAGGATATGACAGTATTTTGTTGATTTATAAAAAGTTTGACATTGAACCGAATATTTTGTTTGGAATTGATTAAAACACGGTCGCAAATCGACTGTGTTTTTTCATATAATGAATTAAGGGCAAGAGGGAAAACTTTTGCTTAATTTTAACTGTAAGAGGAAGAATTACTTATGTGTAATAATTGTAATAACAGATGTAACAATTGCAACAGGTGCAATCAGTGCCATAGATGTAACAGATGCAATCAGTGCTGTTTTTGCGGACTTTTAAATCTTTTCCGCAACTGCGGATGTAACAGACGCTGGGATAACTGTTGGAACAACTACAATACCTGGCGCAATAACTGTTATCAGTATGACGAATATTATGCTGAACAGTACGGTCTGAATAGCGGCAGAGATTGCGGCTGCGGTTGTCACAGATGGCATAATAACTGCGATTAATTAAATAGTGGGGTAACTGTAAGTTACCCCTTATTTTTTTAGAAAATTGCAGAAAATATATTTATGAACAAAATCATAGACATGTATAAATATTTTTCCGACAAACGGTTTTCGACAATAGCAGGCACGCTGGTATATTTTCTTTTGATGAGCATTGCGCCGTTTACTCTTTGGCTGACGCTGGTTTTCGGAAACGTCGATATCGAAAAGTTTCTGTCGCACGAACTTTTTGACGCAGTAAGCCCGTATTTAAGATATTTAAAATCTTCGGCCGAAAGTGCGGCGAGCGGAGCGGGAATAATTTTTCTTGCTACAACTTTATATTCGTCAACCAATTTCTTTTATCATCTGCGCAGAAGTGGAGAAATTATTTATGACAGTCCGCGAATAAAAGGGGGCGTAAGGCTCAGGCTTGCATCGCTGTTTTTAATACTTACGACCTTTTTACTCGTTGGAGTTATAGTGGCAGTGTCCGTGACAGGAAATTGGCTTCTTGAAAAAATATTACCGTTTTATTTGGCGGATATCATAACGTATTTTACAATTACCGTCGTGGCGTTTACAGCGGCGATTATTTTGAATATTTTCGCATGTCCCTATAAATTAAAAGTTCAGGACGTTGTTCCGGGCAGTCTTCTGACAACGGCGCTTTGGCTTTTTTGTATCGGCGGATTTAATATTTATACGGTTTTTGCAAATCCCGAAAAACTGTACGGAAAAATTGCCGCTTTAATAATATTTTTGTTATGGTGCTATATAATGATGAGCAGTTTCGTAATAGGGGTAATTTATAACGGAATTTTCAAACGCAAAAAGATTTTTAAAACTTTTCTATAAAAAAACAGCGGTATATCCGCTGTTTCTAATTTCAATATTTGATCATACAGGCAGCTGCGATAGCTCCCGGTCCGATATGGCAGGATACGCTGAGTGAAAGAGGGTCAGTTATAGCCACTTCTATATCAGGGAAAGCAGATTTTAATTCGCTTTCAAATTTTTCTGCTTCTTCGAAGTTCTGAGTATGTGCAACGGCTATCAGCATTTTTCCTGCTTTACGTTCCTCACTGAATCGCACTTCAAGGTCGTTTTTCAAGGCGTTGATAATGGTAATCTTTGCGTCGGTAAGCTTTCTTACCTTTGCATATTGATCAAGCTTGAAGCCCTGAATCTGCAACACGGGTTTAATTTTCAAAAGAGTGCCTATCGCGGCAACGGCAGGAGTGAGCCTTCCGCCTTTTTTAAGATACTTAAGCGTATCAACCATAATATAGATACTTGCTTTAAGCTTATCTTCAATAAGTCGGTCTGCTATCTCTTTCCCCGTTTTTCCTTCTTTCGCCATATTAATGGCGTCGAATACGCTCTGTTTTTGCGTGATGGAAATTCTCTGATTGTCAACAACGAAAACTTTACCGTTAAATCTTTCGTCTGTTTCAACAAAATGTTGAAGAGTGTGGCAGGTTTCCGAAAGTCCGCTTGACATAGGTATATAAACTATCTCGTCGTATTCCCTCAATGCCTGCAACCAGATATTGGCAACTTCTTCGGGGTTGGGTTGAGAGGTTGAAACAGAAGCGTTTGCTTTCAGTTTTTCATAAAAACCGTCCTGTGTAAGCGTAATATCTTCGTAAAAAATGTCGCCGTCGATAAGAACAGGCATAGGCACAACGTAAATGCCTATTTGTTTAGCTTCTTCCTGCGTAATACCGCTGTTGCTGTCTGTTATTATAGCTGTTTTCATAAAAAAGTCATCCTTAGATAAATAATTTACTTAATATCTGATTGAGCAAGCAAGTGCAAGCGCACCCGGTCCGATATGGCATGAAACACTGAGAGAGAGGGAGTCCACAAAAGTGAGTTCAACGTCGGGGAAAGCTTCTTCAATTTCAGTTTTGAATTTCAAAGCCGCGTCAAGATTTTTTGTGTGAGCGATTTGAAGCGTCATTTGACCTTTTTTAAGTTCGTCGGCGAATTTTGTTTCAAGGTCTTTTTTCATTGCTCCGACCATAGCCGCTTTTGCGTCCGACATCTTTCTGGCTTTTGTGAACTGGTCGAACTTTTCACCGTGATTCTGGAGCACGGGTTTGATTTTCAGAAGATTGCCGACAAAAGCAACGGCAGGATTAAGTCTTCCGCCTTTTTTGAGGTATGTAAGGGTATTGACCGTAATATAAATACTCGACTTCATTGCAGTTTCAGTCAGCCAATCGGCAATTTCCTTAGCGGTTTTGCCGTCTTTTGCCATATTCAAAGCGTCAAGAAGGCTCTGCTTTTGGGTAACCGAAACACGGTGATTGTCGATCGCAAATACTTTCCCCTTATATCTGTCAATAGTCTGAGTCAGCTGATAAGCCGTGTCATATGCTGCGGCAAGTCCGCTTGAAATGGGAATATATACAATTTCGTCGTATTCTTCAAGCAGCTTGTCCCAGTATTCCTGCAAGGAATCGGGGCTCGGCTGAGAGGTGGAGATTTGTGAATTACCCGTCAGTTTTTCGTAGAAAAAATCTTGTGTGAGGGAAATATCTTCCAGATAAATTTCTCCGTCTATAATAACGGGGGTGGGAATTATAGTTATTCCGAGTTTTTCGGCTTCAGCGTGTGTAAAACCGCTGTTGCCGTCAGTAGAAATTGCTATTTTCATAAGTGCTCCTGAAATTATTGTAAATATTATATCAATTTTTCGCTAATTAGTCAACACTTTGTATTAGCTTTGTCGAAAAATATGGTTAGAGCACTGTGTTTATAAACTTTTTGATGGTATGATAAGTAAGTTAAATTTAATAATGGAATTTAAGTCAAAATTGCTTGATTTTTTTCGGTTTATTTTATATTATAGTTATGTTATATATTAATAATGCAGAGATGGCGGAGTGGTAAGCATAAAGTGCTTCGTTACGGCGAACGCTGCGCGTTCAACCACTCTTAAATATAGCTGAATAGACTTGCAGAGATGGCGGAGTGGTCGAACGCGCACGACTCGAAATCGTGTTACGTAGGAATACGTACGGGGGTTCAAATCCCTCTCTCTGCGCCATAGCCCGTCTGTTGACTTTTGTCGGCGGACGGGCTATTTTATGCGTAAGTTCAGAGGGTTTGAGGGGAGGGAAGTCTGCGTGTCTATCGCAGACTTGACAGCAATTGAATTTGCTGTCAACCGTGCGCGCCGCACAAGGCGCAAATCCCTCTCTCTGCGCCAGGCGCCCCTCTAACGTAAAAGCGTCAGAGGGGCGTTTTAAATTTGCCGTATTTTTTTATGCTGTGTTTTGCAAGTTCTGTATATTTTTTTACAAATTCCGTTTTGGCATTAGTGTAAGCGTCGCGGTTGTGTTCATATTTTTTCCAAAGCTTTAATTTCAACTTTTCGTACTCTTTTGCGATATCTTGGTGCGCATTAAGGTAATCTCGGAAATAAATTTCATTTATATCGTCTTTAAGTCTTAAGTGCAGATGAAAAACTTTTTCGGCGAATCCGTCTTCGGTATATCCTTTATTCAATGAAATTCTGTTTTCATTTGACGACATAATAATATATCCGTTTTTCTGTAAAATTTCAGCAATCTGTCTGATTTCGCTTTGCATATCTGCAGAAATGAGTATATCTACGATAGGTTTTGCAAAAATTCCTTTTATTGCCGTACTGCCTATGTGATGAAACCGAATATCGTATGGCAATAATGATTGCAGAATTTTTACTTCTTCGTTATACCAAGCTTCCCAGTGATCTTTATGTTCGGTGAGGTAGATGGGGAACAGCTGCCACAGTTCTTCCGGCGTCATTTCCGATAGTGCTTTTTTCATAATTTGATTATATCATTTTGAGTTCATAATGTAAACAAAAATTTTTTATTGTTTGATTATGAATTGTGGCGGTTTGACTTTTGAAGCGCAATTAACTATAATAAATCTATGGCAACTACGAAAGATTTTTTACAATACGTGACAGAAAGGTTCAAGGAAATCGAAGGCGTTACTTTCCGTCCTATGATGAGAGAAAATCTTATGTACTACAGGGGTAAGCTCGTAGGTGGAATCTATGACACAGAATACTTATTAAACCCATTGATGCGGCAAAGAAAATGTTTCCCGATGCGGCAATGGAGATCCCCTACGAGGGTGCTAAGGTAATGATTTTATTCGAAGAGGAGGATTCGCGGTTTGTGAATACCTTATTCGAGAAAATGTATGCCGAATTGCCTGAACCGAAAAAGAAAAAATAATCAGAACAGAGGTATAAAATGACGTATATAGAAAAAGTATTGAATAACCTTATCAAAAATAATCCGAATGAACCCGAATTTCATCAGGCGGCGACTGAAATTCTGACGACGCTTGCTCCCGTTTTGGAAAAGCATCCCGAATACGAGGCGGCTTCTCTTCTGGAGAGATTTACAGAACCTGAAAGGACAATTTTATTCCGTGTTCCGTGGACCGACGACAATGGCAATGTACATGTAAATAAAGGGTACCGAGTGCAATTTAACAGTGCAATCGGACCTTATAAGGGCGGTCTCAGATTTCATCCTTCGGTAAATATGTCTATCATTAAATTTTTGGGGCTTGAACAGATTCTGAAAAACAGCCTTACTGGTCTTCCTATAGGCGGAGGGAAAGGCGGTTCCGATTTTGACCCGAAAGGTAAATCCGACAGGGAGATTATGGCGTTCTGTCAAAGCTTTATGACTGAGCTTTACAGACATGTTGGCGCCGATACGGACGTACCTGCAGGAGATATAGGAGTAGGGGGCAGAGAAATAGGTTATCTTTTCGGGCAGTATAAGCGTATCTGCGATGAGCACGTCGGCGTATTGACCGGCAGGGGGCTTTCGTATGGCGGAAGTCTTGCGAGAACGGAGGCAACCGGTTACGGGCTTGTATACATTACCGAAGAAGCTATGCGAGTGCGCGGAGACAGCTTTAAGGGTAAAAAAGTCATAATTTCAGGATCCGGCAATGTGGCAATATACGCCTGCCAAAAAGCGCAGAGTTTGGGTGCGATGGTCGTTGCTATGTATGATTCAGACGGATACGTTTATGATGAAGAGGGAATTAAACTTGACATAATCAAGGAAATAAAAGAAGTTAAGAGGGGCAGAATCAAGGAATACGCTGAAAGAGTGAAAAGTGCAAAATACGAAAATAACTGTAAAGGGATATGGAATATACCCTGCGACGTCGCTCTTCCCTGTGCAACTCAGAACGAAATTAACGAAGTTTCTGCAAAGGCGCTTGTCAAAAACGGAGTAAAATACGTCGCGGAAGGCGCAAATATGCCTTCGACTTTAAAGGCAATAGAAGTGTTCAAAAATTCCGATATCGTATTCCTTCCTGCGAAGGCGGCAAACGCGGGAGGTGTAGCTACTTCTGCTCTTGAAATGGCGCAGTCGTCGGGAAGATTATTCTGGAAGTTCGAAGAAGTAGATAAAAAGCTTAAAGAAATTATGATTAATATTTATCACAATATCGACAAAGCGGCAAGGGATTACGGTTATGATGGCGACTACGTTATGGGCGCCAATGTTGCGGGGTTTGTTAAAGTTGCCGAAGCTATGATGGCGCAAGGGATAGTCTAAATAGTAGTGATTTGTGTGATTTTAAACACATATTAAGTATTATGTCAGACATAAATTGAGTCAAAAGCTGATTTAAGGTGCAAGATGGCAAATATTTTAATGACGACGGTCAATGCGGTTGTGCCGATAGTTCTTTTAATTCTACTTGGATATGTTTTAAAAAGAATAGGTTTTTTAACCGTTGATTTTATTAAAGTCGGGAATAAATTAGTTTTCAGAGTATTCCTGCCTTGTATGCTGTTTGTGAGCGTTTACGATAAAATGAATAGCTTTTCCGATATCCGTTGGGACGTCGTATTGTATTCCGTAATAATAATTTGCTTGATTTTTGCTTTGGGGGTTATCACCGCAATTGCGACAACGAAGAAGAAAAACAGGCGCGGTGTAATTTTGCAGTGTACGTTCAGAAGTAACTTTGCAATAATAGGGCTCACGCTTGTGGAGAGGCTTGGCGGAGATGCTGGCTTGGCTGGAATAGTTTCGGCTTTTACAATTCCCGTTTTCAACGTGTTTTCAGTAATAGCTCTTTCGGTGTTTGCGGAAAGAGAAGATAGTGTGTGTTCGACAGAGCCGTTTAAGGAAGGTGTGGAAACACAGATCAAGCCTTTAAAATCAAAGAAAAAGTATATAAAAGATATCGTTTTAAACGTTATTAAGAACCCCTTGATTATCGGTGTATTTGCAGGCTTAATGTGTGTCGCTGTAAGGGAGATACAGCGTGCCTGTTTCGGTGAAGCTGTATTTCGCCTTGACAATCAGCTTAAATTTTTGTACACGGTTGTTAAAGATCTGAAAATTATTGCCACGCCTTTGGCGTTGATTGTTCTCGGAGGGCAGTTTGAGTTTTCTGCGGTAAGGGGAATGACGAAAGAAATCGTTGTGGGGACGGTGTGGAGGATAATTTTAGCGCCGCTTATCGGTATAGGACTTGCGGTAATTTTGAGCAAGTTTACGGATTTATTTGTTTTCGGTGCGGACGTCTATCCTGCACTTATAGCTTTGTTTGCGACTCCCGTAGCTGTATCGAGTGCCATAATGGCAGGCGAAATGAAGAGCGACGAACAGCTCGCGACTCAGCTGGTGGTGTGGACGAGTATAGGCTCGATTTTTACTATATTTATTATTGTCTTTGTGTTGATGAATGCAGGTTTGCTTATGGTATAAAAAGCACCGAAATAATTTTCGGCGCTTTTTTAATTGACAAAACAAATTTTTTATTTTATACTAAAACAGTAGTTTTAAATCATATGTTTTAAATAGGGAAACGAATGCCGCCGAAATCAAAATTTACAAAAGAAGAAATAACGGATATTGCTTTGAAGCTTGTTGAAAGAGAAGGACTTGAAGCTTTGACTGCGCGCTCTCTCGGCAAAGAAGCCGGGAGTTCAGCGAGACCGATTTTTACGCTGTTTTCTAATATGGACGAGGTGAAGGAGCAGGTCAGAATATCCGCAAAAAAGTTTTATAACAGATACGTTGAAGAGGGGCTGAAAAACGGTCTTCCTTTTAAAGGCGTGGGAATTTCGTATGTAAGATTTGCGAAAGAGCATCCTAAACTGTTCCGTCTTCTGTTTATGAGCGAACAGACTGAAATTACGACGATGAACGGAATTTTGGGCGTCCTTGACGATAATTTTGAAAAAATTCTGAATTCGATTACAAAAACGTATTCTGTCGATATTGAGTCGGCAAAAAAAATGTATTTTCATTTGTGGATATATACTCACGGAATAGCTGTTTTGACAGTGTCAAACGTCTGCAAGTTTTCGGAAGACGAAATAAGCGAATTACTGACGTATCAATTCGTCAGTATTTATAAAAAAATCATAACTGAAAGTGAAAAATGATAGTAGCAAAAAATATTTATAAAACCTATAAAAACGGCTCGGTAAAAGTAATTAACGGTATTTCAGTTGAAATAGAAGACGGAAGTTTTACGGTGATTTCTGGGGCGTCGGGTTCTGGCAAATCTACATTGATGAGTATTCTTTCGGGCTTGGAGCGTCCCGACAGCGGTAAAATACTTTACGGCAAAGAAGATATAACCATATTAAATAATAAAGATCTGACAAAGTTCAGAAGAGAAAATACGGGATTTATTTTTCAGCAGTATTACCTTTTATCGCATCTGAGCGTTGATAAAAATGTGAAAATGGGCGCAGATCTCGTTAAAAACAGTGAATACAGAGAGATTATAAATGCGGTCGGGCTTGAAGATAAATTGAAAAGCCGTCCTTCCGAACTTTCGGGAGGCGAACAACAGCGGGTCTGCATTGCGCGCGCACTCGCAAAAAAGCCGAAAGTTTTATTTTTGGACGAGCCGACAGGCGCTCTCGACGAGGCTACGGGAAGAAGCGTGCTCGATTATTTAGTAAAACTGCAAAAATGCGACGGCTTTACTATGATAATGGTTACACACAATCTCAATATTGCCGACATGGCCGACGTCGTGATAAATATAGGTAGCGGTAAGATTGCCGGGATAAAAAAGAATAAAAATCCGAAATCCGCTTACGAGATAGGGTGGTAAAATGATAATCGCTTTAAAAGACAGTTTAAAGCTGATAGGAATCATTATAGTATCTTTTTGCGCGGTGTTCGTGTGCACTTTCTTTCTCAATTTCTATCTTGATGCAAAGTCGATAGAGCATTTGTTGGCAACCGAAAACGAGAAAATGCTTTATAATGCGCAGATGTCGACTGCTAAATTCACGTGCTCGATAAGCGGAGGTTTCCTTGCTCTTATAGCTGTTGTTATGCTGGTTTTTTATCTGAAACTTTACATAAATGCGCATTGCAGTCAATTAGGCGTTTTGAAAGCTATGGGCTATTCGGATTGCAAAATTTCACTGCGGTTTTGCATTTTCGGAGTCAGTGTTTTTATCGGAACGGCTCTCGGGTTTGGTGCAGGCTTTGCTTTTATGCCGAAAATTTATTTAAGTCTGACTGTTGACGGTTTGCCGGAAGTTGCAATAAATTTTCATCCTGTATTGCTAATCGCGCTCATTTTTGTGCCGACAGTATTCTATTCTGTATTATCGGTTTTGTTTGCTTTTTATCAATTAAAAAAACCGGTGCTCGATATGTTGCACGGTAAAACGGCAAAAGATAAAAAAGAAAAGATAGTTCGTAAGGATAAAGACAGAAGTTTTTTATCGGAAATTTTTGTCGGAACGCTGAAAACTAAAAAATTGCTTTCGTTTTTTATCGCGTTTGCCTGTTTCTGTTTTTCGGCGATGGTGCAGATGGGCTTTTCAATGAAACAGCTCAGTTCAGAAGAAATGGGAATTATGATATTGTTGATCGGTATTGTTTTAGCGGTAACTACGCTGTTTATGGCAACAACCACTGTTTTGAAAAACAACGTCAAAAACGTTTCAATTATGAAAGCTTTCGGATATTCGATGAAAGAATATTCTTTCGCTGTTCTTTCGGGATATAATATTTTTGCTTTTGTTGGATTTGCGGTCGGTACTGTCTATCAGTATGTACTTTTGAAATTGATGGTAGGCGTAATTTATAAGGACGTTGCGGCGGTTACCTCTTACAATTTCGATATACCGTTATTTTTTATAACATTAGCTGTTTTTACGGTTCTGTATGAGGGTATAATGGCTTTTTATGCATTCAGAATGAGTAGAATTTCAGTAAAGGAAGTAATGACGGAGAATTAAAATTCATTATGAAAATTAAAATTTTCGATGACAATAAACACTTGAAAATAAGTAAGATAATAGCTCTGATATTTACTGGAATTTTGCTTTTATGGTTTACCTTTGACTTAACGGGTTTAAAATTCGGTAAAACTAAAATTGTAACTTCAGCTTTTGTTGACGAGCCTGTTGATGTTTTGTTTTATTTGATTTATGTTGTGAGTATAACCTGTTTTATATTAACAGACAAAATAGGTAAATATTTTTTAGGGGCATTTTTATTGTTATGGGGTACATTCCAATTTGCTATATATTTCAAATCGGGGGAAAGTATAGTTGCTTATAATAAAACTTTTGCCGATACCCATCATATTATAGCTGCATCGAATTACGCATTAATAAAAGATACATATCACATATTTTTGGATATTTTGATTTTGCTCGCGCTGATTTCGGTAGTAGTGTTTTCAGTTGCTAAAATAATTGCAAACAATAAAAAACCGAAAACTACGGAAAATTAATTTAGAAAGGCGGATAAAATTTGTTTGATTTTTAATTGCGGTTGTAGTACTATATTAATGTTATCAAATTTATGCTTCCGTAGTTAAATGGATATAATAAACCCCTCCTAAGGGTTAGTTATGGGTTCGATTCCCGTCGGGAGTACCAAAAAAATTCATAACGTCAAAAAAGAACGTTATGAATTTTTTTATATTCAGAGGTGAATAGAAATGAACGAATTGCTTTCGAATTTGGAAAAAGTACATACCACTGAAATGGGTGAAGCGAGAATAAAGAAAAACTTAAATATCGACTGTGCCGACATTGTTGCCTATTGTGTTGAAAAAATCAAAAAAGAAAATTGCGCAATAGCAAGAGAGGGAAAGAACTGGTATGCTACAGTCGACGGTCAGATTTTTACCGTCAACGCTTACAGCTATACAATCATTACTGCACATAGGTGTAAGTAAACGATTGAATTAAACGCAAAAAAGGCAAGCGCATTGCGCTTGCCTTTAAACGTTTGCTTATTTTACGCCATAGCGTTCAATTTCTTTGCAAGTCCGGATTTCTTGTTTGCAGCGGTATTCTTTTTGATCACGCCTTTGGAAACCGCGCTGTCGATTATAGAGCAGGTATAGGGGAAGAGTTTGGTTGCGCCTTCCTTATCGCCTGCGGATACCAAAGCAAGGAATTTCTTAACTTCGGTTCTCATCTCGGATTTAACAGCCTTGTTTCTCTCTGTTTTTTTGTCGATGACCAAAACACGCTTTTTAGCTGACTTTATGTTAGGCATTTACTATCTCCTTGTAAACGATTTTACTTGAATTACTGTGTAATTTTATCATATTAAAGTATAATTGTAAACTGTTTTTTGATTGCTTTTATAAAAAATTTAATATATTTTATTGCTCCGTAATATTAATAGTAGTGTATGGAAAAAGTTTTAAATCCAACCGTTTGTTTTTTTGACAGCGGTATAGGCGGACTTTGTCTTTTATACGAATGTGTGCGTAAACTTCCTGACGTTGACTTCGTTTACTTTGCCGATAACGAAAATGTGCCTTACGGTTCGCTTGATAAAAATACGCTGATTGCCAAAGTGGACGAAATATTTTTGCGGATACAAAATCTGAACCCTTCAGCGGTTGTTGTAGCCTGCAATACGGTAACGGCAAACTGCATAGATTATCTCAGAAATAAATATAAATTCGATATTATAGGGATTCAGCCTGCCGTAAAACCGGCGTCAAAACAAGGCGGAAAATGTCTTGTGCTTGCAACGCCTGCCACGTCTAAGAGTGAGGCGTTGACGGAACTGATAAAAAAATTCGGAAACGGCAATATGGAAATTTTCGCAAACGAAAATCTTGCTTCTTATATTGAAAATCATATTGACGAACTGAATTATTCGGACATTGTAAAGTTGCTGCCGCAGAAACGGTTCGATTCGGTGGTTTTAGGCTGCACGCATTATATCTTTATAAAAGATATAGTAAAAAGTTTTTATAAATGCCCTGTTTTTGATGGAATCGAGGGAACTGCCGACCATTTATGCGAAAAATTAGGGAAAAATGACCACCGAGGCAAAAGAGCACAGAAAATTACGTTTTCAGGCGGTTTTGAGTACAAAAACAGGGGGATATTCAGAAAGCTGATTAGCGAAAAAGGTATATCTGCCCTAAATAAATAGGTAAAAAATAAAAAAAATCTTAAAATTTTTAAAAAAATGGTTAATTGTGGTTGACAGTGGTCGGGTTTAGGGCTTATAATGAACTTACAATTCATTCAAAGGACAGAATATGTTACTTACCGGTAAATACGAACATCAGATTGATGCTAAAAACCGAATAAGAATTCCGACGAAGTTGAAGGGGAACGAGGACAAAGTTTATTTTTCCAAGGGAACCGACGGATGTATTTTTGTGCTCTTTGAAGATTATGTACAGGAAAAAGTTGCAATTTTAAACAACGTAAGAATAAATGACAGAGATGGGCAGAGGGGCGTAAGAGCTTTTACGAACTCGTTGACTCCCGTCGAAGCGGATACTCAGGGAAGACTTGTTATACCGTCGGAACTGATTACCTATGCAAATATCAAAAAAGATGTAACTATTTGCGGTTCCGGTTCAAGAATAGAAGTCTGGGCTAAGGAAGTTTACGAAAAATATGTTGCCGAAAGTCAGGGCTTTGACGAAGATATAAGCTATTTGGATATGATTTAAAAATGAAAGACTTTTCGCATATACCCGTTATGCTTAATGAGTGTATCGAGGGTTTGAATATTAAAAACGGCGGAATTTATTTTGACGGAACGGTAGGCGGAGCGGGACATTCTTACGAAATTTTAAAAAACTCTTCGCCGGACGGCAGGCTGATAGCCACCGACCTCGATGAGGATGCAATCAGCTTCGCAAGCGCAAAACTTGCCGAGTTTGAAGGCAGATTTAAAATCTACAAATCGAATTATAAAGATTTCGAAGAAGTTTTAAATAGTGAAAATATAGATTTTCTTGACGGAGCGTTGCTCGATTTCGGAGTTTCAAGTTTTCAGCTTGACTGCGAAGAGAGAGGGTTTTCATATATGAAACCTAATGCTCCCCTCGATATGCGGATGGATAAGACGGCGCCTTTTACGGCTGAAAAGATTCTTAACGAATATCCGCAGAGTGAAATAGCAAAAATTTTAAAAATTTACGGAGAAGAAAAATTTGCAAATAGAATCGCCGATAACATTGTGAGAGCGCGAACCCGAAAGCCTCTTAAAACGTGCGGTGAGTTGGTAGATATCATAGAGAGCAGCATACCTGCAAAATTCAAAGCAAACGGACCGTGTTCAAGAAAAAGTTTTCAGGCGATCAGAATTGCCGTAAACAAAGAGTTGGAAGGTTTGTACGACTGCGTCTTAAAGCTTACCCGAAAGCTTAAAAAGGGCGGTAGAATAGTAATTCTTACGTTCCATTCGCTTGAAGACAGAATCGTAAAACAGGCTTTCAAGATGCTTGAATGTGACTGCATTTGCGATAAAGGATTGCCGGTGTGCGTGTGCGGAAAGAGAAAAGAGGTTGAAATTATAACAAAAAAACCTATTACGGCAAGCGTAAAAGAGATGGCGCTCAATTCAAGATCTAAATGCGCTAAACTCAGAATTGCGGAAAAAATTATTTAAAGTGCGATAAGGAGAAAATTATGGCAGTCTTAGCACCCGTCTTGGAGAGAAAACTTAATACCGAAGAAAAAACGGCGGAGGCGCGCAATACTGCGCTTATGAATGAAGAAGACCGTCATAATTCCCAGATAAGCTCGAAATACAAAGCGCTTATCAATCCCGACGCAACGGCACACGACGTTCTCGGAAAAGAGGTTACTGTTCAGCGTCGTTCTGAAATTACTGCTGTCCCCGTAAAGGAGCAAAAACCGTTTCTCGTTGAAAACGCTCGTGTGGATTCAGATCTTTTCCGCGCTGACAGTGTGATAAACCGTAAAACGGAAATTTCTGCAATTGCGGAAGAGGAAGAGAACGAAGATCTCCGTCCTACGCTGGAAACTATTAAATACAGAACAGAGAATAAGAGCAAGATTGTTATTGACGATAAAATAAGCAATAAAAAATCCAGGCTCTCAAAACTTTCAAAGCGCGATATAATAATTATCGCAGCGACGGCGTTGGTCGTTTTGGCTTTATTCATTCTCGTTGTCATAAATTCTGCGGTTTTATCTAACATAAACAATGAAATCGATTACTTGCAGTCTGATCTTGCCATCGCGCGTGAAGACTATAACGAAGCGTTAAAGATCAAAGAAGACTATCTGGAAGAGAATAATATATCGCAGATAGTAAATCAGTTTGCCGCAGAAATTGGAATGGTAAAATAAACGAATAATATTCAGGAGTAAATAAAATTAAAAAATTAATTAAATCGGGTTTTTCGATCACGGTTTTACAAAAGAGGTTATTGTCATTGGGTTTGGCAATAGCCTTTATTTTTTGCCTGATTTTCGCAAGGCTCATTTATGTTCAGCTTGTTTGGGGTTCGGAACTCAAATACCGCGCGACCGATCAATGGAACAGGGAAATTCCCATAATTGCAGGAAGGGGATATGTTTACGATACAAACGGACAGATCCTTGCGGGAAATCTTACAACGTACAGCATTTTCGTTCGTCCGAACGCCGTTGAAAACGCAGAATATACCGCAACGGTTCTGAGCGGAATTTTTTCGCTTGATCCGAACGCCGTTTTGGAAAAGTTGAACGACGGTAAAGTTTCTGAAATTACTATTGCAAGACAAGTCCCGAAAGAAAGCGTTGAAAAACTTGTATCCTACGATTTGCCCGGAGTATATTATTCGCGTGATAATACGCGAAGCTATACTTACGGAAGCGCGCTGTGTCAGGTTTTGGGCTTCACTTCCAACGACGGTTCGGGGCTGTCGGGAATAGAAAAGTACTACAATGAAGTTTTGAGCGGAACCGACGGAGAAATAAGCTATACGACGGATATAGTCGGTAAAGAAACGGAAAATTCCGTCGTAGTTTATACCGAAGCGGTTGACGGCGACGGGGTACAGCTGACTGTCGATATAGACATTCAGCTTGCGGCGGAGGAGGCTATGCGTTCGGCTTATATTTCAAGCGGAGCAAAGTCGGTTTCCTGTGTTGTTTTGAATCCGCAGAATTTCGATATTCTGGCAATGGTCAATTATCCTTCGTACGATTTAAATGACGTGCCGAGAGACGATACCGAAAAATTGAATTCCCTGTCGCGAAACAGTATTGTCTGCGATATATACGAGCCGGGTTCTACATTCAAAGTCGTTACTGCGGCAGCTAATATAGAAGAATATTTAAAAGGCAATAATAAGGCGTTTTCAAATTCGTATATTTTCAACGGAAGCCGGACAAGAACGGTAGACGGAACCAAGATAAAATGCTGGTCTGACCATGCTAACGGCAAGCATTATAATCAGAATCTTGCGTCTGCGCTCAATAACAGTTGTAACCCGTGCTTTACGGATATAGCGTTATCGCTCGGGAAAGAAACATTTTATAATTATCTAAATAATTTCGGTTTCGGAAACGTTACGGGGCTTGATTTTAACGGCGAAGCTCTGGGTATGCTTGTTCCGCAGTCGTTAGTAAGGGACTGCGATCTTGCAAGAATCGGTTTCGGTCAGACCGTCGCCGTCACGGGGTTACAGCTTGCGTGCGCTACGGCGGCAGCGGTAAACGGAGGAAATTACTATGTTCCGAGGTTGTTGAAATCAGTTATTCTGTCCGATAAAAAACAGGTTTACAACAAACCTGTTCTCAAATTCAATCCTATTTCGGAAAAAGCTTCGGCATTGCTTGCCCAGATGCTTGAAGGCGTGGTTACTGAAGGGAGCGGAAAAAAAGCGTTTATCGAAGGATACAGAGTAGGCGGTAAGACGGGAACGGCACAAAAATATGAGGACGGGCATATAGCAAGCGGTAAATACATATCGTCATTCGTCGGATTCTTCCCTGCGGATAAACCTCAGTATCTTGCACTGATTATTGTTGATGAACCTCAGGGAACATATTACGGAAGTTCGGTCGCCGCTCCCGTCGCACGTGAAATTTTTCAGGATATAATCAACATCAAGAATTTAAAGCCTTACGTTTAGGAGGAGTTATGAAAATAGGTGAGCTTTTACATTATATCGGATATTCTGAGTTCGGAGGAAATCCGGAAATTACTTTTACGGGGCTGTGTGCTGACAGTCAGAAGGTAAAACAAGGCGATTTGTTTTTATGTTATCAGGGAACGGAGTGCGATTCGCATCAGTTTGCCGAAGACGCGAAAAACAGAGGGGCCGTTGCTCTCGTGTGCGAAAAGAAGATTGACTGTGAGTTGCAGCAGATCATAGTTCCCGACGGAAGAGCCGCCGTTGCAGAAATTGCCCGCGTTTTTTACGGTTTTGCTGATAAAAAATTAAAATTGATAGGAGTTACGGGCACCAACGGCAAAACTACGACAACGTATATGCTTGACGGAATTTTTAAAGCGGCAGGGAAAAAAGCCGGAATTATCGGAACTCTCGGAATAAGTTATTGCGATAAATTTATATCACCTGAACTGACAACTCCAGATCCCATATATCTTCATTCGGTATTTGCTGATATGGTAAACTGCGGAGTGGAATACGTTTTTATAGAGGTTTCTGCACACGCGATTTATTTCAATAAAATTGCAGGTCTGAAATTCGAGGTCGGTATATTTACTAACTGCACACAGGATCATCTCGACTTTTTCGGCAATATGCACGATTATTCCGAATGTAAAATTTCGTTTTTCAGCGGGAACAGATGCGCTTATTCCGTAATTAATTCGGACGATAAGACGGGCAGAAAAATTCTGTCTAAAATTGATAACGCAATCAGTTTCGGATTGAAAAATCCTGCCGACGTATTTGCGGTAGATATTGTCGAAAAAATCAACGGGACGTCGTTTGTTTTAAACCTTTTTGATGAACTTTATGAAATAAATCTCAAAATACCTGCCTTACATAACGTTTACAACGCTATGTGCGCCTCTGCGTGCGCAAAAATATTAGGTATCGAAACTTCGGCGATAGCGGAAGGATTGTCGGAACTAAAAGGCGTCGCAGGCAGACTTGAAAGAGTGGCTAATTATAACGGAGCGGATATCTTTGTTGATTTTGCGCATACGCCCGACGGACTTGAAAAATCTTTACAGGCACTCAAAAAGCTTTGCAAAGGCAATTTGTTCTGTCTTTTCGGTTGCGGCGGAAACAGGGACAAGACCAAACGCCCTTTAATGGGCAGAATTGCTGCTGAAAATTCCGATTTCTGCATAATTACTTCGGATAATCCAAGATACGAAGACCCTTACGGAATAATAGCCGAAATCGAAACGGGAATTAAACCGCTGAACAAGAAATACGTTACCGTGACCGAGCGCGAAACGGCTACCGAATATGCAATAAATCTGCTTGAAAAGGGAGATATTTTACTGGTTGCCGGCAAGGGCGGAGAATATTATCAGGAAATAATGGGAATAAAACACAGTTATAACGACGCAACAGTCATTAAACGGATCATCGGCTGACGGTATGAAAGTATATTTATTGGCAATTTTATCGGCATTTTGCGTTTCTTTATTATTGCTTCTGATACTTTTGCCTCTTTTAAAGAGGCTAAAAGCAGGGCAGTATATTTTGGGGTACGTTAAAGAGCATAAAGACAAGGGCGGAACGCCGACTATGGGCGGACTTGCCGTAATTTCTTCTATAATAATAGTGGGATTAGGCGTCAGCGGTATAGGCGACGGAAAAACCAATCTAACTTTAGCTATAACCGCAGGATTTACTGTGGTCGGGTTTTTAGACGACTTTCTGAAAATTTACCGTAAGGATAACGGCGGACTTAAACCGTATCAGAAAATTCTTTTTCAGCTTGCTATTTCGGCAATAGCCGCCGCATATTGCTACGTTAACGAACTGACTGTACTTTTCGTTCCGTTCGGCGGTGGTTTAAGTTTTGATATCGGCTGGGGAATAATACCGTTAGTAATTTTCGTGTTTATTGCCTCGGTAAACTGTGTTAATCTTACAGACGGGCTTGACGGACTTGCAGGAGGGACAAGTCTTGCCTTTCTGTTCGTTTTGGGAATTATGCTTTCCGTCCAGAACAGCGGGAATTCGGCTCTTTGTTTTGTCGGTGTCGGCGCGATTGGTGCCTTTCTTCTGTTAAACGTAAATAAAGCAAGTATTTTTATGGGCGATACGGGCTCCCTTGCGCTCGGCGGTTTCATTTCGTGCGCGTGCGTTTTTTCTGGAAATACTCTTTATATACCGATTCTCGGAATAATGTTTGTACTTTCGGGAATATCCGTCATACTTCAGGTAATATACTATAAACGGACAAGACGTAGAATCTTTTTAATGGCGCCGCTTCATCATCATTTTCAGATGAAAGGGCATACGGAATGTAAAATCGTTTATGCGTACGTAACGGCTACCGCTCTTGTCGGAATATTATGTCTTTTGTTTATGTGAGGGGAAATGTATTTTAAAAATCAGAAATTTTTAGTAGCAGGAATGTCAAAATCGGGAGAAAGCAGCGCTCGCTTTTTACTCAGACATGGAGCTGAAGTATTTATTTACGACGACGTTGTGAGCGAAACGATAAATACGATTATGGATGCGCTCGAAGAGCTCGGTGCGCATACTGTAACGGCTGAAAGCTTTATGGATGCGACTATTGTCTGCGATATTCTGGTATTAAGTCCAGGAATTCCTATAGACAATCCTCTTCCCGTAGCATTCAAAAAGCAGGGCAAGACAATAATAGGTGAAGCAGAACTCGGCGCAATGTTTCTGAAGGCGAATACCGTTGCCGTTACGGGTACCAACGGCAAGACTACTACCGTTTCGATGCTTAATTCCATATTGACAAATTCGGGATTGACCAGCGTAGCTTGCGGTAATATCGGCGATCCCATAATAAACGAAGTCGAAAATCTCGGTATAGACGATTATGCGGTCATAGAAATTTCGTCGTTTCAGCTTGAAACGCTTTCAAGTCTGCGTCCCCATATTGCAGTTATTACTAATATAACGGAAGACCACCTCAACCGTCACTACAATATGGAAAATTACGTCTTTCTGAAAGGTAAAATTTTGAGAAACCTCAAAGAGAGTGAATATGCGGTATTGAATTATGATGACGAAGTTGTGAGAAATTTTGCAAAGCACACGCGTGCAAAGCCGGTATATTTCTCTATCAACACGCGTATTGACGGGGCTTATTACGAAAACGGTTCAATCTTCTTTAACGGAGAAAAGTATCTCGATGTTGACGATATGAGCGTGAAGGGTGTACATAACGTTTATAATGCGCTTGCCTGCGTTGCGGCATCGCATATACTCGGTCTTGATAAAGAAAAGGTTGCAGATGCGCTTATTTCGTTTAAAGGAATAAAACATAGGATCGAGGAGATAGGCGTTGTAAACGGCGTAACTTACATAGACGACAGTAAGGGAACAAACGTTGACGCGTCGATAAAAGCCGTACAAACTATGCAGAATCCCACCGTAATTCTGTTGGGTGGTAAGGATAAGGGATATGATTATGCTCCGCTGTTCGAGGAGCTCAAAAACAGCAGAGTAATCCATTCTGTGTTATACGGAGAAAACAGATTCAAATTGCTCAATTCCGCTATAAAGGCAGGTTATATAAGCTTTTCGCTCTGTTCCGAGTTCGATACGGCGGTTAAACTTTCGGGATATATCGCAAAATCTGGACAAAACGTATTGCTTAGCCCCGCAAGTTCGAGCTTTGACAGCTTTTCCAACTATGAAGAGCGCGGAGATGCGTTCAGAAAACTTGTGGAAGGTATGAATGAAAGCTTTGAAAAATAAGAAAAAAGCGGGAGATATCCCGCTTTTAATTTGTGTTTTTTTAATGGCGTGTTTCGGCTGTGTTATGATTTATTCTGCAAGTTCGTACACTGCGCAGGTTCAGTACGGGGATTCGCTTTATTTTGTAAAAAAACAGTTGATAGGCGTAGTGCTCGGGACTGCGGCAATGATAGGAACTTGTTTTCTGCCCTACAAAAAACTTATCAAATTCAGATATCCGGCTGTTATTATTGCCGTTATACTGTTAGTAATGGTGTTTATTCCGGGTATAGGAATTACTAATTACGGAGCGACGAGGTGGATAGGTTTCGGCGGAATAACACTGCAACCGTCAGAAATAGCAAAGTATGCTTATGCGCTTTTCTCGGCTTCCTATTTTGCTTTGCATGCAGAGAAAGTCAAGACGGTGAAGGGCGTGCTTCCCGTGTTGATTGTCGGCGTTATATTCTGTGCGCTGATCATTATCGAGCCGAATATGTCTATCACGATGTGTATTGCGCTTCTTATGCTCGCGCTTGTGTTTTTAAGCGGAACAAATCTGAAACAGCTTACCGTCGTGCTTATACCTTTCGTAATCGCCGTACCGCTAATGATAATTTTAGAGCCGTACCGCTTGAAAAGACTGAGCGCGTTCATCGATCCGTGGGCGTCGCCAAAAGGCGAGGGCTATCAGCTAATACAGTCGCTTTACGCGCTTGGTAACGGCGGACTTTTCGGTACAGGACTTTTCAATTCAACTCAGAAATACCGTTTCCTGCCCTTTGCCGAGAGTGACTTTATTCTCTCGATTATCGGCGAAGAGTTGGGTTTTCTCGGACTTCTGGCGTTTTTCCTGTGTTGCGGATTTATAATTTACAGGGGATTTAAAATAGCAGGAGCGTGTAAAGACAGGTTCGGCTATCTTCTGGCTTCGGGTTTTACCCTCGTTTACGGAATACAGGTTGTGATAAATGCGCTCGTAGTAAGCGGTACGATTCCGCCTACCGGCCTGCCGTTGCCTCTAATCAGCAGCGGTAACACGTCGCTCATTATAACTATGGCTTCTATGGGAGTCCTTTACAATCTGTCAAAGCAGAATTAACAATAAGATAATATTTTTCCATATAATGAAGTATATTTACTTATGGCGCCGACGGTTGTCGGCGCCCGACGGAGCATTTATGGAAAAATACATAATTAACGGAGGAAACAAGCTATACGGAAACGTAAGAATTCAGACTGCTAAAAATTCTGTGCTTCCTATACTTGCGGCTACGGTTCTGACCGATAAAAAGGTCGAAATCCTGAACGTGCCTCAGATTACAGACGTCAAAAATATGGTAAAAATTTTGTCGTGTTTGGGCTGCAAAGCCTCGTATGAAGAGGATAATATTATAATTGACAGTTCGTCTGCCGATTGCTATGAAATACCAAGCGCGCTCGCCCGTGAGCTGCGCTCTTCGGTTTTTCTGCTCGGTGCGGTTATTTCAAGGTTCCATTCGGCAAAAATTGCTTATCCGGGAGGATGCGATATAGGTCTGAGACCTGTAGATCTGCATCTCAACGGGCTTAAAAGACTCGGCGTGCAGATTACCGAAAAAAACGGATACATTATCTGCAAATGCGAAAAGCTTAAAGGAAACGAAATAATGCTCGATTGTCCCAGCGTTGGCGCGACGGAAAATATAATGCTTGCCGCGGTGAAAGCTGAGGGAACGACGGTTATTAAAAATGCCGCGCGGGAGCCCGAAATAGAAGATTTGCAGAATTTCTTAAACAGAATAGGTGCAAAAATAACGGGTGCAGGCAGCGGAACGGTAAGAATTGACGGGGTTTCAAAACTTTACGGCTGTCAATATCAGCCGATTCCCGACAGAATAGAGGCGGGCACTTTTTTAATAGGTGCAGCAATGTGCGGAGGGGAAATTACCGCCGACGGGATTTATCCCGAAAATATCAGTTCACTTATACATAAACTTGCTGAAAACGGTTGCAAAATACATATAAATAATGATAGAATAGTATTGGAAAATCATAAAACATTAACTTCCGTAAAATCGGTTGAAACAAGACCGTATCCGGGGTTCCCTACTGATTTGCAGGCTCAGTATACGGCTCTTTGCTGTATATGCGGCGGGCATTCGATAATTACGGAAAATCTGTTTGAAACCCGTTTCAAATATGTGCCCGAATTAAAAAAAATGGGTGCGGATATAACAGTCATAGACAGAAACGCGGTCGTGCGCGGAGTGGAAAAATTGAAGGGAGCGTCGGTTTTGGCGTACGATTTGCGCGGAGGCGCGGCATTGGTTCTTGCGGCGCTCACGGCTGACGGTTATAGCGAAGTTTTGGATATTTCCCATATCGACAGGGGGTACGGCTCTTTAGAGTATAAACTCAAAAAACTCGGGGCAGATATAAAAAGAATTACCGTATAAGATTATGAAGTACTTAAGAAAAATGGTTGTGCTGATATTTGGTATTGTTTTCGTTGCCGCGCTTGTAATATGCGTAGGCAGGATTTTTGCCGTTAAAAACGTTAACGTAAATCTGATAACTTATGAAAACGACTGCACTGAAAGTTATGCGCAAATCAAAGATACTTTAAAAAAATATAAGGGTTCGAGTCTGTTGTTTTTAAGCGAAGACGATATTGCGAAGTCTGTATCGGGAAGCAACTATGTAGTAACTTCCTGCGAAAAGAAATTTCCGTGCACGATTAACGTGACGCTTAAAGAAAGATTGGAAGTTTTTGCCGTTTCGGTAGGCGGAATATATTCTATGTACGATAACGACGGGATATATCTTCGCAGTGCCGAAAATAATGAAAACGATATTGACGGAGCGGAAAACGTATTGCTTACGGGAATCGCCGTGGAGCAGCTTCCGTCTGTTGCGGGAATTGCAATGTCGTTTAAGGATACTTTCGGCGGACTTCGCTCCATTGTAACAAGTATAAATATCGATTCGAGACCGAATATCGAAGGTTACAGCGATAAACTCATCTTTAATATGCGTTGCGGATTGATTATTCAGATAGACGATTACAAGGATAACAGCTTTGAAAAAATTACAGCTTCTTATAAAAAGTTCTGTTTACTCAGCGACAGGCAAAAAATGAGCGGAACGATACGCGGGTACCGGATGGGGGACGAAATCGGTATAATTAACGCCGATTACTCTGCGTTAAAATAATTTGATATTCCATACAAAAAAGCAGTCGTACGCGACTGCTTTTTTGTATGATTTAGTTGACTTTATTTTTAGTATATTATATAATTAAGAAAATGCTATTTGATACAGGGCGGCTATAAGTTATGCGAAAGAAGAGTGTTGCCGTATTGGATATACGATCGTCGGAAATAACCGCTGTCGTAGGAGAGAGAGGCGTAAACAATACGTTTGTTATTAAAAGCAAATATACCTGCGGATACGACGGATATGCAGAGGGGGATTTTATAGACGGCGACAGTTTTGAGTCGGCTGTCAGCGAAGTTGTAAAAAGCACCGTTTCCGCCTTGGGCGGGATAAAAACGTTTTTTGTCGGTGTGCCTGCTGAATTTACAAGGGTAGTTCAGACCGATAAAATAATGAGCTTTCAGACTGCAAAAAAAATTACGGAAGACGATTGCGATTATCTGGCGTCGATGTCAAAGCCGGAAGATCCGAAAGATTACCGTACAATAAGGCACAGCTGTATGTATTACGTTTTGTCGGACAAGCGTAAACTTATAGATCCGATAGGAACGGTCAGTGACAGCTTACAGGGCAAATTTTGTTTTTATCAATGCAGTAACAGATTTATTTCAGCTGTTTCTGCGGCGTTTAAAAGGTTTTCGGCTATTTCGAAAGTTAAACTTATTCCTACCGTTTATGCAGAGGCGATATATCTTGTTCAGCCCGAACGCAGAGACGAATATGCCGCACTGTTTGATTTGGGTTATATTTCTTCGAGTTACAGTGTGATATGCGGAAACGGGCTTGCGTTCAGCGAAGCGTTTTCGATAGGTATAGGACATATTGCCGTATATCTTATGTCCGAACTGGATATTCCGTTTGAAGTTGCCTCGGCATTTTTAAGTCAGGTCAATCTTAACGCAAAGGAAACGCTTGCGGGCTTTGAAGAATACGTCTACGAGGGGCAGAATTATAAGTTTTCGACTATCACGCTACGCGATAAGATACGCGAAGGGCTTGACGGTATATGTGAAACTATAGAAGAGTGTATACAGGGATTTAAGGGAAAAAATCTTGACGGCAAGCCTATGTTCATAACGGGTGAGTGCGTTAAAACCGTCAGAGGCGGAGCCGAACATATTTCAAACAGGTTGGTTAAAAACGTGGAAGTGATTGCTTCTGCGGTGCCGTATTACGATAAACCGCAGTTTTCATCGCTTTTGAGTCTGCTTGACACTGCGTTGACGGATGTTTGTTCGTAGATAATTTAACAAGATTTCAACAGAGGAGAATGTAAAATGTTTAATGATATTCCGAATAACGGCAATATATCGGGAAGAGCGAGAATAAAAGTGATAGGTGTCGGCGGAGCGGGTAATAACGCCGTCAACAGAATGCTTGACGCAGGTATCAACTGCGCCGAGTATTACGTTGTAAATACCGACAGTCAGATTCTGGCGCTCTCTTCCTGTGAGAATAAAATTCAGATAGGAAGCGCTCTCACTAAAGGACTTGGCGCAGGTGCCGATCCCGACGTCGGCAGAGCCGCGGCTGAAGAGAGCAAGGAAATGCTTACGCGCGCTGTCGAGGGGACCGATCTTTTGTTCATTACCGCAGGTATGGGCGGAGGTACGGGAACGGGTGCGGCTCCAGTAATCGCAAAGATTGCAAGGGATATGAAGATCCTCACGGTTGCAGTCGTTACCGAACCGTTCGGCTTCGAAGGCAAAAAACGTATGGAAAATACTGCCAAGGGACTTGAAAATTTAAAGAAATACGTAGATACCCTTATTGTCATACCCAACGATAAAATTAAAACGGTTGTAGCAAAAAATACTCCAATGAAAGAAGCTTTGCGTGTGGCGGACGAAATTCTTAAACAGGGTATAAGAGGTATTGCCGAACTCATCGTCAATCCTTCGCTGATCAATCTCGATTTTGCAGACGTCAAGACGATATTGAAAGATAAGGGAGTCGCACATCTCGGTGTGGGTGTAGCGAAAGGAGACAACAGAATTATAGAGGCGGTAAGGGTTGCGGTCAACAGTCCTTTGCTTGAAACTACCATAGAAGGTGCCCGTGGTGTTATATTGAATGTTGTCGGCGGCGATGATTTAACTTTTGATGAAGTTGCTGATGCGGCAGAACTTGTAAAGAGCGTTGTCGACGCATCTGCAAATATTATTTTCGGAGCAAGAATAGACCCGAATGTCAGAGACGAAGTTGAAATAACGGTAATTGCAACGGGCTTCCCCGGATTTGACAGTAAGCGTGACGATTCGGGTATGATGAGGGGATATCAGGCAGGAAGAGTTTACGACAATACTTCGTATAACTCTCCGAGCCCGAATGAAAGACTTTCCGTTTCGGATCCGTATTATATGCGTCAGCAACAGTCTGTTCAGCCTCAATACGTTTCTCAGCAGCCTATGCAACAGCCTCAACAGCAAGTTCCGCCTCAGTACGTTCCCCAACAGTCTTTTCAGAGCGACGATGGGGGAATTGAGCGTCCGAACGACAAAAACGTGCCTAAATTTGCACAGATGATAAGAAATCTCGGAAAGAAAAGAAACGGCGAATAATTTTTATATAAAACAAACGGACCCTTAAAGCAGGGTCCGTTTGTTTTTACAAATCCAGTATTATTTAACTAACGGAAAACAAATAATGCGTCTTATTTTTTAAGTTCATCATAGTAAGCCGTAAGGATTGCTTCTTTTATATTTTCTCGGGTCTCGGTATTAAGCGGATGTGCAATATCCTTATATTCGCCATCATTGGTTTTTCTGCTGGGCATCGCAATAAATGCGCCGTCCGTAGCTTCGATAACTTTAATATCGTGTATTACGAAACAATCGTCGATAGTTATCGATGCAACAGCTTTGAGTTTATTGTCCTCCTTGTTAACTAACCTGATTCGTACATCTGAGATTTTCATAGTTCACCTACCAGATTATACTTTCATTGATTATATTGTACAATAAAAGAAAAATAATTTCAATATCTTACGTCAAATTTTTTTAATTTTTCTTAAAAATATTCATATTTCGTGCTAATTTTACTAAAAATTTAATAAAATGTAGTATGCGGTTAAACTTAATTAATAAATTCAGCAGTTTTTATTTTATCGGAATCGGCGGAGTGAGTATGAGTGCGCTTGCCAAATATCTTTTAAAGTTCGGTAAAAAGGTGGGCGGAAGCGACGCGGTTTCAAGCGAATTTACTGACGAACTGATAGAAAAAGGCGTAAAAATAGATTTCGGCGACGAAAACAATATAGATGATTACGAAGCAGTAATTTATACGGATGCAGTAAGTGAAAGCGATATACATATGATCAGGGCAAAAGAACTGAATAAAACCGTAATTTCGCGCGGACAGTTTCTTTATGAAATCAGTCGCTGCTTCAAAAAGGTTATAGCGGTTTCCGGTTGTCACGGCAAAACTACCTGCAGCGCTATGCTTTCGCACATTTTTGCCGCAGCGGATAAAAAATTTGCCTGTCATATCGGCGGAAAAGATTTACGTTTTTCGAATTTCTATTTTTGCGGTAACGATTTTTTTATCACCGAAGCCTGTGAATATAAAAAAAATTTTCTGCGCCTCAAACCGAACGCGGCTGTGATTTTGAATAGCGATCCGGATCATTTGGAGTGTTACGGCAGCGAAGACGAACTGAAAAAAGCTTACGTCAGTTTCGCCGATAGCGCCGATGCCGATTTTTCGCTGTATAAGGATATTCCAGATCTGAAAGGCATAAATTTCGGATTTGATAAATCCGCCGATTATTATGCTGAAAATATCAGAATAACGGACGGTAAATGCAGGTTTACCGCATACGAGCAAAGAGTTAAATTGGGTAACGTTTCTCTTGACGTTTACGGCAGACATAACGTTTTAAATGCCTTGGCGGCAATGGCTGTTGCAAGGTTCTTTTATATTCCCTTTGAAAAAATAGCCGAAGGGCTTTCGGATTTCAAAGGAGTAGAGCGCAGATTTGAAAAGCTTTCGGAGGTGGGCGGTGTCAAATATTATGCAGACTATGCGCATCATCCGAACGAGCTTCGTGCATCTTTAAAAACGGCACGGCGGATCACTCGCGGAAAATTATACGTTGTTTTTCAGCCTCATACATATTCGCGCACAAAGCTTCTGATGAATGAATTTGTAAAAGTTTTGAATCCTGTTGTAAAGCTTTTAGTATATAAGACTTTTGCCGCGCGTGAATATTACGACGATTCGGGCAGTGCGCTTACGCTTTCGCAGAAACTGAAAAAATGCAGATACGGCGATTGCCCCGACGATATCTCCGATTTTATGTCAGAGGCGGAGGAGGGGGATACTGTAATTTTCCTCGGTGCAGGCGATATTTATTATATCGCAAAGCAGGTTTTAAACAAAAACGGCAATTGAATAAATCTACTGAAAGCGCACCTTGAACGGTTGCGCTTTTTTACATACACTAATATATAATTTTTTCTAAAAAGCACAGTCATTTTGTTGTTATTTTTTTATCGTAATGTTATAATAAATTAGTATCTTTGATTGAATGGATTTTGGATGAGGAATTGAAGTGAGCAGGAAGAGAAAGGACAGAAAAGAACAGAATATCAACAATAAGACTGCATATGTATTCACCAAAGAAACTTTGGGAATGACGCTGTTGCTTTTCAGCGCGCTCGTTCTCTTGATGTTGTTGTCGGGAAGCAGTATTTTTGCAGGAATAGGCAAAGCCGTATGTACTTTTATGTACGGAACTTTCGGTTACGGTTCAATAATAATAATTGCTCTTGTAGCTTATGCCGGAGAATGGCTGATATTCGGTAAAAAAATCAGAATTTCTTTTAAGGCTTCCTTGCTGATAGCGGCGGTTGTTTTGTCAGCTTTTCTTCTTTTCCATTCGGTTACGAGCAGAAATATTACAGTCGCAAGTTTCGGTAAATACATATCAGGCTGTTACGGTTCTGCGGCAAAGGGTTTTTCGGGTTATACTTTCGGCGGAGTTATTTCGGCGCTTGTTGTTTATCCCGTAGCAAAACTTACCACTTTCGTAGGTGCCTACGTTATATTTTCGTTTCTTGTTATTGTCAGCGGATATTTTCTGTTTTTGAATTTAAAGAAATCGCGTCCCGTAAAGGCCAACTATTCAAATTCGGTGAAAATCGACGATCCGAAAGCCGAAGCCGAGGAAGAAGAATATGAAACGGTTAAGGTAACGCCTGTCCGCCAGCAGGCTCCTGTAATGCAACCGGCGGAATACCGTCAGCCACAGTATACTGCGCCTGTTAGTGCGGTTCAGCAGAAAGCGGAAGATAATAACCCTTATTCGCAGAAAAATCTCGGCAGGAAGATATTATTTGAAAATAACGAGTTTAATGCCGAAAGTTATAAGCGGAATATGATATTTAACGAAAATTCGTATTTCAACCGTCCTATAACCGGCAATAACGATTATCTCAGTAACTTTTCAAGCAGTAAGGTCAATTCCGTTCCCGAAAAATCTTACGGTACAAGCTATCAGGAAGACGTTTTGAATCAGCCCGTTTCACAGATGCCGTCGCATTACGTTTACGGCGACAAACCCGTTGAACAGTTGAGCGGTTATGATCAGGTTTCTTCGGGTACTTACCCTGCTAAGCAGGAAGAGGAAATTAAGATAGAATCTTCCGTATTATCGGAACCTGTAAAAATTCAGGATGAACCCGTCGCGGAAGAACCTGTGCGCCCTCGTGAAATTTTCAGGGAAAAAAGCCGTGCGGAAGAGCTTACCGAAGAGGTTAAGCCTGCGGAAGATTTGCGTTCGCTTACGGAAGAAAATAGTGGAAATGAAAATAATTCTTCCGATGCTATAGATATGTACAGCCTTTTCGGGTCTTTGCCTGCAAAAGAAGAAAACCGTATAGAAGATATTCCCCGTATTTCGTCGAGGCGTGAAGAGAGAAGTAATGCTAATCTCTTTGACGACGACAGCGACGACGATTTGCCTGAGTTTACTAATCCGCGTGCAATCGAGCGTGCCGAAGCCGAGGAAAAGCGACTGTCCGATGAACGTCGTACAGATATAAGCGTTTCGAGGGCAAGACCCGTCACGCCTATTCAGCCTCCCGTCAGACAGGAAGAAACATTGCCCGTTGAAAAACCCAGACACGTCTGGAAAAAATATATTAGACCGGGGCTCGATTTGTTGGACGATTATCCCGAGCACAGCAACGTAAACACCGGAGAAATTGAAGACAATAAAACGACTATCGTCGAGACGCTTCTGAAATTCAAAATAGAGAGCGAAGTTTCAAACGTTATTATAGGCCCTGCCGTTACGCGTTATGACGTGGTAATTGAGGACAAAACCAAAATTACACAGTCGCTTAAATATAAAGAAGCTATTGCGATGGCGCTTATGAAGGATAACGTTACCGCATATCTTAACTTTTCCAAGGGTGCGCTTTCTATAGAAGTTCCCAATAACGTCAGAACTGTCGTTGGACTGAAAAGTATGCTTGCAAGTCCTAAGTTTATAAACTGCAAGCAAAATTCTCTGACCTTTGCGTTAGGTAAAAACGTTGAAGGCGAAGTGATGTGTCCTGATATAACAAAGATGCCTCATTTGCTTGTTGCGGGTACGACGGGAAGCGGTAAAAGTATCTGTTTAAGTGCGCTAATAGTCAGCCTTTTATATAAATACGGTCCGGAAGAGCTTCGATTCATTCTCGTCGACCCTAAACAAGTCGAATTCATTTCTTATGATAAACTGCCTCATCTTATGATAAACGAGATATTGTATGAAGTGGACAAGGCTATCAAGGCGTTAAACTGGGCAATAAAAGAGATGGAACGCAGATATTCTCTGTTCAAAGAAATGACGGAGAAAGGCGTGGCTACGAAAAATCTCGACGAATACAATGCACACTTACCCGAAGGGGAGGAGAAACTTCCCAAAATAGTTATAATCTTAGACGAGTTCGGCGATTTGATGTTGCAGGCTAAAAAGGATATCGAAAGCAGAATTATAAAGCTTGTACAGAAAGCGCGTGCCTGCGGTATTCATCTCATACTTGCTACGCAGAGACCTTCAGTAGACTGTATTACGGGACTTATCAAGTCGAACCTGCCTACAAGAATAGGCTTTAAAGTCAATTCGTTTGACGACGCTCGCACGATATTCGATATCGGAGGAGCGGAAAAGCTTTTAGGAAAGGGAGATATGTATTTCCGTTCGGCGGAAAGTCCCGATCTTGCCCGTATACAGGGCTGTTTCGTCGATACGCACGAGGTACAGCGCGTTACCGATTTTGTCAAGGCTCATAATGAAACGTATTTCGATCAGGCTGTATCCGACTTTATAAATACCGTAGAAGTTGAAGAAACCGCAAATTCTATGTCAGACAACGACGGAGCCGTCGATGCAGGCGATACCAAAATCGACGATACGTACATAAAGGCACTCCATTATTGTGTAACTTCGAATCAGGCATCCGTGTCAATGATTCAGCGAAGATTCCCGGTCGGATATATAAAAGCCTGCAAAATTATCGACTGGATGGAAAACATGAATTACGTCACACAGTCAGAAGGTTCCAAACCGAGAAAGGTACTTCTTTCAAAAGAGGAATTTTTAAATACTTACGGAGAAATCGATGATTGATTTTTCACAAAAGAAATTCGGAATAATTTCGCTCGGTTGTGATAAAAACCGTGTTGATTCCGAAAAACTTTTGTCAATAATTAAAAACAGAGGATGTGAAATAACCTCCGAAATAGAAAAAGCACAAATACTTATAGTAAATACTTGCGCATTTTTAACAGAATCCCGAAAAGAAGCGATAGAAACGGTAATTGAAAGCGCCGGCTATGAAAACGTTGAAAAGGTAGTTGTCACCGGTTGTCTTCCGCAGAAGTATATAGACGAATTGCGGGATACACTTACAGAGGCGGACGTTTTTTTGGGAATAAACGATTATGATAAGATTTTTGACGCGCTTGAAAGCTCGTACAATGGCAACCGCGTGAATTACGTCGGTTGCGGGAACGGCGGATATATAGGCGACAGGATTCTGACGACTCCGAGTCACTATGCCTATTTAAAAATCGCCGACGGCTGTAATAACCGCTGTACGTACTGCCTTATACCTGAAATCAGAGGCAAGTATGTGAGTTATCCTATTGAGAAACTTGTGGCAGAGGCTGAAAAATTAGGCGACGTATCCGAATTGATACTCGTTGCACAGGATGTGACGAGGTACGGCATCGATTTATACGGACAAAAAAATTTAATAAAAATTTTACAAAAGTTGACAGCACTTGTCAACATTAAAAGTGTAAGATTGCTTTACTGCTATCCCGAGATGATTGACGACGGGTTAATTGAGGAGATAAAAAGCAATAATAAAATAATCAAATATCTGGATATTCCTTTACAGCACAGCGAAAACAGAATATTGAAGTTAATGAACCGCAGAGGAACGCGCGAAGAATATTTGAACCTTTTTAAAAAGCTGAGAGAAAATATTCCCGATATCGCATTGCGTTCGACGTTTATAGCCGGTTTTCCTACCGAAACTGAAGAGGAGTGCGAAGCTTTATGCGACTTTCTGCGTGAAGCGAAATTTGATAATTGCGGTTTTTTTGCTTATTCGAGAGAGCCGGATACACCTGCATATAAACTCAAAGGTCAGTTGACCGATTCCGTTAAAAATAAGAGAGTAAAAAAGTTATATTCAGTTCAACGCGAAATTTCGGCCAGTAAGCTCAGAAACCGCGTAGGTGAAAAGCTTAATGTCCTTTGCGACGGAATAGATTATGAACGCAACTGCTTTGTAGGCAGAGCCTGTTTCAGTGCGCCGGATATTGACGGAAAAGTGTATTTCAACGCGCCGTTTGCGGCACAGGGCGAGTATTACGATGTATTGATAACCGACAGCGACAGCTATGATTTAATAGGAAAAACGGAGGACTACGATGGTTGATAATGAAGAAAATAAAAGCGAAAGCGAGCAAAATAAGACTGTAATATGGAATTTGCCGAACATTCTGACTTTCAGCAGAATGTTGATTATCCCCGTTTTTGTCGCTATATTTTATATAAATTTTCCGGGGCATTATCTTGTTTGCTGGGGATTGTTTGCATTAGCTTGCATTACGGATTTATTTGACGGAGCAATAGCCCGAAAACATAATCTTGTAACAAACCTCGGCAAATTTCTTGATCCGATTGCAGATAAAGTTCTTGTTTTGACGGCTTTTATACTATTCCTGACGGTTCCGCAGATATTTTGTGCAAACGTTGGTAACTGGATGATACTTGTTTCGGCTTGCGGTGTTGTAATAATCGTAGCACGCGAGCTGATAGTGAGCGGTTTCAGAATGGTGGCGGCAAGCTCGGGAGAGGTGATTGCCGCGGATAAAATAGGTAAATATAAGACGTTTTCGCAGGATCTGAGCGTCGGAATCTTGCTTTTTGCAGAGGGCTGGCGTCAGTTTGACGACAGCGTGTTTGCAATGACTGTCAATATTATCGGAATTTCGCTTTTCCTGTTATCGGTTATTCTCACAGTAGTATCGGGCGTTAATTATATCGTTAAAAATATAAACGTATTAAAGAAATGAGTGCGGAAAATATTTCTTCTTTCAGATCTAAAAAGAACTGTCTTTTAGTTTTCAGAAATAAAAAAATAAACAATTTCGAAGGCGCGGAAAAACTGATTTCCGAGTTTTCGGATATCGGTTACTATTTCGATAAAATTGCCTATATTGCGTATGACAGGGCGGAAGAGATAGTCAACGCATTGCGTGACGGTAAAACGAATTATGAGAATGTATTTATTTATTGTCCTAATTCAATGGACGATACGATGAAAGCGTTTTTACAGGCGCTGTACCGTTCTAAGTTCGACGAAAAAGGCATTTTGACGGCGGAAGGCGACAACGTCTTTATAATTTATTCCGATACGTCTAACGTTTTGAAATTCAGCGATATCAAGTCGGTTCTCGATAATAAATACGGAATACGCTATGAAAAGGCGTGCGTAAAGATTTTCGGCGTTTCGCCCTCGCATCTTAATTCCGTAATATATCAGGCAAAGACAAAATGTCCGGAAATTGATTTCAGCATAAGCGAAAGCTACGGCGATTACAGATTAGAAATAACGTATTCAAACAGTCTTTCAAAGGAAGTTTTCGACAGCGTTATGCGTACGATAGTTGCGGGGCTGAACGAAAATATTTACGCAATGGATAACGTCTCGCTTGCGGAGCGGCTGTTTCAGTTATTGAAGCTCAGACGAATGAAAATCGGCGTTGCCGAATCTTTTACGGGCGGTGGCATAGCAAAAAAGTTAGTTGAAATTGCAGGAATAAGCGAAGTTTATTACGAGGGATTGAATACTTATTCGGACAAATCGAAAGCCGAACGCCTTAGGATAAACGAATTTACGCTGAACAGATACGGCGCTGTTTCCGAACAGACGGCTTATGCAATGGCGGAAGGGCTTTTGAACGGTGGAAATTGCAACGTATGTATTGCTACGACGGGAATTGCAGGACCGACGTCAGACAGCACTTCCAAACCGGTCGGTCTGATTTATATTGCCGTTGCCGTAAATGAAAATATTTCGGTATTTGAATATAATCTGAAAGGCAACAGAGAAACAATAACGAACACTGCAATTAATCTTGCTCTGTTCCACACTTTCAAACTTTTAAAATAACTTAGGAGTAATATATGAACGAAGAAAAACTTAAAGCATTAAATTCAACCATTGCAATGATTGAAAAGCAGTACGGACGTGGAGCCATAATGAAGCTCGGCGACTACAACGTCAATACCGATATAGAAGTCATACCTACGGGCTGTCTGTCGCTTGACCTTGCACTCGGTGTCGGCGGAGTTCCGCGCGGCAGAATTTTGGAAATATACGGTCCCGAATCTTCCGGTAAAACTACTGTAGCATTGCATATCATTGCCGAAACACAGAAAGCAGGCGGTGTCGCGGCGTTTATAGACGCGGAACACGCGCTTGACGCGCAGTATGCGCACGCCCTCGGCGTGGATACCAACGGATTGTATCTTTCACAGCCGGATACCGGAGAACAGGCGCTCGATATCTGCGAACAGTTAGTTCGTTCAAGTGCAGTTGACGTAATCGTCGTTGACTCGGTTGCCGCACTTACACCTAAAGCGGAGATTGAGGGTGATATGGGCGACGCTCACGTCGGTTTGCTTGCGAGGTTGATGTCGCAGGCGTTAAGAAAACTTACGGCAATTACAAACAAGTCTAAAACCTGTGTAATTTTTATTAACCAGTTGCGTGAAAAAGTCGGCGTAATGTTCGGAAATCCCGAAACCACGCCCGGCGGTAAAGCACTTAAATACTTTGCTACTATCAGACTCGATATCCGTAAAGCCGATGCGCTTAAGAGCGACGGCGATATAGTCGGCAACAGGGCAAAGTGTAAAGTAGTCAAAAATAAAGTCGCGCCTCCGTTTAAAGTGGCAGAGTTTGATATAATTTACGGCGAAGGAATTTCGCAGGAAGGGTGCCTTATTGACTTGGGCGTAGAATACGGCATTGTGACGAAGAGCGGAGCTTTCTATTATAACGGCGAAGATAAGCTTGCGCAGGGACGCGAGAAAATGCGTGATTATTTAAAGACACACCCCGAGTTCAAAGCGGAATTAGATGCAAAAATAAGGGAAGCGCATAAGGCTTCCCAGCATAAGCAGGACTAAATGCAACGTTCTTTTGTTAAGGTCTGTTCGGCGACGGTGCCGATTAGAGTTGCAGACGTAGAATTCAATACAAAACAGATAATCGACGCAATAAATGAAAGCTACGAAAGGGGAAGCAGTTTAATTGTTTTCCCCGAACTTTCATTATGCGGATATACCTGCGGCGACCTTTTTAATCAGCGTATGCTTATTGATGCGGTGGCGGAGGCGATTGCCGTTGCGGCGGAAGCAACAAAAGGGAAAAATATTCTCTCTTTTGTCGGCGCTCCTTTGATGAATGAGGGCAAGCTTTATAACTGCGCTGTAGCCATCTGTGATGGCTGTGTTTTGGGCGTTATTCCTAAAACTTATTTGCCTAATTTCGGGGAATTTTACGAGCAGAGAAATTTTGTAAAAGCGCCTGACGGCGTGAGTACTATTGTTATAAACGGGCAAAACGTTCCCTTTGGCAGAAACTTGATTTTTAAGGCGGAAGGTAACGAAGAATTTACAGTCGCCGCCGAAATATGTCAGGATCTCTGGGCTCCGAATTCTCCGTCTGTTTTACACGCGCTCAACGGCGCAAACGTTATAGTAAACCTCTCGTGCAGTGACGAAATTGCCGGAAAAGCCGATTACAGAAGAGACTTGGTTAAAATTCAGTCTGCAAAACTTGTCTGTGCGTATATTTATTCGGATGCAGGGGACGGGGAAAGTACTACGGATACAGTGTTCGCAGGTCACAATATAATCTGCGAAAACGGTAAGGTTCTTGCCGAAAGTCAACTGTTTAAGAACGGTCTTCTGTATTCCGATATAGACGTTCAGTTGCTTTCCGATGAGCGTAAGAGAGTTGCTTCGGGGTATTACTGCGATAGCTTTGCGCAATATGAAATAATCAAGTTCAAATCAAACACGAAAAAAGCTGAGTTAGACCGCGTTTTCCCATTGATGCCGTTCGTTCCGAAAACTGATTTTGCGGAGCGGACGGAACTGATTTTGACGATGCAGGCAAAGGGGCTTGAAAAACGTCTGTCGCATAGCGGAGCAAAAACTGCTGTAATCGGTATATCGGGCGGTTTGGACAGCACTCTTGCTTTGCTTGTAACCTGTAAAGCATTTAAAAATCTCAACAGGGATTTAAAGGATATTATAGCCGTCACGATGCCTGGGTTCGGCACAACTCCGAAAACAAAGTCAAACTCTCTGAAACTTATAGAGGCGCTGGGCGTGACGGGTAAAACGGTTTCGATTAAAAAAAGCGTTGAACAGCATTTTGAAGATATCGGACACGATAAAACCGTGTTCGACGCAACTTATGAAAATGCTCAGGCGCGTATGCGCACGCTTATTTTAATGGATCTTGCCAACAAATATAACGGTTTGGTTATAGGCACGGGAGATTTGAGCGAGCTTGCTCTTGGTTGGTCTACATACAACGGCGACCATATGTCTATGTATTCAGTCAACTGTTCGGTGCCAAAAACACTTGTTAAACATCTTATCGAATACGAAGCGAAAATACTCGATGAGAGAATTTCGGAAATACTTAAAAGTATTCTGAATACTGAAATCAGTCCGGAACTTCTTCCGCCTGATAACGGAGAAATAGTACAAAAAACCGAGGAGGCGATAGGACCGTATATCTTACACGATTTTTTCCTTTATTATGCGGTTAGGTACGGATATACGCCCAAAAAAATACTCTGCATCGCCGAAAAGACGTTCAAAGGACTATTCGGGCGTGAAACGATTAAAAAATGGCTTAAAGCATTTTTTAAAAGGTTTTTTTCACAGCAGTTTAAGCGTTCTTGCGTGCCAGACGGAGTGAAAGTCGGTTCCGTATCGCTTTCGCCGAGGGGAGACTGGCGAATGCCTTCGGACGCCGTAGCAAAACTGTGGCTTGACAATATAGATTAAAAGCGGTTATAACCGCTTTTTTTTATAATGCTTTAAACTATTTAATTTATTAAATTGACTTTTATGTTTAAAAGGTGTACAATAAAAACAGATATAAACTTATCCTTTCGGATATCGTATATATTTAAATTAAATAATCAGGAGGCTTTATGGTAACCTATACGTACGGCAGCCTGTTTCTTTCAAGCAACATAGGCATTGGCTTGGCAATAGGGCTTATTGTCGGTGCTTTTGTTGTTGCGCTTTGTATTGGAGCTTTGGTCAGTTTTTTCTTGTCGAAACTGCTGGCTAAAAAGAGGTTGGGAGACGTTCAGTCAAGAACTCAGAAAATGATTGACGACGCTATGCAGGAATGTAAGGCGTTGAAAAAGGAAGCAATATTAGAGGCTAAGGAACAGGAACTGCAACTGAGAAACGAGTTTGAAAAGGAAAGCAAGGAGAAGAAATTCGAATTGCAGAAGCAAGAGCAAAGGCTTATGCAGAGAGAAGACTCGTTGGAAAAGAAAGAGGAGTCGCTTAATAAAAAGAACGACGCATTGGAACAGCAGAAGAAAGATCTTGCAAATAAAGAACTTGAAGTTAAAAAAACTCAGGACAAGATCAATCATCAGCACGAATTGATGATAAGCGAACTTGAAAAGGTCGCACAGCTCACCAAGGAAGAAGCAAAACAGGTTTTATCAAATGAGATACTTGAAGAGACGCGTCACGACGTTGCGCTTCAAGTAAGAAATATCGAACAGACCGCAAAAGACGAAGCTATTCTGGAAGCAAAAAAAATTATTTCTCTCGCCGTTCAGCGCTGTGCCGCGGATCACGCGTCGGAAATAACAGTTTCCGTCGTTCAGTTGCCGAGTGACGATATGAAAGCAAGGCTTATCGGTAGAGAAGGCAGAAATATCCGCGCTATTGAGAATGCGACGGGAATCGAACTTATAATAGATGACACTCCCGAAGTCGTAGTTCTTTCAGGGTTCGATCCAGTAAGGCGTGAAGTTGCAAGACTTTCGCTTGAAAAACTTATTACCGACGGCAGAATTCATCCGGCAAGAATAGAAGAAACCGTTGAAAAAGTTCGCAAGGAAATGGATATCGAGCTGAAAACCGCCGGTGAAAGCGCGATGTTCGAGGTCGGAATTTTCGGACTTCATCCCGAAATAATCAAATTGCTCGGCAGATTAAAATACAGAACGAGTTACGGTCAGAACGTTTATAAACATTCTATCGAAGTTGCTCAGCTTGCGGGGCTTATGGCGTCCGAACTCGGTTTGGACGTAAATCTCGCAAAGCGTGCAGGACTTTTACACGATATAGGAAAAGCGGTCGATCACGAACAGGAGGGAACGCACGTTCAGCTCGGTGCGGATTTAGCAAAGAAATACCGCGAAAGCAATAAAGTAATTAACGCTATTGCCGCACATCACGGTGATTGCGAACCTACTACAATCGAAGCGGTTTTGGTTGCCGCAGCAGACGCAATATCGGGGGCAAGGCCCGGAGCCAGAAGAGAAACCGGAACAAACTACGTCAAGCGTCTTGAAAAGCTTGAACAGCTTGCAGGTGATTTCAGGGGCGTTGATAAATGCTATGCAATACAGGCAGGCAGAGAAGTAAGAGTAATCGTTAAGCCCGAACAGGTTGACGATGCGCAGACTCTGTTTCTGGCTAAAGACATTGCAAAGAAGATAGAAAAAGAGTTGGAATACCCCGGTCAGATTAAAGTAAACGTAATCAGGGAATTCCGTGCAAGTGAATACGCAAAATGATTAATGAATGAAAAACCCGAAATACTTCTTTTGAAGTATTTCGGGTTAATTTTTTAAATGTAATTATTTTATCGTATTAGCTGTAGTCAGTCTATTTCTATACACTTTTTTACTTTGTCAGGTTTTCAAATTTTTCTAATATTTCTATAATAAATTGCCGTGTATTATCAAAGTCGTTTTCGTCAGTCTGTTTTTGTTGATTCCGCTAAATTTCCGTATTTACTTACTTAATACGTAGAAGCAAACGGAGAATATAGGTAAGTTCAGAACTACAAGTATAGGCATAATAATTTTACTGAATATGTCTCCTACCGATGTGAAATTTACCTTTAAAAGTATTGAAACGAGAAAAATTATCGCTATAAGAATTACCGTGATAATAATGCACGCCGTCAGATAAATAGTTGACGAGGGGCGTCTAGTTATTTTTCCTATATCTGTATAATACAGTATGGCAAAAATTGCAAGCTGTGCTAAAGCAACGGCAAAAATAACAAAAGGATAAGCAAGGTTTACGCCGAGATCTTTTTTGAACAGCAGACACATAACGAATTCGAACATAAGTATCACTGCAACAATAAGAGAGCACTTCAACAGCGTACCGCCAAAATTATAGCTTTTTCTGCGGTTATTGACGATATATTCCGTTGAATTTACACGCAGACCGTCGGCTTCTGCTTTCGAAGCCAAATCGTTCGGCTTTTGTTGCGGGCGTGGCATTTCAGGCTCGCTTTCGCGTACGGCAGGTTTGCCTTTTACTGTTTTATCGAATAACCTGTTAATAAGATTTCTATAATCTCTTTCGGTTTCCGGCTTATTATTATAAATAAGTTTTTCCGTAACAATTTTATCTGCGACAGGCATAATCTCGACTTCCTTAGGTGGAGGGGGAGCCGGTTCCGAAATTAGTCTAAGATAATTTTCGTGTACGATTTTACGCTGTTCGGGATCCATCGGCGGAATTTCGTTTACGGGCGCAGGCTTTTCAATAATAGGCGTAGCGTAAGTCGGTGTGCTTTCTTTTACTTCCGAATGCCGAACTTCTTTAATTTCGATTTTTTCTTCTTCGTCATCGTCGTCATTTGTTTTAACAACGGGAACTCGGCTTGTTGTCTGTTTCAGAATTTTAAAGTCAACGGGAGTGGGAGCAGGACGCGAAAAATCAAAAGAGCGGTCGGAAATAAGGTTGTCGATTACCGTTCTCGAATATTCCCATTCAGCCTGATTTTTTTCTGTGATTTCTCTTCCGCTGTCGGTGAGGGTGTAATATTTTCTTCTTCCGCCAAGAGAAACTTCGTCTGTCTTCCAGTATGCGTTGATATAACCCTGTGTTTCAAGACGTTTCAACGCACTGTAAAGCGTAGGCTGTTTCAAAGAGTATTGACCGTGGCTTTTTTTCTCTATTTCTTCGATTATTTCATATCCGTATTTATCACGTTCGTACAAAGTGCGCAGAATTATGGTATTAATATGTCCTCTGATCAAATCGGCGCTTATTCCACTCTTTGAATCTTCTGCTGCTGATTCTTCAATTTGATTTCCGTTCAAATCTTTTTGCTCGTCCATTTTATCCTCCGTGTTTACCATATTATATCATAATATGGTATTTATGTCAATAATTTGATAAAAATAAAGGGTACTATGTCACACATAAAAGATAAAAATTGTTCAATTTAATGGACTTTTTGCTTAAAAAGTGATATATTTTATTTAATTTGAGAAATCTTGGTGGTAATATGTACAGGCATATTAAAAGTTATGAATTGAGATATACCGACGTAGATGCATTCGATAATTTGAAGCTGTCGTCGCTTTTATCGTTTTTGGAAGAGTCGGCTTGTCTTTCGGCGGACGAGCTTGGCTTCGGCTATGACGATATAGCTCCGTCAAATCTGGGATTTGTTGTCGTGAACTGGTATATAGAATTAAACAGAGCTGTGAAACTCGGTGAAATTTTAACTGTTCATACTTGGCCGATAAAACCGAAAATGCTGATATTTTTGAGGGATTTTGAATTGTTTTGCGGCGAAGAAAAAGTCGGCGTATGCACTGCAAGATGGTGTATGATCGATACAAGAACTTTTTCTGCCGTTCCAGTATCGGCATTTTTCTCCGAGAAGGATTTTGAAGGATACAATACTGAAAGAGCAATAGATTTTAAGGGTTGGAAAATACCTGCGCTGAATAACGGTAGTAGCGTCTATTCCAAAGTTATCAGATATTCCGACTATGATCATTATTTCCACGTCAACAATACCAAATATGCGGATTTTATGTTTGACGTATTTTCGGTTGACGAACTCAAAGATAAACGCATAAATTCGGTTCAGATAAGCTACGTGAAGCAGTGTAAAGAAGGCGAAGAAATTGCTTTCTTTAAACAAAAGCAAGACGGCTACTTTATTATAGAGGGTAAAGTGAGCGACGAGATAAGAGTTCAGATGAGGATAGGTTTTAATGAACTTTGACTATAAAGTTATACGTTCAAATCGAAAAACCGTTTCAGTTTCTGTATCTTCCGACAATGCAATAACGGTAAAGTGTCCGTTTGGATTAAGCGATTCGGCGGTAGATGATTTTATCGATTCGAAATCCGAGTGGCTTTATCGTGTAATAGCGGAAAATAACGTTAAAAATTCTATCAATGCAAGTATTTTGAATTTTAGTGAGATTTATGTCTGCGGACAGAAAGTTCCTCTGATTTTTACTGATTTCAACCGAATAGAAAGTGATGCTGTCTTTGTCAAAGATAAAGCTTCAATCAAAAAAGCATATATGAAATTTTTGTCCTGCGGGCTTGTGGCTTCCGCTGAAAATGTTTCAAGAGAGTTGAAATTGAAATGTGGAAATTTTTCGGTCAGAGCATATAAATCGCGCTGGGGATGCTGTGATAAATACGGTAATATAACGCTTAATTATCTATTGACAATGTTGCCTTATTATCTTCAAAGGTACGTTATTGTACACGAACTTTGCCATACGGTTTATTTCAATCACTCTGTCAAATTTTGGAAACTCGTAGAAAAATACGAGCCGAATTATAAAATATGCAGAAAAAATTTACAGGGATATAACTTCCTCATTAAACTATATTGATCGGTAGTGAAATGATATATTTTGACAATGCGGCAACGTCAAGACCTGACGAAGCAAGCGTGAAACAGGCGGAAAAATTTCTTTTAAACGACTTCTATAATCCGTCTGCGCTTTATAAAAACGGGCATAGAATTCAGCTTGAAATTAAAAGTTCGGCTGAAAATATTTTACAGACTGTTGCAGACTGTGAAAATTTTTCGCTCATCTTTACATCCTGCGGAACGGAAGCTGACAATCAGGCTGTCTTTTGCGCGGGGAAGCGCGGTAACGTGGTTACAACACTTAGTGAACATTCTGCTGTTTTTTCTGCCGTAAACGAGCTCAAACAAAGGGGAATAGAAGTAAGGTTTGCCAATCTTACTTCAGAAGGTAAGACGGATGTTGATCATTTGCTGTCGCTTGTTGACGATAAAACTTCTTTGATTTCGGTGATTCACGTTAATAACGAAACGGGTGCGATAAACAACATTTTTGATATCGCAAAAAGAGTAAAAGCCAAAAATAAATACACGCTTTTCCATTCGGATGGTGTGCAGGCCTATGGAAAGGTGCCTTTCAGACTTACGTCTGATATAGATCTGTATTCGGTGAGTGCGCATAAAATAGGCGGTGTCAAGGGTTGCGGTGCATTGATTAAGCGCAAAAGTCTGGTTTTAAAACCGTATATTTACGGCGGAGGACAGCAACAGAATTTAAGAAGCGGAACCGAAAACGTTTTTGCAATAAAATGCTTCGAATACGCATCGTTAAAGCGTTATAGTCAAATAAAAAATAATTTTAATAAAGTGGAGCAAATAAAAACCACTATAATATCGGGGCTCGATAAGGAATTATTTAAAATTATTTCAGGTCGGGAAAGTTCGCCGTATATACTTTGTGTTTCCGCTGTGGGACTTCGCGGTGAAACGGTAATGCACGAAACCGACGACAGCGGTCTGATAATAGGAACGGGCTCGGCTTGTTCGTCGAACGCAAACAAGCGCCATTCAAGGGTGATTTTAGCGTGCGGTATTGATGAAAATGTTGCTGACGGTGTACTGCGCCTGAGTTTTTCGGCTGAAAATACAGAGAAAGAGGCGCAAACGGCTGTTGATATTTTAAACGGTTTAGTAAAACATAGAAAAGAAGTGATGCGGTAAAATGGAAAAGGTTATAATAGTAAGATATTCTGAAATACACTTAAAAGGAAACAACAGAGGCTGGTTTGAAAAGGTTTTAGTCGTTAATATGGAAAAAAGCCTGAAAGGATTGAGGCACGAAATACGCAGACAGAGCGGAAGGTATTTAATTGAAAATTTTGATTCGGAGAACACGGACATAATTTTAAATAAACTAAAAAAAGTTTTCGGAATACATTCTTACAGTGTTGGTTTAAAGGTTAACTCCGATTTGAACGAAATTTATAATGCGTGCTTGGAGGTTTGTGGGGATGAGGGAACTTTTAAAGTCGACACGCATAGAGCCGACAAAAAGTTTCCGCTTACTTCGATGCAGTTAAATGCCGAAATCGGCGGAAAACTGCTTAATGATAATCCTAAACTTAAAGTCGACGTGCATAATCCTTTGTTCATAATAAACGTGGATATAAGGGAGAACGGAACAGTTCTTGTGTTCAACGAATTTTTTAAAGGGGCAGGCGGTATGCCTGTCGGAACTGCCGGAAAAGGATTGTTGTTAATTTCGGGCGGTATAGACAGTCCTGTTGCCGGACATATGATAGCTAAGCGCGGTATGAGTATAGAATGTCTGCATTTTCACAGTTATCCGTATACCAATATGCAGGCGAAAGAAAAAGTAATCGAACTTACTAAGCGTTTATCGTCTTATATCTGCGGCACAATACTTAACGTTGTGTCCGTAACGCATATTCAGGAAGAAATTCATAAGAAATGCGACGGCGAGTATATGGTGACACTGTTAAGAAGATTTATGATGCGAATTGCGGAAGAGGTTGCAAAAAGGCGCGGTGCGCAATGTCTTATTACGGGTGAAAGTCTTGCTCAGGTTGCAAGTCAGACGATAGAGGGGATGACGTCGTCAAACAGTGTAATTAAAGATCTGCCGGTTTTGAGACCGCTCTGCGGATTCGATAAGAATGAAATTATAGAGAGAAGCAGGTCGATAGGAACGTATGAAATTTCTATCGAACCGTATGAAGATTGCTGTACTGTATTCTTGCCTAAGCATCCTGTTACTCGACCTAAACTATGCGATATAGAGAGAGAGGAAAAGAAACTTGACATTGATGCGCTTGTGGTTGAGGCGCTGTCGGGAATTGAAATTATAAAAATCTGATGTTAACAAATATCCGCTCAGACGTGAGCGGATATTTATTTTAGTCGTACCAGTTTTTATGCGCGATATCCGGAAGCTTGTCCTGAATAGAACCGGATTCTCCGATTTTTACTGTGGGGAGCATAATTTCACTGCCATAATAAATTTTTAAACCGTCTTTAAAATAGGGTGTAACCGAATAGGTGTATTGTCCATCGATGGGGGCATCTGTAATTGTTTCTTTCCACGGACCGTCATATATCGTATCGGTTTTACCGTTTTTATTGCGTTCTATCAGAAATGAATAGTATTTTGCGTGACATAATTGGATGTTAACTTTATTTTTATTTACACTTATTTTAGGGGTCGGAATATTAGGTGAAGAGAATCTGTTCGAAACAGCTATCAGCTCGTTGCCTTTTAAAAGTTTGACAGTCATTAAATTGAGTTTGGGACAAATACTGTCGGCAAGCAGAATTTTATTGTTTAATTCATATTCTTCTCTGTCGATATTCACTGTCGAAGTTCCGGAATCGGTATCGAGTTTGTCTGGGGTATGCGAGGCGTAAGCCGAAGCTAAAATAGATTTCATTAATTTACAGCAGTCGTTTCCGCCAGTTATGTGTGATTTTTTATTATCCTTGTCGCCGAGCCATACGGCGAAACAATTTTCGGAGGTATAGCTTACCGCGTAAGCGTCGGTGTTGCCTTCCTGATTACCGCAGGTGCCTGTTTTGCTTGCAACGTCGAACTTGAATTCTTTCAGTTTTTTTGCCGTACCGCTTTTACTTGTTTCAATCAGAATTTCGTTCATAAGCGAACATGTACCTTCCGAAAATACTCTGTTTGAAACAGGGGCACATTTATATAGAATGCGCCCGTCTTTGGAAACGATTTCTCTGATAAATTTCGATTGAAGGTAACTTCCTTTGCGCGGAAAAACAGAATATTTGTCGGCAAGTTCTTTTATACTTAATCCGTATTTCATTCCGCCAAGTGCAAGCGATAAGTTTTTTTCATCGTCACAAAGCTCGGTGTTCATTGCTTTTAAATATTTTTCGCTTTTATCGATTGTCAGTGCGTTCAATGCTTTGACTGCGGGGATATTATAGCTGTTTTTTATACTTTCCGTAACCGTTACGAAGCCGTGATATTTTTTGTCGTAATTTTCGGGTGAGTATCCGCTGTAATTTATTTTTTCGTCGAGAATTTTAGTGAACGGATTAATCTGTCTTTCTTCTATTGCGGGTGCGTAAACAAAAATGGGTTTGGCGGTGGAGCCCGGTTGACGTTTTGCGCCGTTCACGGTAGTTTTGTATGCCTTGACTCCGCCTGAAAAATTGTCGGTAATAATAACGGCGTTGTCGCAAGGGTATTCAAGGTTTTCAATTTGATTCTGTGCGTAAGGATCGAGATAAGTAGTAATTTTGCAGCCGTCTGTCAAAAGATAATTGTTGAAATCGATTTCTTCCAGCTCATCAAAGATAGCGCTTATATAGCTTTCGTATTTACCGTTGGTGCTTTTCATTTCGGCATTAAGCGGCAGACTGACGGTAGAAGCGTAAACGGTATCGTCTATATAACCGCAGGTTAGCATATTGCGCAATGCAATATTCCTGCGTTTTAATGATTTTTCCGGATTTTTGAAAGGTGAATAGTTATTCGGCGAAGAAAGCAGGCCGACGATGGTTGCGCTTTCGGCAAGATTGAGATTTTCGGCTTTTTTGTTAAAGTAAAATTCCGCCGCGCTTTGCAAACCGTAGCAATTGTGACCGAAATAGATAGTGTTAAGATACATTTCAAGAATTTGGTCTTTCGAATACTGTTTTTCAAGCTTTTTCGTAAGTTTGATTTCTTTGAGTTTCCGCTTTATCGTCTTGTCGCTTGAAAGATGGGTATTTTTAATAAGCTGCTGGCTGATAGTTGACGCGCCTTCTTTAAACGAGCCCGAGGCTATGTTTTTAAATAAAGCTTTTATCATGCGCTTATAATTCAGACCGTTATGCGAATAAAAAGACCTGTCTTCCGAGGCAATAAATGCGTTTATCGTATCGGGGTTGAGTTTGCTGAGCGAGACGCTCTTTTTTTGAATTTCGAGCGAGGCGTCGGTTATTTCGTTTCCGTTTTCGTCGCAGATAATTATATTCTGTCCTGCGCCGACCAGCTTGTTTGCGTCCAGAACTGCGCCTTTGGTAATGAGAAAGTATGCAAGCAGCAGTGAAAAAATTATTACGGATATGCAAAGCAAAATGATTGCAGAGATTTTAAGAAAGGTTTTCATTAAGTTTAGTATTTATTAATTTTAATATTTTGTTTCAAAATAATTGAAAATTTTTGCAAAAAATTATATAATTAAGTTAATATGCAAAAGTTTTATCATATAGTTACATACGGCTGTCAGATGAACGTACACGAATCGGAGAAAATTGCGGGTATTCTGCGCGAACTCGGTTATGAATACTGCGAAGAAGCGGAGAACTCCGATATCGTAGTTTTTAATACTTGCTGTATAAGAGAAAATGCCGAAAATCACGCTTTCGGCAATATAGGTATGTTTAAAAAATTAAAGGCAAAAAACCGCAATATGATTATTGCGGTAGGAGGTTGTCTTACTCAGCAGATGGGGAAAGCCGATAACGTCAAATCAAAATTTCCGTTTGTCGATATAATTTTCGGGACGCATAATCTGCATAAACTCAAAGACTATATTTTAATGAAGGAAAAGCAGAAAAAAGCAGTAATAAGTATCGAAGAATTTGACGGAACGATTGTAGAAGGCGAAAAACCTTATAGGACAAGTTATCCGAATGCCTGGGTCAATATTACGTACGGCTGTAACAATTTTTGCAGTTACTGCATTGTGCCTTACGTGAGAGGCAGAGAGAGAAGCCGTAAATCCGAAAACATAATTTCGGAGGTTGAAAATCTTATTTCAGAAGGTTATAAAGAAATAACTCTTTTGGGTCAGAACGTGAATTCGTACGGGAACGGTACGCAGGATATTTCTTTTCCGCGGCTTCTTGAAAAGATTGCCTGCCTTGACGGAAATTTCAGACTTCGTTTTATGACGAGTCATCCGAAAGATTTTTCCGAGGAACTTGCCGAAGTTATGGCAAAATATCCTAAGATTTGTCACAGCCTGCATCTGCCTGTTCAAAGCGGATCGGATACGGTTCTGAGTCGGATGAACAGAAAATATACAGTGGCTGACTATCTGAACAAATTAAAGATTTTGCGTAAATACATACCCGACTGCGCGGTAACTACCGATATTATAGTCGGTTTTCCGGGCGAAACGGATGACGATTTTAACGCAACCGTAGATTTGGTCAAAAAGGCAGACTTTTCCTCGGCATTTACTTTCGTTTATTCTAAAAGGGAAGGCACAGTCGCATCTAAAATGCCGGATCAGATTTCCGAACATATTTCAAAACGCCGAATTATGGAATTGATAGAAGTTGTGAATGCCCAGACACGGCGTCAGTCGGAAAAATACGTAGGTAAGAAAATTAAAATACTGTGTGAAGGTTTTGACAGTAAAAAAAAGACTTATTTAGGCAGAGACGAATACGGCAGAATGGGCTATTTTGAAAGCGACAAAGATGAAGTGGGTAATTTTGTCGATATTTTAGTGGAAAAAGCGAACGGGGTTTCGCTGATAGGTAAAAAGGTATAATTATGGCGTTGTCACAAATGATGCAACATTATCTTTCCGTGAAGGAAAAATATAAGGACTGTATAGTATTTTACAGACTCGGCGATTTTTACGAGATGTTTTTCGATGATGCGATAAAAGCATCTAAACTGCTTGATCTTACCTTGACCGGCAGGGACTGTGGGCTTTCCGAGCGCGCACCAATGTGCGGAATACCTTTCCACGCTGCTGATAACTATATAGCAAAATTAGTTTCTTTGGGAGAAAAGGTCGCAATTTGCGAACAGCTCGAAGATGCATCGCAGGCAAAGGGAATAGTTGAAAGGGGGGTCATAAGAGTAGTTACGGCAGGAACTATTACCGACGACGAGCATCTTGACGAAAAAAAGAGCAATTATATCTGTTGCGCGTATAAAAAAGGGAACGGGATCGCCCTTTGCTGGGCAGATATTACTACGGGTGAACTTACGGCGACGGAATTCAGCGGTGAAAACGATATCGGTAAAGCCGTTTCAAGAATGGTCAATCTTGGAGTAAAGGAAGTTATATGCAACGACGAAATGCTTATGTCTTCTGAAAATCTGCCCGAAGTCGTTCGCGGAATTCTTCCGCATTTTTCAAATTATCCTTCATTTGCTTTCAAATATCCGGTTGCCGAGAGAACGCTTTTAGAGCAGTTTAACGCAAAAACTCTTTCCGCATATCCTGTTGCGGGCAAAGAAAACTGCGTCAGCTCCGCAGGGGCGCTTTTGCAGTATCTGAAAGAAACTCAGATGCACTCTCTTAAAAATATCAACGGCATAAAATATTTATCAAACGACAGCTTTATGCAACTTGACAGTACGGCGGTAAAAAACCTCGAACTCGTCAAATCGTTGGGATCAGGAAAAAAATACGGGTCGCTTTTATGGTTGATGGATAAGACGAAAACAGCTATGGGGGCGCGTCTTTTGTCCAACAGTATACTGTATCCGTATTGTTCGATTCAGGATATAAATTACCGGCTTGACGGCGTGGAGGAGCTTTTCAATTCTACTGTTGTAAGACTGGGGATAACAGATCTCCTCAAAGAAATGAAGGATATAGAAAGGCTGACGGGCAAAATAAGCAATAATATTATTATGCCGCGTGATTGCATTTCGCTTTCACAGTCGCTGGCAACGGTGCCGAATATTAAATTTCAGCTTTCGGGTTTCAATTCGAAAGTTTTAAACGATATTTCCGAAAATCTTTTGGATTTATCGTCTGTTTATAAACTTTTGGAAGACGCAATTAATCCCGATGCTCCTGCGCAGATGAAAGACGGCGGATACATAAAAGCAGGTTACAATTCTCAGCTTGACGAGCTGAGGGCTTTAAACAGCAACGTAAACAAACTTTTATTAGAAGTTGAGGCGCGGGAAAGAGATGCTACGGGAATAAGGACGCTGAAAATCGGCTTTAACAGGGTTTTCGGTTATTATATCGAAGTTTCCAAATCGTTCAAAGACAGTGTTCCTTTAAGTTATCAGCGCAGACAGACGCTTGCTAATGCGGAGAGATACACTACGGATGAGTTAAAAGAGCTTGAAAATAAAATACTCAACAGTGAACAGGCTTCTTTAAAACTCGAATCCCAGATTTATGAACGGATTAAATCTGTACTTGCAGACAATATCAATAACTTTAAAATAATAGCTTCTAATATAGCTCAGCTTGATTTGATTTGTTCTTTTGCCGAAACTGCAAAAACAAACCGTTACGTTCGTCCTCAGATAGTCGGCTCCGAACAGCCTTTTGTAATCAGAGAGGGACGGCATCCCGTAGTTGAAACAATTTCAAAGGAACGCTTTATTCCCAACGATTTGTTGCTGGATGAAAATGAAAACAGAACGATGATTCTTACCGGTCCGAATATGGCAGGTAAAAGTACTTATATGCGTCAGACCGCCATAATTGCGATAATGGCGCATTTGGGCAGTTTCGTGCCGGCAAAGACAGCGCAGATTCCGCTCATCGACAGAGTTTTTACAAGAGTCGGTGCGAGCGATAACCTTATATCCGATCAAAGTACTTTTATGGTTGAAATGATAGAAGTTGCGTCCATTTTGCAGAATGCGACGAAAAACAGTCTTCTGATACTTGACGAAGTGGGGAGGGGAACAAGTACTTATGACGGACTGAGCATTGCGTGGGCGGTCACCGAATATTTAACGGATAAAATAGGCGCTAAAACAATGTTTGCGACACACTATCACGAACTTACAGAGCTTGAATATAAATTGCACGGAATCAAAAATTATAAAATTTCGGTCAAAGAAGTGAACGGCGGTATAGTCTTTTTGAGAAAGATTATGCGCGGAGGTGTGAACAGAAGCTTCGGTATAGAGGTGGCTTCACTTGCAGGTGTGCCCGAAGCTGTTACGGCGAGAGCCAAAGAAATTTTAAGACAGATCGAAAGCGGAGAGAAAGAGTTCGAAACACATTTCGACGAAGCTGAAGAGTCTGCTGTAAAATCTGAAATAGAGACGATTTTAAGTGAAATAGATATCGATAATGTTTCGCCTTTGCAGGCTTTTATGATTTTGGGCGATCTTGTTGAAAAGGCAAAGAAAATCTAACTTTGAAGGCTACGTATGAAAAAAATAAATATACTTACAAAAAGCGTATACAATAAAATTGCCGCAGGTGAAGTTGTGGACAGACCTTATTCGGTCGTAAAAGAGCTCGTCGAAAACAGTCTCGATGCAGGCGCAACCGAAATCGAAGTCCATATCGAAAGCGGCGGAAAACAGCTGATAAAGGTCATTGATAACGGTTGCGGAATAGACCGCGAGGATATGCGTGCTGCGTTTTTTCCTCATGCAACGAGCAAAATCGCAACTGCCGAGGATATAGAAGATATAGCGACGTTGGTGTCAGGGGCGAAGCGCTTGCAAGTATTTCTGCTGTATCTAAAGTAGAACTTACTTCCGTAACCGAAGGAAATCCGGCATATTCTGTAAAGTGTATCGACGGAACGGTGGGTGCGGTAGAGTCTGCCACACTTGAAAAAGGCACTGAAATTATTGTAAGGGATTTATTTTATAACGTGCCTGCAAGAGCTAACTTTTTAAGAGCGGATAAGAAAGAAGAATCGGATATTTCAAATTTTATGACTCGTTTCATTCTGGGAAATCCTTTTGTTTCATTCCGCTATTTTACAGACGGAAAACTTACATTGCAGTCTGACGGTACGGGGCTTGATGAGGCGGTGGCGCGGGTTTACGGTACTAAAACTTTATCAAATTGCTTTAAAATCAACGTGGTAAAAGACAGTATAAAAATTTACGGATTTATCGGAAACCAGAATTTTTATAAACCGAACAAAACGTATCAAAGCGTATTTTTAAACGGCAGATATGTTATAAACTATACTGTCAGCGCCGCGGTTTCGAAATGCTATGACTCGTATATTATGAAAAGGCAGTATCCGTTTTACATATTGTTTATCGAAATGCCTGCAAAATATATTGACGTCAACGTCCATCCGAACAAGATGGACGTGAGGATTTTGGCGAGTCATTCGCTGTTCAGTCTTATTTATGACTCACTGAACGATATACTTGACGGTACGGCGCATGCCGCTGATTTTGTAATAGACAGCGTAAGAGTGCCCGAAATAAAATCGAATTTTACCGAATCGGAAAATCAAATACAAAGCAGTAATTATTTTCAGTTTAATCCGGAATCCGAAGAAAGTGTAATTCCCGCCGATACGCAGACGGAAATCAAATATTACGATCCGTGCAAAGACAACTTTTTCTTTGATATAAACAAAGAAAAAGAAGAACATCTTATGTGTGTTTCCAATGATTCGATTCCTGCGGGGCTTGGCAAAGATCCTCGTGTGGACGAGGCGTACGAACGCAGAAAATACGAACAGCAGATGATAGAGTACGAAAGCTGTAAGTATAAAGGTAATTTATTTAATACTTATCTTATGTATGAAATCTGTGATAAGGTATATATAATCGATCAGCATGCGGCGCACGAGCGACTTATTTATGACAGGCTTCGTGAAAAAATCGAGCAAAGAAAAATCGACAGACAGATTCTTCTGGAACCGTATTTGTTTACGGCGAACGCAGAAGAAGCGGAATTTATCGAAACAAACATCCGCGTTATCAGAAGTCTGGGCTTTGATATTAAGCCTTTCGGTACGAGCGCGTACAAAGTGGATGAAGTTCCCGTCGATTTGCAGAATATCAATATTGAAGATTTCTTTAATGAAATTCTTTCAAACGTAAAGGGGCTTTCAGAAATAAAGCTTGTAGATATATTAAAAGATAAGATAGCAATGACGGCTTGCAAGCACGCAATCAAGGGCGGTATGAAACTTACCGATGAAGAAATCGAGCAACTGTTTTTAATGCTGAAAGGCAACGTGGGGTTGAAGTGCCCTCACGGCAGACCTGTCTGCGTCTTGCTTGAAAAGAAAGATATCGAGAAAATGTTTAAAAGGATAGTTTAGTTTGAATAAACTTCTTATTATCTGCGGAGCAACCGCTACGGGTAAAACAAAGCTTGCAATCGATCTTGCAAAGAAATTGCAGACAGAAATAATTTCAGCCGATTCACAGCTCATATATAAAGGACTTGACATAGGGACGGCAAAGCCTGACGAACGTGAAATGGGCGGAGTCAAACATCATTTGATAGACGTTGTTTTGCCTGATTCCGATTTCAGCGTAACCGATTATGCCGAAACGGCAAAGCCTATAATTAAAAGTTTGCTCGATAATTGCAAAATCCCGATTATATGTGGCGGAACGGGATTCTATATCAATTCGCTTCTTTACGATTTGAGTTACGGGAATACCGCCAAAGATGACTCCGTCCGCAGGAAATACGAGGAAATTGCAGAGGAAAAAGGTAAAGAATATTTGTTTTCGATTCTGAAACAAATTGACCCGCCGACCGCCGAAAAGCTTCACTGCAACGACGTGAAACGAGTTATCCGCGCCTTGGAGATCTATGAAATAAGCGGAAAGAAAAAGTCGGACATATGCGACGAACTGAAGTCTAAATACGAATATCTCGCCGTTGCAATTGATTTTCCGAGAGATGAGCTATACAAACGGATAGATTTGCGCGTCGATGAAATGTTTAAAAAAGGACTTGTCGGAGAGGTGGAAAATTTATTGAATACCGGAATTGACGAAAAATGTCAGTGTATGCAGGCGATAGGATATAAAGAAGTTGTAAATTGTTTGAAAAACGGTAATAAAGAGAGTATTATGCGTGACATAATCAAGTTAAATACCCGTCATTATGCAAAAAGGCAGATAACTTTTTTTAAAAAAATGCAGAATATCGTGTGGTTAAAACCGCAGGACGCGACTGCGGAATATGTGTTGGGGTTACTTAATGGAAAATAAAGTTTTTATAGAAGAATGCGAAAGCCGTTTAAAAGATAAATTTGAAAAAATAGAGGACATCGCATATTTTAATCAACGCAAAGTATTAAATGCTTTCAGCGAGTACAGAATTGCACTCAGGCATTTTAACGGAACAACGGGTTACGGTTATGACGACGAGGGCAGGGATTGTTTAGGCAAAATTTATGCTCGCGTTTTCGGCGCCGAAAGCGGTATCGTATCGCCCCATATTTTATCGGGTACACATTCGCTAACTGTTGCTCTGTTCGGACTTTTGCGTCCAAACGATAAAATACTTTGCATAACGGGTATGCCGTACGACACGCTTCGTCCCGTAATATTCGGTGAAGGAAACGGGTCTTTAAAAGATTTCGGTATAAAATTCGACTACTGCGAATTGAAGGAAGGAGATTTTGATTTTACGGCAATTAAATCAAAATTGAAAAATATTAAACTCGTATATATCCAGCGTTCGCGCGGATATGAACTTCGCGACGCGCTTTCCTGTGAACAAATAGGAAACGCCTGCAAATTTTTACGCGACTGCGGTTTCAGCGGGTGTATATTCGTTGATAATTGTTACGGCGAATTTGTGGAAAAGAAAGAGCCTGCAGACGTCGGCGCAGATATTATTGTCGGTTCTCTTATCAAAAATGCAGGCGGAGGGCTTGCGCAGAACGGAGGATATATCTGCGGTAAGGAAAAGTATATCGATTTGATCGGCAGAAGATTGACGGCTCCGTCTATAGGACTTGAAGTCGGATCTTATGCCCTTGGATATCAGTATCTCTATCAGGGGCTTTTTCTCGCTCCGCATACAGTTTCGCAGGCGCTGAAATGCAGTCTTTTGATAGGTTGCGCGATGTCTGAATTGGGTTTTGAAAATTATCCATCGCTTGAAAAAATGCCTTATGATATTACAAGAGCGATTAAATTTGACAGTGCGGAGAAAATGACGGACTTTATAAGGGAAATTCAGTTTTCGTCGCCCGTTGACAGCTTTGTTACCTGCGAAGCCTGGGATATGCCAGGTTATGGCGAAAGGATAATAATGGCGGCAGGAACGTTCGTTTCGGGCTCGTCGATAGAACTTTCAGCCGACGGTCCCGTGAAACCGCCGTATATCGCATATTTTCAGGGCGGACTTACCTATGAACACGGCAAATACGCGCTTGAAAGAATTTTAAACAAATTGAAGAGTGAGTAAATTTATGAACGTTTATGAAAAGTGTCCTGTTTTGGAAAGTGAAAATTTTTTATTGCGTAAAGTTTGCTTGGAAGATTCAGACGACCTTTTGAAAGTTTATTCCGACGAAAAAGCCGTGCCGTTTTTTAACGGCGATAACTGCCACGGAGACGATTTTTATTATACAACTATCGAGAGGATGCAGGAAGCTGTAAAATTTTGGCTTTGGAGTTATGATAACGGATATTTTGTCCGCTGGTCGGTTTCAGACAAGAAAAAGGGAATAGTTATCGCTACGGTTGAACTCTTTCACCGCGATGATGAATTTGAAGTTTACGGTAACAGCGGTTTATTAAGGCTTGATTTGCGCAGTGATTATGAAAAAGAAAGCGTGATAAAAGAATTACTCACTTTACTTATAAAGCCTGTTTACGACTTATTCGGGGATAAGATAGTGACTAAGGTAAAATCTTTTGCAACAGAAAGACTGAATGCAGTTAAAAACTTAGGCTTTATTTTGCCTGAACAAGCTTTAAAAGGACAAAACGGCGAAGAATTTAACGACTATTTTGTTTTAAAAATTAATGCCTAAAGAGGATTTATAATAAAAACGCTCTTGAACAGTTATTTCAAGAGCGTTTTTATTACTTAATATTGTGAAGTATTTTACGCGAAACCGCTATCTTTTTTTTTGGCATCTCGTCCGTGTTAAGGGCGTGATCTTCGTCGGTTAGCTGGCAGAGCAAGTCGTATAAGACAAGCAATTTTATTTTCTGTTCGGTAGTGTGTGCCATAATTTCTATGCGATTACTCCGTGTTATTTCGATATGGACATTTGTTCCAAAATGCCGTAGGTGTTCTTGTAGGGTACTATATTTATCGTTCTCTTTTGTTGTAAGAACTTCGCTTCCTTGTGCGTAAACCAAGACCGCGCCCATTTCTCTCTCGTCGCACCGTTCTCGTCTTGATACTTAACCTTAACGTAGCAAACTACCCATTTTAATACTTTGGTTACTTCGCCTTGTGACATGAACTCTGGATGTAGTAACATATCAATATCTTCATTGATATATTTGGGGGAATCCTCATTAACTTTTTCAACAGTACTCACACCAACTTTTTTGCGTATCTTATAGTTTATCCAGCTTCTATAAATACCACGATAAATTAATAAATACAAAGAGAATAAAACAGGAAGCATAGAAAAACAAGCAATAATTAAATCTTTTTCATAATCAACTGATAAATTACTTAAACTCCCATGTCTTGATTCAGAACTATTTGGATCAATGATTATAGTTGTTAAGGAACCAATTTTTGACTTGGCCATTTCTTCAGCATCGCTCGGCTTATTAGCACGATACACATAAGCTGTTCCTCTATATTCCGTACCATCGTCAGAAATATAAGTGTATATTGTTACCCATCGCATATCGTATGACGTATGAGTCCCCATATTATTGCTGCTCTCCAAATATTTTGCTTCGGTAATTGTTGCTTCTACTTCTATTCCATTATTCAACCAGTACTCAAATTCAGAATTTATCGAATAGCAAGCCCACATTATTGCGCAAAGGATGATGCACCCGACTAACGCAACACCCAAGAGCATATTGATTAAAATTCTGCTCTTTCTTATTCCAATAACAGTTATGTTCTTCATACTCACTCCGTGTTATTTCGATATGGACATTTCTTCCAATATGCCGTAGGTGTTTTTATAGGGTACGATAGTTATAATTTTCTTCTCTTGCAAGAACTTTGCTTCCTTGTGCGTAAACCAAGACTGCGCCCATTTCTCTCTCGTTGCTCCATTCTCGTCTTGGTACTTAACCTTTCACTATTTGGATCAATATATATTTTTATCTTTTCCCCAATATGTGCTTTGGCTTCATTTTCTGTTGAATAAGTCCAACAGCAATAGTAACTAATATTTTCGGTAGTATAACATATTATCACCTAATGTGCAAGTAATCATAAAAAGATAACGTTATTTTTTGTAAATAAGACAGGGAAACAGGCGTGACAACTTGTCACGCCTGTTTTGTGAATATTTGTGCTTAATACATTCCGCCCATATCGGGATTCATAGGAGCGACGGGAGCGGGAGGAGTGGGGATATCGGTCACGATGCTTTCGGTCGTGAGCAGTGTTGCCGCAACCGATGCCGCATTCTGAAGCACCGAACGCGAAACCTTTGTCGGGTCGATTATACCGCTCTTGACCATATCAGTATACTCGTTTTTGAGAGCGTCAAAACCATAATTTGCTTTCTTTGCCGAAAGTATATTGTTTACTACAACCGAACCGTCAAAGCCTGCGTTTTTAGCGATTTGGCGAACGGGTTCTTCAATGGCTTTCATAACTATCATTGCGCCTGTTTTTTCATCGCCTTCAAGCGTTTCGATAAGCTTTTTAAGTTCGGGAATAGTGGAAAGGAGCGCGACGCCGCCGCCGGGCACGATTCCTTCTTCGACAGCTGCGCGCGTAGCCGCAAGCGCGTCCTCAATGCGCAGTTTCTTTTCTTTCATTTCCACTTCCGTAGCTGCGCCTACGTTGATTACGGCAACGCCTCCTGCAAGTTTTGCAAGTCTTTCCTGCAATTTTTCTCTGTCGTAGTCGGACGTTGTTTCCGCAATCTGAGACTTGATTGAAGATACTCTTGCCTTTATATCCTTAGCATCGCCCGAACCGTTGATAATGGTGGTGTTGTCTTTGTCGACTTTGACCTGCGAAGCTCTGCCGAGCATATCTGTCGTAACGTCTTTGAATTCATAACCTAAATCGCTTGAAACTACCGTACCGCCTGTAAGAACAGCGATATCTTCAAGCATAGCTTTTCTTCTGTCACCGAAACCTGGAGCTTTTACCGCAACGCAGTTTAAAACGCCTTTGAGTTTATTTACTATAAGAGCGGCGAGAGCATCGCCTTCTACGTCTTCTGCGATTATCAAAAGTCTTGCGCCCTGTTGAGCGATAGGCTCGATAACAGGCAGAATTTCCTGCAAAGAGGATATTTTTTTATCTGTAATAAGTATATAGGGGTTGTCGAGAACGGCTTCCATTTTGTCGGTGTTGGTTACCATATAAGCGGAGGCATAGCCTCTGTCAAACTGCATACCCTCAACTGTTGTAAGTTCGGTTGCCATTGTTTTGCCTTCTTCAACGGTAATTACGCCGTCTTTACCGACAATTTCCATAGCGTTTGCAATAAGTTCGCCGATTTTTTCATCGCCAGCCGAGATGGAGGCTACCTGCGAAATTCCGAGTTTGTTTTCTACCGGTTTTGAAATGGACTGAATTTTTGCGACCGCCGTATCGACTGCGGTTGAAATTCCCTTTTTCAAAATTACAGGGTTAGCGCCTGCCGCAAGGTTTTTAAGTCCTTCTTTGACGATTGCCTGTGCGAGAACAACGGCGGTCGTCGTTCCGTCGCCTGCAACGTCGTTCGTCTTTGTCGAAACTTCTTTTACGAGCTGTGCGCCCATATTTTCAAACGGGTCTTCGAGTTCTATCTCTTTTGCGATTGTAACGCCGTCGTTTGTGATAAGGGGGGAACCGAATTTCTTATCGAGGACAACGTTTCTGCCCTTGGGTCCGAGCGTAATTTTAACCGTATCGGCAATTACGTTTACGCCTGTTTCGAGTTTCTTTCTTGCTTCATCGCCGTATTTAATCTGTTTAGCCATAAAATTTCACTCCTTTATTTACTCGACAATCGCCAGAATATCGCTCTGACGTATTATCGTATATTCTTTGTCTTCGACTTTAACTTCGGTTCCGCTGTATTTTGCAAGCAACACTTTGTCGCCGACTTTCACCTGCATTTTGACTTCTTTGCCGTCGACTACTCCGCCGGGGCCCACTGCAACTACTACGCACTGTGCAGGCTTTTCCTGTGATGCGGATGTTAAATACAGTCCGCTTTTGGTTTTTTCTTCTGCTTTAAGTCCTTCGACAACTACCTTGTCGAACAAAGGTTTGATTTTCATAAATATATTCCTCCGAATAATATTTTTTTACATAGCTATTTTATAAACAAAGCTAAATAAAATGAAACATAATTATGGAAAAAATTGCTTTTTGATAAAAAACGTGATACAATTTAATCAACCTTTTAAAAGGCGGTTTATTTATGGATAAATGGGATAAGAGATTTATGGAAATGACCGAGCAGATCGGCACTTGGTCAAGCTGTTTTCAGAAGAACAGAAAAGTCGGAGCTATTATCGTAAAAGATAAACGAATAATAGCAACAGGTTATAACGGTGCGCCGCAGGGAATCAAAAGCTGTGTTGACAAGCAGGAATGTTTAAGAAAAAAAATGAACGTTCAGAGTGGAACTATGCAGGAGCTTTGTTATGCTGTCCACGCCGAACAGAATGCGATAATTCAGGCTGCAAGAGTAGGATGCAGCGTTGAGGGGTGCACGCTTTACTGTACGCACCAGCCTTGCGTCATCTGTGCAAAAATTATCATTAATTCCGGTATTTCGCGCGTTGTGTATAAAGAAGGATATCCCGACGATTTTTCTATTCAGCTTTTTAAAGAAGCCGGAGTAAAACTTGATAAATACAGTGAGTTGTGAGGTGTAAAAATGAGAAATCCTATTGTTACTTTCGAAATGGAAAACGGAAAGATAATGAAAGCGGAGCTTTATCCAGATAAAGCTCCCAATACTGTCAATAATTTTATAAGCCTTGTTTCAGACGGTTTTTATGACGGACTTATATTTCACCGCGTTATTTCGGGTTTTATGATTCAGGGCGGTGATCCGGCAGGTGTGGGCACCGGCGGTCCCGGTTATAATATTAAGGGCGAGTTTGCGATAAACGGATTTAAAGGAAACGACTTGAAGCATGAAAGAGGAGTACTTTCAATGGCTCGCGCTATGGCTCCCGACAGTGCGGGTTCGCAGTTTTTTATTATGCACAAAAATTCTTCTCATCTTGACGGACAGTATGCCGCTTTTGGAAAACTGACCGACGGATTTGAAGTGCTTGACGAAATTGCTTCTGTCAAAACCGACTGGAATGACAAACCTAAAATTCCGCAGGTAATGAGAAAAGTTACCGTTGAAACATTCGGCATAGGTTATCCGAAACCCGTTAAACACTGATAAGGAGCCAATATGGACAATTCAGTCTATCAGAATCCGCTTATAACGAGATATGCAAGCAGGGAAATGTCCGAAAACTTTTCGGACAAAAAACGTTTTACGCTCTGGCGGAAACTCTGGATAGCTCTTGCCGAAAGTCAAAGCGAGTTGGGATTAAATATTTCCGATGCACAAATTGAAGAAATGAAAAAATACGCCGAGTCTATTGATTTTGATTTGGCGCAAAAATATGAGAGGGAAGTGCGCCACGACGTAATGGCGCATATAAAAGCTTACGGCGATCAGGCAAAACTGTCGGCGCCAATCATACATTTGGGCGCGACAAGCTGTTTCGTCGACTGTAATTCGGAATTAATAATTATCGATCACGCATTAAAAACTGTAAAAGCAAAACTTGTAAACGTTATTAAAAACTTGAAAGATTTTGCTTTAAAGTACAAAAATTTACCGACGCTTGGATTTACGCATCTTCAGCCTGCACAGCTTACAACCGTAGGCAAGCGCGCTGCGCTGTGGTTGCAGGATCTGACTATGGATTATCACGGCATAGTCAATCTTCAAAATAATTTTAAACTGCGCGGAGTCAAGGGGACAACGGGTACGCAGGCGAGCTTTTTGGATCTGTTCGAAGGTGACGGTCAAAAGGTTAAGGAACTCGAAAAAAAAGTTGTCAAAAAACTTGGGTATGAAAATGTATTCGGTGTTACGGGGCAGACTTATCCGAGAAAGTTTGATTATAACGTTCTGTGCGTCCTCTCGCAGATTGCGCAGAGCGCTTACAAGTTTTCAAACGATATCCGCATTTTGCAGAGCATGAAAGAGATTGAGGAGCCATTTGAAAAATCGCAGATAGGTTCTTCGGCAATGGCGTATAAGAGAAATCCTATGCGTTCGGAGAGAATCAGTTCGCTTTCAAGATTTGTAATTTCATTGCCGGTAAACTGCGCGGTTACAGCAGGCAGCCAGTGGTTGGAGAGAACGCTCGACGATTCGGCAAACAGAAGAATCGTAAACGCGCAGGCATTCCTTGCAATAGACGGAATTCTTAATATCTATATGAACGTTACACAGGGGCTTGTTGTTTACGAGAACGTAATTTCAAAACATATTCAAGCTGAATTGCCGTTTATGGCTACCGAAAATATTTTGATGGAATGTGTCAAATCGGGCGGAAACAGGCAGGAATTGCACGAAAGAATCCGCGTTTTATCTATGCAGGCGTCAGAAAACGTAAAGAAAAACGGTAAAGAGAATAATTTGATAGATTTAATAAAACGTGACAATATGTTTGCTGCCGTCCGTGAAAAGCTCGACGATATTCTGGATACGAAAAAATTTATCGGCAGAGCACCTGAACAGGTTGTTGAATTTATCGGAGCCGAAGTCGATCCGATTTTGAAAGACAACATTAAACTTCTCGGTTTAAACGGCAATATGGACGTTTAATATAAAATATTTCGTGTAGGTCATTATCGGCGACTGAAAAAAACAGTTCCGCAGATAAGCGAAACTGTTTTGGCAGGGGAGACACGATTCGAACATGCAACCGACGGTTTTGGAGACCGCGACTCTACCGTTGAGCTACTCCCCTAAGTATTAAAATCGTTATTGATTATATAATAATAAACTTTTTAAGTCAACTGTTTTAGGAGTTATATTTATGAAAAAACAATTCAAACTCGGTGTTATAGGTTATAATCTTATTACGCAGACGATCATAAAAGGCGCAGTTCTTTCAGATTTTCTGCACGAGAGAAAAATAGTAGTAGGTAATTGTCCCGAAAGCAGTTTGAAGGTTTTGGACGAACTCGGTGTTCTTTCGGTCAACGATTTGAAATACGTTGCGGAAAACAGCGAATATTTGATTATCGGGGTTAAGGCTCAGGATTTTGAAAATCTCGCAAAAAGTATCGGAGCGGTAAGACCGTCTAAAATAATTTGTGTTTCTGACGGATTGAAAAAGAACGACATCAAAACGTTGCTTTCTGCAAGTTCCGCAAAAGTTGCAAGAGCGCTTGCTAATTTGCCATCTGCGATAGGCAGCGGAGTGGTCGCCGTAGATATGTCTGATTTTAATTCGTCGTACGACGATATAGAATTTATTTCAAATCTGTTTGACTGTATAGGCACTATAGTCAGCGTAGATGAAAGCAAACTCTCCGCCGTATGCGGTCTTAGCGTCAACGGCGTAGCTTACGCGCTTATGTTTATCGACAGTTTAATCGACGCGGGGGTAAAACAGGGTTTGAAAAAAAGCGAAGCCAAGATGATTGCCGCGCAGACTTTACTTGGCTCTGCCGAAATGGTGAGCGAAGAAAAGTCTGTATCGGAATTAACTGTGCTTGCCTGCAAAAACGGCGGAACCGCATTGGAGGGTGTTAAGATACTTGAAGATAATAAATTTATGGAGATTATAGGCAACGCGGTGGAAAGCGGAGTTAAAAAACTTAACGAGCTCGATAAAAAATGAAAAAGGTAACTATATATACGGACGGCGCGTGTTCCGGAAATCCGGGAATCGGGGGTTGGGGCGCGGTGCTTATTTACGGCGGACACGAAAAGCGAATTTACGCGGCAACGGAAAATACGACAAACAATAGAATGGAGCTGACAGCCGTTATCGAAGGACTTAAAAATCTGAAAGAACCTTGCGAGGCGGATGTATACAGCGATTCGGCATATACGGTAAACGCTTTTTTGAAGGGATGGATTGACGACTGGGCAAAATCGGGCTGGAAGAAATCTGACAGCAAGCCGCTTCTTAATGCCGATTTATGGCAGGAACTGTATTCTTTATCCAAAACTCATAAATTGCATTTTATCAAAGTTAAGGGCCATTCTGACAACGAATATAATAATCTGTGCGACAAGCTGGCGACAGATGCAATAAAAAATTACAAATTGCAATTATAAATTTACGCTTTTTTATATATAATATATGTATAGGCGCGTAAATGAAAAATTATCAGAAAGCATTAAAACATACTGTGAATATCCTGGCGGCGGTACTTTTCGGTGCTGTTGCCTTTGTTTTTATTGCTTACGGCCTGGCGTATAAAAGTTTGCCTTTTATCGACAGGCATTTTATGCTGTTGCTGTCTTTGTCGCTGGGTGTTACTTCCGCGCTGATATTGGTTTATTTAATTTTCTATATTTTAGATAAAAAAGCAGTTTACAGACTGATTTTGTGCGTACTGATTTTTCTGTGTATAGCAGGTGCGGTATTTTTTGCAATCTGTGCTACAGGTATCATTAAGAAAATTACAAGCATAGAAGCGTTGAGGGATTATATTTCCGAATTCGGGAATATGGCGGTATTCTTATTTATTCTGTTCAGCTTCCTGCAAGTAATAATTTTGCCTGTACCGGGTTCGGTGACAGTAGCTGCCGGCGTGGCTCTTTTCGGTCCGTTGAAGTGCAGTATATTCAGTTTTATTGGCATAACTCTCGGTTCAATCGTGGCATTTGCAATTGGCAGAGTTGTTGGAGAAAAGGCTGTAAGATGGATAGTCGGCGAAGAAACGCTAAAAAAGTGGCTTCAAAAGCTGAAAGGTAAAGACTATCTGATATTATCAATAATGTTTTTATTGCCGCTTTTTCCTGACGACGTGCTGTGCTTTGTCGCAGGACTGTCTTCTATGACCTGGACGTATTTTATCGTAATGATAGTAATAACAAGAGTAACGTCGATACTTGCCACTTCCTATTCTGTTGGCTTGATTCCGCTGACTACCTGGTGGGGAATAATGATATGGCTGATAATCGGAGCTTTGGTTGTTGCGGCTTTCTGGGTAGTATGCAAATATTCGGATAAGATAGATGGTTTTATTAAAAATAAACTTAAAATAAAGAGATGATTAAACATCATCTCTTTATTTTTTGTAACTTAATATCATTTTTCAAATTTTAAATTTTTGATTTGCTTTTGGCGGTTAATATGTTAAAATGATATATGTAGAAATTTGGCATTCAGGAGAATTTTATGGATAAAATACGCTTATTGCAACAGCGTAAAAAAAATTTGCTTGAAGTCGGTAAAAAAGTAAGGCAGGATATATCTGCGCTTATAGACGACAAAAGTTTTGTCGAACTTTCGGCTTTCAGTTTCTCAAAAAACGATTTTTACGGTACGGATGAACAGGGTGAAGGGGTGGTCACAGGTTATGCAACGATCAACGGTTTCCCATTCTATATTGTAGCGCAAAATTACGAAATTCTTTCAGGCGGTGTCAGTAAAGCAAATTGCGCTAAAATTTCAAGATGCCTTGACGAAGCTGAAAAAACCTCAACACCCGTAATTTATTTGCTGGCGTCGCAGGGCGTGCAGGTGGGAGAAGGTTTAGGTGTGATGGAGGGGCTTTCTTCTATAATTTTAAAGGCTTCGCGGTTAAAGGGAACGGTCAATCAATATCTTATAGTAAACGGCGAAGTTTACGGTTTTCTGTCTGTGTTGTCCGCAATTTGCGATTTTACTTATTTTATCGATAAGAAAAGCGTATTGGCATCCAGCAGTCCTTTTGTTATTTCGGCGAAAAGCGGTAAAAACCTGTCAAAATTCGAAGTCGGCGGCGAAAATGGCATTAAAAACGCAAATTTGGTTTCTTTCAGTGTTAAAAGCTTGGAAGAAGTTAAAAAAAGTATATTGTCAATAAACGAATTGCTTTCGGAAAGAATTACGGATTGCGGTGATTTGAACTCGGCAATTCCCGAACTCGATAAAAAGACGGATTATAAGACGCTTTTAAAAATTTTCGATAAAGGAAGCGTTACCGAAGTCGGAAATTCTTTTTCACCCGAAATAAAGTGTCTGTTGGGCAGGATTGGCGGAATAGCGGTTGCCGTTACGGTCTTTGACGGTGATAATATATTTCTTAACAGTCATAACGTAAGAAAAATCAGAGATTTTATTGAATTTGTTTGCTGTTATTCTTTGCCGTATATCACATTCTCGAACGTGCTCGGTATAGTGCCAGATATGGCGACCAACAATAGTTTGGTTCTGAAAGAAATTGCCGATTACGTTTCGATATTCGACTGTATCGATACTGCTAAAATTTCTGTTATCTATAAAAAAGCGATAGGGGCGGGATATTCACTGTTTGCTTCTAAAAGTATCGGTTTTGATTATACTTTTGCGTTTGCGAACGCTGAAATTTCACTGTTTGACAGTGAACATGGCGTTGAAATAGAATTTTCGGATGAAAAAGCCGATAAACAAAAACTTGCGGAGCGTTATTTCAACGAAAAAGCTGATCCTATCAATTCGGCAAAGTACGGCTATGTAGATAATATTATTCAACCGTCGCTTGTAAGACAGTATCTTATATCGTCTTTGCAAATGCTTTTGAAAAGAGGTTAAAACATGTCGTATTTGTTGCTTGATATAGTTGCACATGAAGACGGAAATTATTATTTCAGTGGCGGATTCGGAAGTTCTCTCGGTGAAGCTCTGATTTATGCGCTGATAGGTTTTTTGGTTGTTTTTTTAGGGATAGTACTTATCATTTTTATAATCTGGTTTATAGGTTTCATTCTCAGAAAAACCGATAATCTTGCGTTTTTGCAGAAGTTGCGTATTAAAAAGCGGAAAAATTCTGTCGATAGTGTTGAGGCAATTGAGTCCGACGGCGAGGTTTCGGATGAAGTAAAAGTCGCGATAGTTTCTGCCATTATGGCGTATTACGGAACAGAAAAGCCCGAATGTGAATTCAGGGTTAAACGAATAAAGAAATTGTGAGGGTTATATGCGTAATTTTATTGTAACAATAGACGGTAAAAGTTATTCCGTCGGAGTGGAGGAAGTCGGCGAAAGTGAGAATGAAAACAGGGATATGCGCAAAACTCCTGTCGCCGGAGAGGCTAAGCCTAAGCTTTCCGCAGTGGGTCAAAATGTTTTGTCGCCTTTTCCGGGTATAATCAAAAATCTTTTGGTTGCCGACGGCTCGGTAGTCAAAAAAGATCAGGCTATTATCGTGCTTGAAGCGATGAAGATGGATAACGAAATTACTGCGCCTTGCGACGGAAAAGTCACGTTCGGAGTTTCAAAAGGGGCTAATGTTGAAACAAACGCGGTACTTGCCGTAATCGGTTAATCGGAGGGGATATGCAACAAAGTTTGCTTATAAACTTCGGCAATATATTCGGAAATTTATACCAGTCGATGGGGTTCGTGCAGGGTAATTGGCAGAATTACGTGATGCTGATTATTTCGTTTATTCTGATGTATCTTGCCGTAGTTAAAAAATTTGAACCGATGCTTCTGCTGCCGATAGCGTTCGGAATGTTTCTTATAAACATTCCGGGAGCAGAAAGCGTTTTGTGGGGAAAATATCCGACTGATCCCGAAACAAACGAAGTTTTGAAAGGTTACGACGATGTCACGGACAGGGGACTGTTATGGTATTTGTATTTCGGTGTCGATAAGGTAATTTATCCGCCTTTGATTTTTTTGGGGATAGGGGCAATGACTGATTTCGGTCCGTTAATAGCAAATCCCAAAAGTATGCTGATAGGCGCAGGTGCTCAACTCGGAGTTTTCGTTGCGTTCGTTCTTGCGATTGCTCTCGGATTCTCGGTAGCCGCAGCGGCATCAATTGCGATTATCGGCGGAGCAGACGGTCCGACAGCAATAATGACAACCTCGATTCTTGCAGAAAATTTTATTCCTGCAATTGCGATAGCGGCATATTCGTATATGGCGCTTATTCCTATAATACAAAAACCTTTAATGCGTTGGCTTACAACGGAAAAAGAGCGAAAAATCAGAATGAAACCGCTTCGTCAGGTAAGCAAGCTTGAAAAGATACTGTTTCCGCTTGTCGTTACTCTTGTAATGGGGATCATACTTCCGCAATCGATTGCGCTTCTCGGAATGTTAATGCTCGGCAATCTTTTCAAGGAATCGGGCGTTGTGGACAGACTTTCATCTCAGGCGCAGAACGGCTTAATGAATACTATAACGATTTTTCTCGGCATTGCTGTCGGTTGTAAGGCAAAAGGTGAAATATTTTTAAGCCTTGATACGTTAAAAATAATCGGATTGGGTCTGTTTGCTTTCGTTATCGGAACGATAGGCGGTCTGCTCGTAGCTAAAATTATGTGCAAAATTACAAAAGGACAGATAAATCCTTTAATAGGTTCGGCTGGCGTTTCAGCTGTACCTATGGCCGCGCGCATATCAGAGGACGTGGGCAGGGAGTACGATCCGCAGAATCATCTTTTGATGCACGCGATGGGACCCAACGTTGCGGGTGTAATCGGTTCTGCAATAGCGGCAGGCATTCTTCTTGCTTGTTTTACTCCTTACGTTGACGGAACGGCAACGGCGGAAGCCGTAACTTCGGCAATTAATTCTATAATAGCTTAATTTTTGGTGTTGTATGGAAAATAAAAAATTAATGATTACAGATACGATTTTGAGAGACGCTCATCAGTCGCACGCGGCTACGCGTATGCGTTTTGACGAAATGGAAGAGGTCTTACCTCTTTTAGACGAAATCGGTTACTATTCTCTTGAAGCCTGGGGAGGAGCAACTTTCGATTCCTGCCTGCGGTTTTTAAACGAGGACCCTTGGGATCGATTGAAAAATCTGAAAAAATACTTAAAAAAGACGCCCATACAGATGCTTTTAAGGGGGCAGAATTTACTGGGCTACAGACATTACGCCGATGATGTCGTGGAATGTTTTATTGATAAGTCGATTGAAAACGGGGTTGGTGTAATCAGAGTTTTTGATGCCTTAAATGATCCGAGAAATCTGGAAACCTCTATAAAAGCCATTAAAAAATATTCGAACGGCGGTAAATGCGTTTGCGAAGCGGCGATATCATATACGACAAGTCCGGTACATAATACGGAGTATTTTGTAAAACTTGCAAAACAGCTTGAGGATATGGGTGCGGACAATATATGTATAAAAGATATGGCAAATCTTTTGTTGCCGTTTACCGCTTACGATATTGTCGATAAATTAAAAAAAGAACTCAATAAAAATACCAAAGTTCACCTGCATACGCACAATACTACGGGTACGGGCGATATGATAAATCTTATGGCGATACAGGCGGGAGTCGATATCGTCGACTGCGCGCTTTCACCGCTTGGCAACGGAACGTCGAATCCTGCCACTGAAGCATTGGTTGCGACGCTCAAAGATACGCCGTATGATACGGGAATAGATATACAAAAACTTCTTCCGATAGTAAACCATTTTAACAAAGTAGCTCAAAGACTTGAAAATGACGGTTTTCTTAACCCGAAAGTCAGAAGAGTTGACGTAAATACGCTTTTATATCAGGTACCTGGCGGAATGCTTTCAAATCTTATGAGCCAACTCAAACAGGCGGGACAGGAGGAAAAACTTTCGGAATGTCTTGCGGAGGTTCCCAAGGTCAGGGCAGACTGCGGATATCCTCCGTTGGTCACGCCTTCAAGTCAGATTGTTGGAACGCAGGCTGTTTGGAACGTACTTTTAGGAAGATACAAAACGATTACCGCTCAGTATAAAGATTTGATATTGGGAAAATACGGAGCTGTTTCCGGTGAAATAAACAAAGATGTTGTCAAAATGTGTACGGCAAACGGTGAAGAAATAATTACCTGCCGACCTGCCGATCTGATAGAAGATGAAATGCGGAAACTTACCGAAAAGGTTAAAAACGACGGATTTTACGAAAAACAGGAGGACGTGCTGTCGTATGCGTTATTTCCTGAAGTTGCAACCAACTATTTCAAATGGCGTACAGCTAAAAACTCTGGTATCGATAAGGATATGGCAACAAATCCTAATAAAGTATATCCGGTATAAAGAACTTCCAAGTAGCTGAATGCCTCGGGTTTAATTATGGAAAATGTAGCAGTAGTCGGTGCAGGGGCTGCCGGTCTTATGGCGGCCTTTTGTGCGGCACGCAACGGAAATAAAGTAACTGTTTTTGAAAAAAACGAAAAGTGCGGTAAAAAAATTTATATCACGGGGAAGGGCAGATGTAATCTTACCCACGATTGTATGCCGGACGAATTTTTGTCAAACGTGGTCAGTAACCCTAAATTTCTGACCGGCGCTATTTATAATTTTTCGCCGCAGGATACCATTGCTTTTTTTGAAAACGGCGGTTTGAAACTTAAAACAGAACGTGGTGCGAGGGTTTTTCCTGCTTCCGATAAGGCAAGCGACGTCACAAAGTGTCTTGAAAAATATTGTTTAAACGAGGGTGTTTCTTTTAGATTTTGCGAAAAAGTTGTAAAAATAACAATTTTGAATAGTACTATATCAGGCATAATAACAACAAAAGGCAAATGTTCGTTTGATAAGGTTATTGTTTGTACAGGCGGGTTAAGTTATCCGTCGACTGGCTCTACGGGTGACGGATATGGATTTGCGGAAAGTGCGGGGCATAAAATAAACAAATCTGTTCCGGCACTGTGCGGATTAAATCTTTGCGGATCTTTTTATAAAAAGTTGCAGGGATTGACTTTGAAAAACGTCAATTTGTCGATTTATGTAAACGAAAAGAAATGTAAAGAATTTTTCGGTGAGATGCTTTTTACGCATTTCGGCGTATCGGGACCTATAATACTGTCGGCTTCAAGCTGTATAAACAGGCTTGCTTTGAAATCGGTGAAACTTTCACTCGATTTGAAGCCTGCGTTGACGGCTGAACAGTTAGACGCTCGTCTTTTGAGAGATTTCGAAATATATAAAAATAAAGAACTGGCAAATTGTCTTAAAGAGCTTTTACCTAATTCTATGATTTCCGAGGTCTTGTGCAGGGCGCACATTTCCCGTGATAAAAAAGTAAACTCGGTCACCAAATCCGAACGACAGACTTTGTTGACAATTATCAAGAATTTTGATATGATTATTTCATCGCTGAGAGGCTTTGACGAGGCCATCGTTACGGCAGGCGGCGTATGCGTCGGGGAAATAAATCCCAAAACTATGGAAAGTAAACTTATCAAAGGGCTGTATTTTTGCGGAGAAGTGCTTGACTTAGACGCTTTTACGGGCGGATTCAATCTGCAAATTGCATTTTCAACCGGTTATGCCGCAGGCAACAGCATAAAGGATTAGATTATCATGAAAGCTATAAGAGGCGCAATAACACTGAACGGCGACACCGAAAAGGAAGTCAGGGAAAACGTAAAGTTTTTGCTTGGTGAAATTGTCAGTGCGAACAAATTGATTGCGGAAGATGTTATCTGTATTATGTTTTCGAACACTTCCGATATCCGTTCGTTTTATCCCGCAAAAGCCGCAAGGGAAGCCGGATTTTTCAATTGTGCGTTGTATTCGTCTCTCGAACCCGAGATTAACGGTTCTTTGCCGTATTGTATCAGGGTTATGATTTTAGCTGAAATAACGGCAAAACCCAAACATATTTATCTTAAAGGAGCATCAGATTTGAGAAAGGATATCACACAAAAGCTTAATATTGCAATTGACGGCCCTGCCGGCAGCGGAAAAAGCACGGTTTCGAAACTTATATCTTCTTATTTCGATATCCTTTACCTCGATACGGGCGCAATGTACCGCGCGTGCGCTCTTGCCTGTATCAACGAGGGAGTAGAATGTACCAACGAAAGCGAAGTTGAAAAAATCGCAAAAAGAACAGATATAACCGTAAAATATAAAGACGGAACGCAGAGAACGTTTTTAAACGGAAAAGACGTTTCCGAAGAAATACGTACGCCGAAGGTTTCAATGTCGTCGTCGGCCGTTGCCACTCACGCGTGTATCAGAAATAAAATGGTGGAACTGCAAAGAATTATCGCAAAACAAAATTCCTGCGTGCTTGACGGCAGAGATATAGGAACGAACGTTCTTCCCGATGCCAAATTCAAATTCTTTTTGACTGCATCGCCTGAGGTAAGAGCTGAAAGACGCCTTGAAGAAAATAAAGAAAAAGGGTATATACAGCCTTTTGAAGAAGTTTTGGCGGAAATCAAGACACGCGACGTACAGGACAGTACGAGGAAAATCGCGCCATTGCAAAAAGCAGAAGATGCAATAGAGATAGTTACGGACAGTTTGTCCGCTAAAGAAGTTGCAAGTTTTATTTGCAACGAAATTCAGAGGAATACTTAATGCCGAAGAAAGAAAAAGTAAAACTTAACCCTGTTTCAAAATGGTTCAGGACGTTACGGCGTGCGGAACCGTTTTTATACCGTCCGTTTTTTCCTTATAAAAAACATGGACACACCGAGCAGTTTAAGGATAGGGCATATATATTCGTCGGTAATCATTTAAGTGTTCTTGACGTTGTGTTTGCGGCAGTGGCGACAAACAGAGCCATACATTTTATGGCAAAAAAAAGCCTTTTTGAAAAAGGACTTATGAAAAAATTCGTAACCAAGTGCGAGTGTATACCCGTAAACCGCGACGGTTCCGACGTCAGAGCGGTAATGCTTGCAATGAAGTATCTGAAAGCAGATGAGAGTGTGTGCATATTTCCCGAGGGAACGCGCAATAAGTCGGATGAAGTTTTTCTTCCTTTCAAGGGCGGTGCGGCGGCAATATCAATAAAGACGAAAACCCCGATTGTTCCTATGGTTCAGGTTAAGAATAAGAAAATAAGATTTTTGCGCCGTGCTCACGTCTATTACGGCGAGCCTATCGAATTTACGGAATATTATGATAAGCGCCTGACCGAGGATGATATTAATAAATGCGACGAAATTTTGCGTGACAGACTTTATGAAATGTATACAGAGCTGAGCAATATTCTTTCCAAAAAGAAAAAGGCAAAACGCAAATGAAAATATATGTTGCCGAAAACAGCGGTTTTTGCAAAGGTGTGGAGTATGCGGTAAATACCGCTTTGTCGCTTGATCCTGATAACGCTTACATTTTGGGCGAAATAATCCACAATGCGGAAGTAATAAAAGCAATTGGCGAACACGGGCTTAAAGTTGTCGAAAATCTCAATGAAATACCGGATAACAGCACGGTGGTTTTCCGTTCGCACGGAGTTCCGAGAAGTTTTTACGGAGAGTGTGAAAATCGCGGTATTAAAGTTATCGACTGTACGTGCGGTTTTGTCAAGCATACACAGCGTATAGTTGCCGAACAAAGCGCGAAAGGAAATACTATCGTAATCGCAGGGGAACCTACTCATCCGGAAGTTATAGGCCTTTTGGGGTGGTGTAACGGAAACGCAATTGTTGTGAACGATGAAAATAAAATTCCTGTTGAGCTTGCCGATAAAAATATATGTATTGTCAGTCAGACAACGTTTTCTGCAATAAAATTTGAAAAAATTATAAAAAATATTAAAAAACTCTGTGAAAAAACAGTTGCTGTTTTCAAGACGATTTGCTATACTACTATAGAACGGCAAAAAGAAACGGAAAAACTTGCCAAAACGTGCGAAGCAATGCTTGTTGTCGGCGGATCGAACAGCAGCAACACAAACAAACTGTTTGAAATTGCTTTGAAGCATTGCGGTAACGTTTTCAGACTTTCAAATGCCGATGATATGGATTATTCCAAATTAGTAAAATTCAAAAGTGTAGGTATTGTTTCAGGGGCGTCAACCCCGAATGCACAAACCCGGGAGGTTCTTTTAAAGATGGCAGAAAACACAGAAGTTAAGGCAACTAATTCTATGGCGGACGTAGTTGCTAAAATCGACAGCGAATCGAAGTTCAAAAAGGGACAGATCGTTTCGGCTACTATATCTCAGGCGACTGAAGAGGGCTTGCAGATATTGTTGCCTTTTTCTAAAAAGGAAGTTGCTTTAAGCAAAGACGAGCTGGACTGCGAACACTATGACGTATCTGATTATATGGATAAGATCGGAGAGTCTATCGATTTGCTTGTGGTAGAGCTTAAACCTTCCTTAAAACTTTCGCAGAAAATGATCAGAACCTTGCAGGAAGAAGAGGCGCTCAGCGCCGATATAGAAGCCGGAAAAGAATTTTCGGTCGTCTGTACGGGTACGAATAAAGGCGGACTTGTTTCTCAGCTCGGAACTTATTCGGTATTTGTTCCCGCAAAGGAAATAAGAATGGGCTTTGTCAAGGATTTGACGAAGTACGAGGGAAAAACGCTTCGTCTGCGCGCTCTCGAAATTAAAAAGACGGGCAGAAAAGAGATAATCGCGTCCCAGAGAGTTATTTTACAGGAAGAATATGAAGCTCGCGAAGCGGCAAAATCCGCAAAAGAAGAAGAGTTTTTTGCAAGCGTTGCCGTCGGCGATATCGTAGAGGGTAAAGTAGAAAGAGCAACGGCTTTCGGCGCGTTTGTTTCTGTAAAGGGCTTTGATTGTCTTGCCCATATTTCCGATCTTTCCTGGACAGGTGCGGAAAATGTAAAAGACGTACTTGAAATCGGTAAAACTTATCAGTTCAAAGTTCTCAAAATAGATCAGGTTAACAAAAAAGTTTCAATCGGCTATAAACAGCTTCAGCCTCAGCCTTGGGATCTTATAGAAAGCAAGTATGCTGTCGATGACGTTATTCACGGCAAGGTTGTAAGAATTGTTCCTTTCGGCGCGTTTGTTGAAGTTGAAAAGGGAATTGACGGTCTTGTACACGTTTCTCAGATTTGTCACGATAGAATCGAAACGCCTGCAACGGTTCTGAATGTCGGCGACGAGGTAGACGCTAAGATAGTTAATATCGATGTTGAAGCCAAAAAAATGAATCTTTCTATTAAAGCATTGCTTCCCGAACCCGAAAGAGTTCCCCGTGCAACTAAAAATTCTGAAAACGGCGAAGAGCATCGCAAAAGCCGTTTCACGAGAAGGGCTAATAACGACGACGAGCTTTCAAACTGGAATGAGGGCAGTATTTCGGGAACTTCGATTGCCGATTTACTTGCAAACGCTAAAAATAATAAATAATTTATTAATGAAAGCTCCGCCGTCTGCGGAGCTTTTTATGCTTTAATTAAAAGTTTATAGAATAAATACGACAATTTTTTACGAGGTTTTAAAATGAAAAAAGAAGGCAAGATCAAAATTTCAAGCGAAAATATGATGCCTATAATTAAAAAATGGCTCTATTCCGACAAAGATATATTTTTAAGAGAAATTGTTGCGAACGGCATTGATGCTATTACCAAATTCAAAAAACTTACCGCTATGGGCGAAGCCAAAGAGGACGGTAAAGAATATTGCATAAAGATAGATATCGATAAAAAAGCAAAGACGCTCACCGTTGAGGATAACGGACTCGGTATGACCGAGGACGAGGTTGAAAAATACATAACCCAGATTGCATTTTCGGGGGCATCCGACTTTCTTGCAAAATACGAAAAAGCAGGCGGAGACGGAATTATCGGACACTTCGGTTTAGGTTTCTATTCCGCATATATGGTTTCGGACGAAGTGGAAATATTTACGAAATCGTATAAGAAGGGTTCGGCAGTACACTGGACTTCTGACGGCAATGCAACTTATAGAATCGAAGATTGCGATAAAAAAGAACGCGGAACGAAAATAGTTATGCACGTTTCCGACGCCGAAAAAGAATTTCTTGACGAAAACAATATTAAAAATTTAGTCAGAAAGTACTGTATGTTTATGCCTTTCAACGTCTATTTTGGCTATAAAGGCGACGGGAAGGATGAGCCTCTGAATACTACGTTGCCTCTGTACGCAAAAAATCCCAAGGACTGCACCGATGAGGAATATAAGCAGTTTTACAGGGATACTTTTATGGACTATAACGAACCTATTTTCTGGGTTCATCTGAATATGGATTATCCTTTCAATCTTAAAGGAATTTTATATTTCCCCAAGGTAAGAAACAAGGTAGAGCTTGACAGGGGTAAGGTAAAGCTTTTCTGCAATCAGGTTTTCATTGCCGACAATATCAAAGAAGTTATCCCCGAATTTCTTATGCTTTTAAACGGTGTCATTGATTGTCCGGATATACCTTTGAACGTTTCGCGCAGTTTCTTGCAGAATGATTCGCAGGTTCAGAAAATAAGCAAACATATCACTAAAAAAGTAGCGGATCGCCTGATTTCACTGTTCAAAAACGATCGTCCCAAATATGAAAAATGCTGGGATGATACGGCAAACTTTATTAAATTCGGCTGTATCAAGGACGAAGAATTTTATAATAAAGTCAGAGATATAATTATCTATAAGGATCTTGACGGAAAATTCGTCAATTTCAACGAAATTGTCGGCAGTGTTCCCTCCGACAATGCTAAGCCTAAAAAAGACGATAAAAAAGCAGAAACACCCAAAACAGTCTATTACGTTTCTGATGAATTACAGCAGGCTCAGTACGTTAAAATGTTCAAAGACGCAGGTTTGAAAGCTATACTCAGCGATACGTTTATTGATCCTCATTTTTTGAGTTACGTAGAATACACTAATCCCGATAAATTCAAATTTATGCGTATAGACGCCGATTTCGACAATGCAGTCAAGGACGGCGAAGGAGTTGAAGATACCGTTCTTGCGGATATTTTCAAGCAGGCCTTGGGCAACGATAAGCTTATCATAAAATTCGAAAATCTTAAAAGCACAGTGCCGGCGTTTATAATAACGGACGAGTATATGCGCAGATATTCCGAGGTGGGACAGATGTACGGAATGACCGACGGAGTGCTTGCGCAGACGATGGTTGTCAATCTTGCAAGTCCTATAATCGCGAAGATGAAAGAGCTCGACAGCGATAGACAGCATTTCGTAGCAAATTACGTTTATTCGCTTGCTTTGCTTTCATTCAAAAAGCTCGATGTGAACGAACTTGACAAATTTATCAACGCAAATATCTATTTGCTCGATAATTATATGAAGTGAAAGGAATGCACGGACTTGTTCGTGCATTTATTATTGATATATTACAAAATAATTCCATTTTTTTTAAATCTTTCTTGAAAAAACCGATTATTTATGATAAAATAATTATGTTGGTAATTCTATGATAAAAAACGAACGGCTGGACAAATTTCATAACGCTGCTGATTGTTTTGCTTATGAATTTTTCGGTTGTCATAAATTGCCGGATGGAAAATATATTTTCAGAGTATGGGCGCCGCACGCAAAGACGGTAAGCCTGATAGGCTCTTTTAACGGATGGAATGAAAACTCTGCCGTAATGACAAGACTTTCCGATAACGAAAGCTTCGAAACAGTGGCGGACGCCAGTGCAGGCGATATTTACAAATTTCTGATTAAGTCATTCGACGGCAGAAAAATCGAAAAAGCCGATCCGTTTGCGTTCTATTCGGATTTACCGCATTCTATCGCCTCAAAAATTGTTGATTTGCCGGAAAAATCCGAATACGTTTCTGAAAAGCAGGAAGACGATAAACCTATAAATATTTACGAAGTGAATCTTCTCTCGTGGAAACGGCATAGAGATAATTCATATCTGTCTTTTGAAGAACTTGAAAAAACGCTTGTTCCTTATGTCAAAAGTATGAATTATACGCACGTCGAATTTATGCCTCTTACCGAATTTCCTTTCGACGGCTCGTGGGGCTATCAGGTGACGGGTTACTTTTCAATAACGTCAAGACTCGGAACTCCGAAACAGTTCAGAAATCTGGTCGATGCTTTTCACCGCAACGGAATAAAAGTAATTTTTGACTGGGTTCCTGCGCACTTTCCAAAGGACGAATGGGGCTTATACGAATTCGACGGACAACCTTTATATGAGTGCCCTGTCTGGGACAGAATGGAACATCGCGGTTGGGGAACGCGTCGGTTTGATTTCGGGCGAAGCGAAGTTGATAATTTTTTGCTCTCTTCGGCAATTTATCTGTTGAAAACTTTTGACATCGACGGGCTGAGAGTAGATGCCGTTGCGTCTATGTTGTATCTCGATTACGACAAGCCTTGCGGTGATTTTACTCCGAATATTTTCGGTGATAACCGAAATCTCGAAGCAATAGAGTTTATTAAAAAATTGAACGTTGAAGTAAAAAAATATTTTCCGAACGTTTTGATGATAGCGGAAGAATCAACGGTTTTTCCTGGAGTGACAAGTCCCGTATCTGACGGCGGTCTCGGTTTTGATTACAAATGGAATCTGGGCTGGATGAACGACGTTTTGTTCTATTGCAGACAAGATCCGTATTTTCGCAATTATCACCACGAAAAACTCACGTTTTCGCTTGTTTATGCGTTTTCGGAAAAGTATATACTTCCGCTCAGCCACGACGAAGTAGTGCACGTCAAGGGCTCTGTCGTAAACAAAATGCACGGTGATTATGAAGATAAATTTGCAGGAGAGAGGTCGCTTCTCGGATTTATGTACGCTCATCCCGGGAAAAAACTCAACTTTATGGGTTACGAAGTAGCACAGTTCAAAGAGTGGGACTATTGCGGAGCTATTGAATACGAACTGAAAAAATTCGAACAGCATCGCAAAATGACGGTTTTCGTCAAAGAACTTAACCTGTTTTATGCGCAGAATAATGCGCTATTTGAAATCGATGATGGGTGGGATGGGTTTGAATGGCTTGTTGTCGACGATAAATCAAGTAACCTTCTGGCATTTTCCAGATATTCTAAGAGCGGAGAAAGTATCACGGCAGTTATCAATTTTTCGGGAATAGATCTGTTGCGATACGGAATAGGAATAGAAAAGGGAAAGTACCGCGTGGTCTTAACGACGAATTCCAAGCGATTCGGCGGTGACGGCAGGCTCGGCAAAAAGATTTATAACACGGTAAGGCAGTCAAATCAAGGTAAGGAAAACTCGATTTTCATCGATATTCCGAAACTGACTTGCATATATTTGAAAAAAGAAAATTAGGGGGACAAACTCAATGCTCAGCAAAAAGGAATGTGTTGCTATGTTGCTTGCTGGCGGACAGGGAAGCAGACTGTATGCGCTTACCAACAATATAGCAAAACCTGCGGTTTCTTTCGGTTCGAAGTACAGAATAATAGACTTTCCTTTGTCTAACTGTATCAACTCGGGAATAGATACAGTGGGTGTGCTCACGCAGTATCAGCCATTGGTACTAAACGAATACGTAGGAAACGGTCAGCCGTGGGATCTTGACAGAACGTTCGGCGGAGTACATATTCTTTCACCGTACGAGGCGAAAAACGATACGTCTTGGTATAAAGGTACGGCAAATGCCATTTATCAGAATATCAGATTTATAAAAATGTACGATCCCGAGTATGTGCTTATACTTTCCGGTGACCACATTTATAAAATGGATTATGATAAAATGCTTGCCGCACATAAAAAATCAAAAGCCGATTGCACAATTGCGTGTATGGAAGTCCCCTTAAAAGAAGCGTCGAGATTCGGCATTTTGAATACTAAGCCCGACGGCAGTATTTACGAATTCGAAGAAAAGCCTGCACATCCTAAGAGCAATCTTGCCTCTATGGGTATTTACATATTTACGGCTTCGAAACTTTTTAAGTATCTTGAACTTGATGAAGCGGACGCAAATTCTGAAAATGATTTCGGAAAAAACGTTTTGCCTGCAATGCTTAATTCGGGTGAAAAAATGTTTTCATACAGATTCGAGGGTTACTGGAAAGACGTAGGCACAATTACGTCTCTTTGGGAAGCAAATATGGATCTGTTGGGTACGGTGCCTAAGTTTGAATTGAGAGACAGCGAAAGAGTTATTCATTCAAGAAGTCCTTTGGCTCCGCCTGCGTATATTGAAGGCGAAGTCGTAAATTCAATCGTGGCAACAGGCTGTGAGATCAAGGGCAAAGTAATAAATTCGGTAATAGGAACAGACTGCATAATAGAAGAAGGAGCCGAAGTCAACGACTGTGTGCTTATGGGTAAAACGGTGGTCAAATCGGGAGCCGTACTTAATTATGCAATAATCGACGAGGATGTTACCGTTGGCGAAAATGCCGTAATAGGCGACAAAAAAGAAACTGCTTGCAAAATTGAAAGCAAGACGGGCGGAATAGTCGTACTTGCGCGCGGTGTGGCAGTAAAGAAAAACGGTAAAATTTTTGCAGGCGATATTGTTGAAAAGAGTCTTTAAGGGGGATACGGTATGGCTTCGATTGTAGGTGTAATTTTTTCAAGTTTAAACGAACAGAATATTCCCGAACTTACAAAGGTAAGATCGGTTGGTTCTATTCCGTACGGCGGAAGATACCGTTTAGTTGACTTTGCTTTGTCTAATATGGTCAATTCAGGGATAACAACCGTCGGAATGGTTACGAAAAATAATTATCAATCTCTTATGGATCATCTGGGTTCAGGCAAGAACTGGGATCTTGCAAGGAAAGAGGGTGGTTTGATTTTGCTTCCCCCGTATAGCAGTGATTCCGAAACTTTATATACTAACAGGCTTGAAGCGTTAAAAGGCGCAACGGCTTTCCTCAAAAAATCAAAGGAAGATTTTGTTGTACTTGCCGATAGTGATGCAGTTTATAAGCTTGATTACAGTAAAGTCGTTGACTATCATATAAAGAAAAATGCCGATATTACCCTCGTCTATCACGAGGGCAAAATAAAAAAATCGCATTATTATATGACTGTCGATACAAATAAAGACGGAAGAATTTCGGATATTGAGATAAATACTCTTGCGGACGGTTTACACAAGAATTATATAAATGTAATGGTGGCGCGTACGTCATTTCTACTTATGCTCATTCAAAATGCTATACAGTGCGGATATAAAAGTTTCGGCAGAGACATTTTAGGCCCCGGCGTAAAGACATATAAGATTTACGGTTATAAACACGAAGGTTATTATGAAAATATAGATTCATTGCAATCTTATTTCAAGGCTAATTACGATTTGCTCAATAATGATATACGCAACGAAATTTTCGGGGCGCGCGATGTTTATACTAAAGTTAATGACAGCGCTCCGGCAAAATTTACAGAAACTTCATCGGTAAAAAATTCGCTCGTTTCAGATGGATGCTATATCGAGGGAACTGTTGAAAACTGTATTCTTTTCCGCGGTGTTAAGGTCGGTAAGGGTTCCAGACTTAAAAACTGCATCATATTTTCTGAGAATATTATCGGTGAAAACTGTAATCTTCAATACGTTATAAGCGACAAAGACTGCTTTATAACCGATAACAGAGTGTTGGCAGGATGCGAAACGCAACCTTATTTTATCAATAAGGGAACAAGAATATAAGGAGGTGATATGGCAACTGCTAAGATTACAAAAACTTCTGCAAAATCAACAAAAACTACCGCCAAGACGCCGAAAAAAAATCAAAGTGATAACGGTGTAAAAAAGATATTGTTCGTCGCATCCGAATCGACTCCGTTCATCGCGACGGGCGGTCTTGCCGAAGTGATAGGCTCGCTTACAAAAGCGCTTGCCGATACAAAAAAATTCGATGTCAGGGTAGTATTGCCCTTATATTCGGATATAAAAAAAGAGTACAGGGATAAGTTTTCGTATTTAGGAAATATCTACGTTCATTTGGCTTGGCGCAATCAATACTGCGGAATATTTTCTTGCGTAAAAGACGGCGTAACGTTTTATTTCATAGACAATGAATACTATTTTAAACGTCCAGGTTGTTACGGGTATTTCGACGACGGCGAACGGTTTGCGTTTTTTTCCAGAAGCGTACTTGAAATAATGCCGTTTTTGGATTTCTATCCCGACGTAATGCACTGTCACGACTGGCAGGCGGCGTTGTCTGCGATTTATCTAAAAACAAATTATTGTTTCAGACCCGAATATCAATACATCAGAGCGCTTTTCACTATACATAATATAGAATATCAGGGGCAGTATTCTATGGATCTTCTGTGTGATTTGTTCGATATTTTCGGAGAATACAGATATCTTGTAGAATATAGGAATTCGATAAATCTGATGAAAGGCGCAATCGAGTGCTGTGAAAGATTTTCAACAGTTAGTCCGAGATATGCGCAGGAAATAAAGCAAGCATATTTTGCGCACGGTCTTGAAGATATTGTACGAAAAAATGAGTTTAAACTCACGGGAATACTCAACGGAATTGATGATATAAGTTATAACTGCGAAAAAGATGCACATCTGTTTGAAAATTTTACACCCGACGATTTTTCCAATAAAAAAATCTGTAAAAAAGAATTACAAAAGATGTTGTCTTTGCCACAGAAGCCAGACGTTCCCGTTATTTCAATGGTCAGCCGTTTGGTTTCTCATAAGGGGCTTGATCTTGTTACGGCTGTCATTGAAGAATTTTTGCAGGATGATGTCCAGGTCGTTATACTTGGTACGGGCGATGCGCATTACGAAGGTTATTTCAGTCACCTTGCACAAAAATATCCGGATAAGTTCAGCGCAAATATAGTTTTCAACGGCGATTTGTCAAGAAAGATTTATTCGGGTTCTGATATTTTCCTTATGCCTTCGAAGTCTGAACCTTGCGGTTTATCTCAGATGATAGCGTGCAGATACGGAACAGTGCCGATAGTGAGGGAAACAGGTGGTCTTTACGACAGCATAAAACCGCTTGAAAACGGTTATACGTTTACCAACTATAACGCACACGATATGCTCTACGTTTTAAGGCAAGCGGTTTCAGATTATAAAAATAAAGCGGAGTGGACAAAATTAATGTACAGATCCGCTACGACCGATTTCAGTTGGAAGCGGTCGGCAAAAGAATATGAAGCTCTCTATAATGAAATGCTTAAATAAATTTTACTAATTCAGGAGAACGTTATGAATACATTTAGCGAAAAAGATGTTAAAGACTTGATAAAGGATAAGCTCGCAAGATATTTCGGAGTAAGTCCTGCGGAGGCGTCAAAAGATCAGATATACAAGGCGGTCGTAATGACAGTCAGGGATATAATGTTGCAGAAACGCCAGCAATTCCACAAAAAGACTAAGGTAAAACGTGCTAAACGCGTTTACTACTTATGTATGGAATTTTTGCTCGGTCGATCGCTCAAAAACAGTTTGTATAATCTGAGTCTTACGCCCGTGTATGAGAAAGCGGTTTCGTCATACGGACTTAAACTCGAAGATTTGTACGAACTTGAACCCGATGCAGGGTTAGGCAACGGCGGTTTGGGAAGATTAGCTGCCTGCTTTTTAGATGCGCTCGCTTCGGGTGATTATCCTGCAATGGGTTATTCTTTGAGATATGAATACGGACTTTTCAAACAGAAAATCGTAGACGGTTGGCAAATGGAACTTCCCGACACGTGGTTGCCCGGCGGAGAGGTCTGGCTTACTCAGCGTACCGATAAATCGTTTATCGTCAGATTTAACGGACAGATTGAAGAGAAGTGGACGGCAAACGGGCTTGAAATCAACTATATCAACTGTAAAGAGATTCAGGCGGTTGCATACGATTTGATGGTATCGGGTAAAAACAGTGATGCAGTTTCTGTTCTGAGGCTTTGGAAAGCGAAACCCGTGCAGGATTTCAATATGAAACTGTTCTCGCAGGGCGATTATTATCAGGCAATGACAGAGGATAATGATGCAGACCTTCTTACAAAAGTGCTGTATCCTTCCGATAATCATATTGCAGGAAAATCGCTTCGCCTGAAACAGCAGTATTTTTTATGTTCCGCATCGCTTCAAAACATTGTTCAGGACCACAGGCACCGCTACGGCGATTTAAGAGATCTGCCTAAACTGGCAGCGATACACTTGAATGACACGCATCCTGCGTTGGCTATTCCCGAATTAATGAGAATACTTGTAGACGAATATTTTTACGACTGGGACAGGGCGTGGGCTATCACGACGGCAACTTGCGCTTATACAAATCATACGGTTATGGCGGAAGCGCTTGAAACCTGGTCGGAAGATTTGGTTGAAAGAACCATTCCGAGAATACATCTCATAATTAAGGAAATAAACAGACGGCTTTGCGAGCAGCTATGGAACCGTTTCCCCGGCGAATGGGCGAAAATATCGAGAATGTCGATAATCGAACACGACCGCATTAAAATGGCAAATTTGTGCGTTTACGGCGGTCACAAAGTAAACGGAGTTTCAGAGCTTCACAGTGAAATAATCAAAAATTCGGTGTTCAAGGATTTTTACGACTTTACACCCGAAAAATTTACAAACGTAACAAACGGCATCGCCCACAGAAGATGGCTCAATCAGTCGAATCCCGAGCTCTCGGCTCTTATTACGGATTGCATCGGTTCGGGTTTTGAATTAGATGCGTCGCAACTCATTGAATTTAAAAAGTTTGAGAACGATAAAAGCGTTCTTGCAAAACTTGACGAGATCAAAGCGTTGAAAAAACAGCAGTTTGCCGAATATACGAAGAAAAAGCAGGGAATAATTATCAATCCCGAAACAATTTTTGACGTACAGGCAAAGAGACTTCACGAATATAAGCGCCAGCTTTTGAACGTTTTGAATATTATCGACGTTTATCTTGATTTGCTTGATAATCCCGAAATGAAAGTGGTGCCCAAAACGTATATTTTCGGTGCTAAGGCAGCGCCCGGATACGATATGGCAAAGAAAATAATTAAGCTTATAAATTTCCTTGCCGAAGACATCAAAAAACATCCTAAAATTCATGAAAAATTGAACGTTGTCTTTATGGAAGACTATAACGTAACAATGTCCGAAATGCTTATGCCTGCATCAGAAATTTCCGAACAGATTTCTTTGGCCGGAAAGGAAGCAAGCGGTACGGGTAATATGAAATTTATGATTAACGGCGCTTTGACAATAGGAACCCTTGACGGCGCTAACGTTGAAATGTCCCAGGCGGTCGGAAAAGAAAATATTTTCATATTCGGTCTTAAGTCGGAAGAAGTTGACCAGATTTGGCAGTCAGGTTACAATGCGGGCAAATATTATAGTGAATTGCCCAAACTCAGAAGAATCGTTGAAGCTTTGATTGTCGGATTTAACGGCGAATCGTTCTCTGATATCGCAAATTATCTTCTTACGGGAACGCCTGTGGCAGATCCTTATATGTGTATGGCTGACTTTTCCGCATACAGTGCAACGCAACAGAAACTGTCAAAACTCTACGTTTCCGATAAAAATTCCTGGAATCAGAAATCTCTTAGAAATATTGCCGCGGCAGGAATATTTGCCGCAGACAGGGCCGTTAAAGAATACGCCCAGAATATCTGGAATCTCAAACCTGTCAAAACCGAAAAATAAAAATTGCGATAAAAGCCCGAGAATTACTCGAGCTTTTATCGTATTATGTCTGACATAGTTTTGAAAAACTTTTAAATTTTGTTTTAAATTTGCAGGGTTTTGCTGAGCTTGGCTCTTAAAGCAAATTTTCTTAAATTTTAAAAAGATTTTAAATAATTAATTGACAAAACCTGTATTCTTGTGTTATTATGCTTTTAGAAGTCAAACTATTCGTAAAAGCTGTGTTTTACGAACAATTGTATATACTATGAAAATGTGGTAAGGGTACCGCCATTAGGAGAAAAGTTATCAGGATGAGCGACGATTTTTACATTAATAGGAATAATAAAAATTTGGAAACAATAGAAAAATTGCTTGAAAACGATTTACCGGCTTTCTGCTATGATTATTTTCTTGCTATTGATTCTCAGACGAGTACGCTCACTCGTCTGAATTATGCGCACGATTTGAAGATCTTTTTTTATTTTTTGCAGGAGAAGAAATTCAGACAAAACAAATTTGTGCTTGATTTTACGCTTGACGATATCGAGCAGGTCACGAGCAATGATATAGAATATTTTTTGAGCTACCTCTCACACTACTGCTACGGCGGAAAAGAACACAACTGCAATGAGCGTGCAAAAGCGCGGAAACTGTCTTCTGTCAGAGCAATGTATAAATTCTTTTTCAATAAGGGTTATATAAGCGTTGACAATTCGGCTAAGGTTGCAACTCCTAAAATTCACGAAAAACCTATAATCAGACTTGACGCAAACGAAGTTTTCGATATAATTGACACGGCGGAAAGCGGATCGGGTTTAACTGCTCATCAAATAGCATATCATCAAAAAAATAAGGTTCGTGATACTGCAATATTGATGCTTTTTCTGGGAACGGGCATACGAATCAGCGAACTTGTCGGACTTAATAACGGGGATCTGAATTTTAAAGATAATTCGTTTATAGTAACTCGCAAAGGCGGCAGCAAATCGATACTTTATTTTGATGACGAAGTAGCTTCCGCCCTCTCCCGTTATCTTGAGCAGAAAGAAAATCTTTCGCAGAACGCTAATGAGAGCAACGCTCTGTTTCTTTCCTCACAAATGAAAAGAATTACAGTGCGCGCAGTTGAAAATCTTGTAAAAAAATACGCCAAGATTGTTTCTCCGCTTAAAAAAATTTCGCCTCACAAATTGCGTTCCACATACGGTACGCAATTATATAAGGCGACTGGCGATATTTATATAGTAGCCGACGTTTTGGGGCATAAAGACGTAAATACAACCAGAAAACACTACGCGGCAATAAGCGATGACAATCGGCGCGCTGTTGTGGGTAAGGTGAAACTGAAACCGGAAGATCAATAATTTTCTGCTATTTTATTAATTTCTTTTTCCGATAAAAAGCCGTTAGATGCTCCGTTACAGGTAATTTTATGCGAGGCGAAAATTTGCGCTCTGCGCAAAGCCTCATACACTTCGTATCCGTTAATGTAATAGTGTAAAAAAGCGCTGAACAACGAGTCGCCTGCGCCTACGGTATTTACTATCTTCTCGGTTTTGAAAGCAGGAAATTCGGCGATACTGTCCGATTCTTGAGTATAAATTGCCGCACCTTCTCCGCCACGCCCTAAAACTATAATTTTATTATTATAGATTTTTGCTAATTGAAAAATAAAATCTTGATAATTTCCGCCGATATTCTCGTCGCTTAAAAACAGGATATCGGCATATTTCATAAATTCGCAGTTGAATTCGTCCTCGATATTCGAAAGCACGTGTACGTCTGTTGCTATCGGCTTCCCCTCTTCCTTTGCTATTCGCAAAAGCGGACGATTGAAATTGATATTGCAGGCTACGACTAAATCAATATCTTTTAACATTGAGCGTTCAAATTCATACTCAGTTTCCTGAATATTTTTCAGATCACAGTAAATCTGTCTTTTACCTTCATTATCGTATAAAACAGCGGAATTAGGCGTTCTGTCAAGTTTTTGCTTAATAAATTTAGTGTCAATCGACAATTCCTGTAATTCGCTTTTGATTTGGTTTGCAGTAATGTCGCGCCCGATCAACGAGGCTAAGCGTACGTTGTCGCCTAAAACAGTCAAGGCTTTTGCGATATTAAAAGCCACTCCGCCCACAAACGTGTTTATGCCGAAAAAGTTATAGTCTATCGGATAATACGGGATCGGAAACTGACGCACAGCGACGTCGGTTTCGGTATTTAAAAGTCCGCTTACGAGTATATTCATATCTATCACTCCTCGTTGTTGTCGAGCAATATTTTATCGATTTTGATCACTGCACTGTCTTTTATATCAAGACATTTTCCGCAATTGTCGCAAATTTTATTCGGATCGAGATCGCAGATTTCGCATTCAAGACAACCGGTGCACTCCCTTTCATATAAAACGCATTGCTTATTTTTCATTTAGATTACCTCTTTTTTTATTATAAACCATCGCTTACGGAAAAACAAGTAAAATTTAATAAACAAACGTTTGCTTTTATTTTTGTTTCGTGTTAAAATATAATCGGAGGCAGGTTATGAAAAGAAATGACAGAAGTGAAGAAATTTTTGATTTTATGCAAAAATTCATTGCGGAAAACGGATATTCTCCTACGGTAAGAGAAATTTGCGAAGCTTGCGACGTCAAGTCTACCGCAACTGCCTTTACGTATATGAACTCTCTTGTCGAGCGCGGTCTGATAAATAAGGCCGGCAACAGAAACCGAGCGGTATCTTTGAAACAGGGAGTTATCAACGTTCCGTTGATAGGAACGGTTGCGGCCGGTCAGCCTATTTTTGCAACTGAAAATTATGACGGTGTTTATTCTATACCGAGTAATTTTTTTACTGGCGAAGATTTATTTATGCTGAACGTACACGGCGATTCAATGATCAATATCGGAATGTACGAAGGCGATAAAATCATCGTCAGAAAACAGGAAAGCGCCGATAACGGCGATATAGTCGTTGCGCTCGTTGACGACAGCGCAACCGTTAAAAGATTTTTTAAGCGCAACG
>Ga0137307_100072_pt1 | contig 154410 bp, 134 predicted proteins | sample NAcewD2O_March_2_FD_97180 | JGI IMG/M metagenome (GOLD analysis project Ga0137307, IMG submission 97180) | Mouse cecal microbial communities from Vienna, Austria - N-Acetylglucosamine amended D2O_March | ecosystem: Host-associated > Mammals > Digestive system > Large intestine > Cecum | place... | reverse complement strand
TCCAGTATATTAAATATGATTATATAAAGTATTATATCATGCAAAAACAGGACACGGATAATTAATTGTAAATTGATAAAATATTAATAATCAATATACTATATAGTGTCAGTAAATGAGTATACATCTAATTACCTAAAAATGAGATACATACTATGTATTGTTTTGAAATGTAATCACACTAATTACAACTTTAAAGTCTATGATATTACAAATGTAATTTGTTTGATTGAAGATATTATATTACATTTGTAATGCAAATTATTACTATATGCAAGAGAGATTCAAGCAACTTTTGGAAGAAAAAGGATTGACAGCAACTCGTTTTGCTTCAATGATTAAAGTCAATGCTTCTGCGATGTCCCATATATTGAATGGACGCAGTAAACCGGGCTTTGATGTTTTGGATAAAATAGCCCAGGCTTTTCCTGAGCTCAATCTGAATTGGTTGATTTCGGGAAAGGGAACTATGTATGGAGTACCGGTTTCTCCGGTGCAGGAAGTTCTGTTTCAGCCTGACGACGAAAAAAAAGGAGATAAAGAACGGAAAGAAGAGAAGAGTATTGTACCGGACTTGAAGACTACGGTTGAAGAAGTGGAAATGCCAGTTCAGCAGGCGGGAATACGCAAAAATATAAAAAGAATAGTCCTGTTTTTCGAGGATGGAAGCTTTGAAGATTACGAAAAATAGAAATTTCCGTAAACTCCAAAGCCGTAGTTTTATTTTCCACTGAATTTTTGTACTTGTCCGCGAATCAGTTCCAGGTCATCAAAATAATTGATTCTCATTGCTTTCCTGACTTCGTCTAACGTTTGTGCAGCTGTTTCCCGTGCCGTATGACATCCTTTTTGCAACATGTCATAAACAGCGGGAACATCCTTTTCAAATTCTTTGCGCCGGTTGCGGATGGGTTCCAGTTCCTCCTGCATGATTGCGTTCAGGAATCTCTTCACTTTCACATCCCCGAGTCCGCCTTTCTGGTAATGTGCTTTCAATTCTTCCAGATTGGAATATTCCGGTAAATATCTTTCGAAATGTTCAGTTTTGGAAAAGGCATCCAGATATGTAAATACTGTATTTCCCTCTATACATCCCGGATCTTCCACTCGCAGGTGATTCGGGTCGGTATACATGCTCATTACTTTTTTCTGCAGTTCTTCCGCCGTTTCTGAAAGATAAATGCAATTATTCAAAGACTTACTCATTTTGGCTTTACCGTCTGTTCCGGGCAACCGGAGGCAGGCAGCATTGTCGGGTAATAAAATTTCGGGTTCAATCAGCGTTTCTCCATAGATGGAATTGAATTTACGGACAATTTCCCGCGTTTGTTCCAGCATCGGTTCCTGGTCTTCTCCGACAGGAACGGTTGTGGCTTTGAAAGCCGTAATATCGGAAGCCTGACTGATGGGGTAAGTGAAAAAACCGACCGGGATGGAAGTTTCAAAATTTCTCATCTGAATCTCGGTTTTTACTGTAGGATTTCTTTGCAGCCGGGAAACGGTCACCAGGTTCATGTAATAAAATGCCAGCTCACAAAGCTCCGGGATTTGCGATTGGATAAAGATAATGGATTTTTTCGGATCCAATCCGCAAGCCAGATAATCTAAAGCTACCTCCACGACATTCTGGCGCACTTTCTCCGGATTTTCTGCATTATCGGTCAAAGCCTGGGCATCCGCCACCATAATAAACACTTTCTTGTAACATCCTGAATCCTGGAGTTCCACTCTTCTTTTCAAAGAACCTACATAATGTCCAATGTGCAGTCTACCGGTCGGACGGTCTGCTGTCAGTATGATTTTTTCCTTGTTCATATTTATTTTATTAATCCTATAATTTCTTTGACAGAATGAAAACCATTCTCATCCAGATAATTATTAATTCCGTCTATTATTTTTACCGTAATGGCCGGGTCGATAAAATTGGCCGTACCGATTTGGACGGCAGATGCACCTGCCAATAAGAATTCAATAGCGTCTGTAGCGCACATAATTCCTCCCAGTCCAACAACCGGAATCTTTACGACTTTAGCTACTTGCCATACCATACGTAAAGCAATCGGTTTAACACAGGCTCCGCTAAGTCCTCCTGTTACTGTGCTTAATACGGGTTTACGTTTTCGGGCATCAACAGCCATGCCGAGAAGCGTATTGATCAGGGAAACCGAATCGGCACCTTCTGCTTCGACAGCCAGTGCTATCTCTTGAATGTTAGTGACATTCGGAGAAAGTTTTACCATCAGATGTTTGTGATATACTTTTCTGACAGCTTTAACCACCTCTGCCGCAGAAACGCAGCTTGTGCCAAAAGCCATGCCTCCTTCTTTGACATTGGGACAGGAAATATTCAGTTCTATGCCCGGTATATTTTCCAGGCTATTGATTTTTTCTGCAGTGGCAGCATAGTCATCAATTGTAGAACCGGAAACATTTACCAATATATTGGTTTTTATATGGTTAATTTCCGGATAGATATGCTCTATAAAGTAATCCACTCCCTTATTTTGTAATCCTACGGCATTCAGCATGCCAGAAGGAGTTTCTGCCATACGCGGATAAGGATTGCCTTCCCGATGCTTTAGGGTAGTGCCTTTTACGATGAAACCACCCAAACGTTCTAAGTCTATAAATTCTTGAAATTCAAGACCGTACCCAAAGGTACCTGAAGCGGTTAGAACAGGATTTTTCAGCTCTAAGCCGTTCTTGAGGTTAATATTTAAATCTGCCATTTCAAATCGTTTATATTGAATACTGGTCCTTCTGTACAAACACATTGATGTCCTTTTTGGGTATCGTTGACACAGCACAAACAAGCACCAATACCACAAGCCATCATGTTTTCTAAAGAAACTTCACAGTCAATCCTATTCAAATAAGCATACTGTGCAACTGCTTTCATCATGGGAGAAGGTCCGCAGCAAAAAATGTGTTGAAAAGATTCCTGGAGAAGTGAGTGCTGGGTAGGATACCCCTTTTCTCCATAAGAGCCGTCTTCGGTTGTATAGTATACTTCCGCATATTTTTCAAATTCTTCCTTTAAAACAATGTCTTTGCTGGTACGGATTCCGATCAGGACAACAGGTTGCATTCCCTTGTTCTTTAATTCTTTTGCCAGATACAGTAACGGAGCCACACCGACACCGCCGCCGACAAGCAAACATCTGTCACGGCCGGAAGGAATGGTGAAGCTGTTCCCTAACGGTAAAACAATGTTCAGGTTATCGCCTTCTTTTAAGGTGGCTAATCTGGCCGTACCTTTGCCTGCGATTTTTACCATTAAATAAAGCAGGCCTTTTTCCCTTTCCACATCATGGACAGAGATAGGACGCCGCAGGAAAGTGGAGGGAGAATCTTCCACTTTAACGTTCACAAATTGACCGGCTTTGATTTCCGGTAATTCGGGTGAATACAGCACCAACAGAAAGGTGTCATCATTCAGTTTTTTGTTTTCTTGTACGATAAAATCGATTATCTTTTTCATTCTTAATAAGATTAATCTTTTTTTAATTTTTCCTGCAAATAGCGTCCGGTATAAGAACCTGGGCATGCTGCCAGTTCCTCCGGTGTCCCTTCGAACACAACCGAACCTCCGTTTTTCCCACCTTCCGGACCTAAATCAATCACATAATCCGCACATTTTATAACATCCATGTTGTGTTCGATAATTATGACGGAATGTCCCCGTTCAATCAGGGCATTCAGAGCATCCATCAATTTATGTATATCATGGAAATGCAATCCCGTAGTGGGTTCGTCAAATACAAAAAGGGTAGGCTCGGCATTTTCACGGCTCAGGTGATAGGCCAGTTTCACTCGCTGACTTTCACCTCCGCTCAAGGTGCTGGAAGACTGTCCCAATTTTACGTATCCAAGTCCTACATCTGCTAATTTTTGCAATTTGTCTACTATGCTACGTTCATTATGGCCATTACCGCCGGAAAAAAACTCCAGGGCTTGGTTTACCGTCATTTCAAGAATATCGTAAATGCTTTTTTCCCTGTACAATACTTCCAGGACATCATCTTTAAACCGGCGGCCCTTGCAATGTTCACATTCTAAATATACATCGGCCATAAATTGCATTTCCACCTTGATAATTCCTTCACCCTGGCATTCCTCACAACGTCCGCCCGGGACATTGAATGAAAAATGAGAAGGTTTGAAACCTTGATGTTTTGCACCCGGTGTATCTGCAAAAATTTTCCGGATATCATCCCAGGCTTTTAAATAGGTTACCGGATTGGAACGGGTAGATTTACCTATCGGATTCTGATCTATGAATTCCACTCCTTTTATTGCTTTTAAATCTCCGGAAAGTTTATCAAAACTACCGGCCCGGTCGGAATAATCCTCATAATTTTTTTTCAGGGCCGGTACCAGTATAGATTTGATTAATGTGCTTTTGCCGGAGCCACTGACTCCGGTAATAGCCGTCATCACTTTCAGAGGGAAATTTACGGTGATGTTCTTCAGATTATTTTCCGTTGCTCCGGACACTGTAATTTTTTTATTCCAGGAACGTCTTTGAGTAGGCACGGCTATACTTCTTCGTTCAAAAATATAATCTGCCGTTAAAGTGTCAGCAGTTTGCATCTGCTTCATATTCCCCTGAAAAATAACTTCACCTCCCAAACGACCTGCCAGGGGACCGATGTCGATGATTTCGTCAGCGGCTTTGATAATATCTTCGTCATGTTCAACCACGATGACTGTATTACCCAGGTCGCGCAGTCTTTTCAACACCCGGATTAACTGTTCGGTATCTCTGGAATGCAAACCGATACTGGGTTCATCCAGAATATACAACGAACCGACCAGAGCAGAGCCCAGGGATGTTGCCAGGTTTATTCTTTGGGATTCTCCGCCGGAAAGCGAAGAAGAAAGGCGGTTCAGGGTTAGATACCCTAAACCTACATCCATTAAAAAATCCAGACGGTTCCGAATATCGGGTAAAATTCTTTCAGCAATCTGCATCTGTCCGGCAGTTAATTCCAGGCCGTCAAAAAACTCCTTTAATTCGGAAACCGGCATTTCCACCAATTCCGGGACAGACTTACCTCCGATTTTTACATAGGACGCCTCCGGTTTAAGACGGGTACCATGACATTGCGGGCAGGTTGTCTTTCCCGTATACCGGGCAATCATCACCCGGTTTTGTATTTTGTATTTCTTAGATTCCAAGTAAGAGAAGAAATCATAAATCCCGCTGAAAGCCGGACATCCGTCCCACAGTACCTTCTTTTCGGTTTGACTGAGTTCGTAATAAGGTTTATGGACAGGAAAATCCACTTTATGGGCATTCCGGACCAACTCCTGTTTCCATTCATTCATTTTTTCTCCCCGCCAGCAGACAACGGCATCTTCATAAACACTCAGAGATTTGTTCGGGATCACCAAATCTTCGTCAATACCTAAAATACGGCCGTAGCCTTCGCATTTCGGACAAGCACCGATGGGTGAGTTAAAACTGAACATATTAACCGAAGGTACGGAGAAATTTATACCATCAGCTTCAAAGCGATTGGAAAAAGAATGAATTTGTCCGTCTATCTCGATAAAACATTCTCCTTTTCCCTCGTACAATGCCGTCTCTATGGATTCAGATATCCGGGAAACCGTGTCTTTTTCCTCATTGACATGGATTCTGTCTATCACCAGCCACATCTCCGCACTGGAATCAAAGGACAGGGCTTTCGTTAAAACATCATCAATCCGGTAAAATTCATTTCCGGCTTTTATTCGTACGAATCCCTGGTTAAGCAGTAGTTTTAAAGTTGCCGGCTCTTTCAGGTGTTCGGGTTTTGACAGGATGATGGCCGTTTTCCCGGAATGATTCAGGATAAAATGAGTAATGTCATCCACCTGGTCTCTCTTTACCTGGCGTCCAGAAATGGGGGAGATGGTTTGCCCCGCCCGGGCATATAATAATTTGATGTAGTCGTAGATTTCCGAGGAAGTGCCTACGGTAGAGCGGGGATTGGAAGTATTTACTTTTTGCTCGATAGCAATAGCGGGGGGAATTCCTTTGATGTAATCGCATTCCGGTTTATTCAGCCTTCCCAGAAACTGCCGGGCATAAGCCGACAGGCTTTCCACATATCGTCTCTGGCCTTCAGCATATAAAGTATCAAATGCCAGGGAAGATTTTCCGCTTCCGGATACGCCCGTGATGACAATTAGTTTGTTCAGGCCAATCTTCAAATCAATATTTTTCAGATTGTGCACCCGGACTCCCTTCAATTCTATATATTGTCCATTCATAAAAAACAGCACCGTTTATCTATGGCAAAGATAATGAAAAGTTATATTCAGAAAAAATAAAAGCACCCCTGCAAGGAGTGCTTTTAAGCGTTTGGAATATGTTTGGAAATACGTTTATAGTCCGTTAATGACTTTAGTTAATTATTCGGAAACCACTTCGAACTGAACATCCACTTTCACTTCGCGGTGAAGTTTGATAACAGCAGTATAAGTTCCGACTTCTTTGATTTCTTTCAGCATGATTTTCTTCCGGTCGATATCAAATCCCTGAGCAGTCAGAGCTTCAGCAATCATGATATTGTTTACGGAACCGAAAATTTTGCCGGTACTGCTGGTTTTTGTACCAACAGTCAGTTTCACTTCAGCCAGTTTTGCTGCCAGTTCTTCAGCTTCTGCTTTCAGTTTTGCTTCTTTATGAGCGCGCTGTTTGGTGTTTTCGGCTACGATTTTTTTTGCAGCTTCAGTTGCCAAAATAGCATATCCCTGAGGAATCAGGTAATTACGGCCATATCCGGGTTTTACGTTAATCACGTCATCTTTGTGACCCAGATTTGCAATATCTGTCAATAATATAATCTGCATTTCTTGTCCTCCTTTTAATTATTTCATCAAATCGGTTACGTAGGGCAACAAAGCAAGATGTCTTGCTCTTTTTACGGCAGTTGCAACTTTTCTCTGGTATTTCACAGAAGTTCCGGTAATTCTTCTCGGAAGAATTTTACCTTGTTCATTCAAAAACTTCTTCAAAAACTCAGGGTCCTTGTAATCAATGAATTTGATTCTTGCTTTTCTGAAACGGCAGTATTTTTTCTTTTTTACATCCACCGTTGGGGGGGTCAGATATCTGATTTCACTTTCATTCTGTGCCATGGCTTATTTCTCCTCTTGTTTAGCGTATTTACTTCTTCTTTTTAAAGTATACTCATAAGCATACTTGTCTAATCTGAACGTTAAAAAACGAATAACTCTTTCGTCGCGTCTGTAGGCGGTTTCCAGTTTGTCAACCAATGCACCTTCTGCCTCGAACTGCAACAAATGATAGAATCCGGTCGTCTTTTTCTGGATCGGATAAGCCAGCTTGCGAAGTCCCCAAGCTTCCTCATGTTCAATAGTACCGCCATTTGCAGTAATGGTACTTTTGAATTTTTCTACCGCTTCCTTTATCTGTTGTTCAGATAAAACGGGAGTTGTAATGAAAACGGTCTCGTAATGATTCAACATAATTAATTGATTATTAGTATAAAATTAATTTATCGGCCGCAAAGATAACATTTTCACCCGAAACGAACAAGAAATCAGCTTAAAAATTCGGACAACTAATTAACGGACAGGGAAGGGCAGGTCAATATATTTTTCTCTTGTTCAAAGCTTTATGGTATTCTATTGCATGCCGGTTGTGTTCACGTAACGTACGGGAAAAATGGTGTTTGCCGGAGAAATCACTTTTGGCACAGAAAAACATGTAATCATGGTGCTGATAATTTAAAACCGCATCTACAACCTGAATGGAAGGCATCCGGACCGGACCGGGAGGAAGTCCCGGATTCTGGTATGTGTTGTAGGGAGAGTTTATTTTCATGTGTTTGTCCAGGACACGTTTCAGAGAGAAATCTCCCAAAGCAAATTTTAAGGTGGGACAAGCTTCGAGTTTCCAGCCTTTAGCAAGACGGTTGAGGTAAACTCCTGCGATCGTTGCATACTCGTCTGTGCGGTTGGTCTCTTCTTCCACAATGGAAGCCACAATCAGTATATCCATCGGAGAGAGACCTGCTTGTTTGGCTTTGTCTAAGCGTTCCTGTGTCCAGAATTTATCATATTCTGTATGCATTCGTTTCATGAAATTTTCAATGGAAGTATTCCAGTAAATCTGGTAAGTATTGGGAATAAACATACCCGTGAAATTTTCTGATGTAAATCCCCATTTCTCGGCATATCCAGGCGCTTTTGCCATTTGAACAAAGGCGATGGAATCCACATTCAGTTGCCGGGCAACTGTTCCTGCCAGTTCTTCTATGGTCCGGATATTATTAAACGTAAAGTGAACGGGTGCCTGCTGTCCGCTCCGCAACATATTAACCGCCTCGTTATTGCTCATACCATTCGCCAGGCGATAACGTCCCGGTTTGATTCCGGTGGAGTATTTCTTGAGTTCAGCCACCTTGCGAAAAGTGAGACTATTTCTGATATAGCCCTTATTTTCCAGAGTTTGCACCACCGAATCCAGAGAATCACCAGGACGTATAAATAGGATTCCGTCATCGGTAACCGTTAAGTTGGGACGTTGTATCACGTAATACCAGGCACATCCCAAACCGGCCAGGCCAATAAACACCATCAGGCAAAGAAAAATCCAGAACTTTTTCATAACCAGAGCTTATATTATCATTTTATTCCTCATTCCGGAAATAGAGCGTATAATAATTCATATCCCTTTCAGCATCATATCCTTTCCGGATATATTTTTTTTCTCCGTGAATGTAGACATGAAAATTTTTATCCAACTTCAGCACATGCCTGAAATATTTCTTTTCATCCTTGACAGCATAGTCGGAAACAGCAAATTCATTGGATAAATTCATGTTATTATCCGTTTCGTACTGAGACTTGAAATTTTCAAAAGCGTGGATAACTTCCGGTTCACGTACTACTTCTTCCTTAAAACGGTCTTCTGAAAAAACTTCAGCATCTTTGAAAAAATTGATGGAGCGATTGAGCATATCAATTTGGTCGGCCCGGGGAACATCATTTTCCTGGTTGTAAATATCCTTCACAAAATTTTTACAGAGGTCCAGGTAATTGGCTGTTTGAAAATAACTGTCTTCTCCAGGTTCCAATCCCAGAAAATCCGTGGTCCAGTAAACGGCTTCTTTGGTATTGGTTTTGTCAAGGATACACACTTTATAGCCGTTTTCGGGGGTTACATTGAATATAATGCAGGCTTTATCCAGTTTTTTTATGTTGATACCGGACTCTCCGATTAATTGATAGGTATTTTGATTCAGTATTATTTTCAGAAAAGTATCTTTGGTTTCAGATTTGAAAATACCGATGGCATCACAAATTCCTTCTTCTATATTGCAATTCCGGAAATGAACAATATACAATTCTCCGGGTTTTATATTCGGATTATTAGATTGCTCATATAAATGTTGTGCCATTTCCACCGACTGCTCATAAAATGCCTGTTGGTTACTGAAAACAGCTGTTGCGGAAGCGTACACCGGATTGTTCAGCAATTCTCCTTCGTAAGGTAAGAAATGGTAATAAGCATCCTTTTTGAAAGCGGAAAGGAAATAACTTTTCAGCAAATGAAGCACATCCGTATCTTCCGGAAGAAAACAGTTGTCGGACAAGGAGAGGGAATCTCCTTCAAATTTATTTCCGATATGGTGAATGACAATATTAGCAATCTCACAATTTTCAAAATTGATCATGATTATTCTGGTTTAAAATCTGAATCTGACACCTAAATTTAAATTCTCCTTAAATTGTAATTTCCGGGAATAATTTTCATCGTAATTGGTTTCCGTATAAACGGAAGCAGACATGAAATAATTGATCTTAAAGTTTATGCTCATTTTCCAGTTTGCAGTGACCGGGATACGCTTTTTCTCCTCATTTTCCGTTCCTTTATTGAGGTATTTGTCCTTATTTTCATAACTCATGAACAGTTTCACTTCGTTGGTGATTTCCATAATTTTAAAAATATTGACAATCTTACTGTATACGTTTAATTGTACACCGGCTTCCCGCTTTGAACGTTTGCCTTCTTCTATGCCGTAGCGTTGGGCGTCCACTTTGGAAGTGTCCCGTACGAAATTCCATTTTCCGGCAATGGGAGAGAGTACCAACGAAAAATTGTCATTGGGTTTATAGTCCATACCCAAAGAGAGGGTAAAGTAACCGGGACTCATAAAATTAGCAACTAATATACGATCCGCATCTTTGGGATAATCGTAAGAGTTGAATAACTGGGTCTGAGCATTGAATTGTGTTGTATAATACCAGTGTTTAAAAGCCTTTTGTCCCAATTTAGAATTTAACTCAAGCCAGTCTTCGTTTTTACGAATATCTTCCTCTCCGGTTTTCATGAATCCGAAGCGATAATGCATCCGGTTTTCCCAGCTGGTTTTATTTTTATTGTAATTCCAGTAATAGCGGAGGTTACTAAGCAGAGAAAGGGAGTTTTCGCCACCATTGGCCCAATTGGCCACTTTGCCCTGGCTCATATTGATTTCCACTTCGGAATAGTAGGTCCAGTAACGCCTTTTCAATTCTCCCGGCTTCATCGGTCTCAATGCAAACCATTCTTTCGGAATAGGATTGGCTATGACTTCTTTTTTTTCCGGCATTTTTTTCTGAGGAGTCGGGACCTGATAGACATCTTCGTCCACATAAATTTTCAGACGGTTGGCATCCGGTATGACCTCGATCCAGGTTCCAATGGTATCGCCGGCTTTTGTATTGGCCCAAAACCGATGAAAAGAAGTCCGGCCGTTATTCATCCAAAAACGCAGGGTATTTTCAGTAATATTCATGACTTCCACCAATACCGAATCACGATTCGCATCTCTGAGCCACAAATAATTGGAATCATTTCGGACATAAGAGAGAAAAGTCTGCAAATCCGTATTTTTGTAATCCTCAAAATCTCCGCTCAGCAAATGCTGATTCGCTTTGTAAAATTCAATGCTGTCGAAAGTAATGTGTTCCTGTATTTTCCGTATCGCTTGTTCCTGGCGCGGAACAAAGGATTCTGAGTATTCCTTCAGGTAATGAACCATTTTTTTTAAGCGTTCATTTTCGGCATATTTAACCAGAACACGGATGGCTTCCTGAACCTCAGTATCGGTGTATTTTTCCTGTTTCAGGTTTTGAAGGGCATAGCGGACTCCCGGATTCTCAATATCGCTGTTTTCCAGTTTCTTTTTTACCAGCAGGACGGGAAAAGCACTGGTTGCCGCAAGTGAATCCTTTCCCCGTACAGGCTGTGAGCTTAGAGTCCGGAGCTGTATGGTATCCGGTTCTATTATCTGGGCACTGAGAGGGGAGACACCTGATAAAAACAAGAAAAACAGGAAAAAAAACTTCATGTCTCAGGTTTTATTTAAAAGGAGAATCGGGTTCTTTTGCCATGTGCTTATAACTGAGATAATCCACTAAAGCAGGCATCCATTTACTCAGGAATACAGCCAGTTTCCCTTCAACAAAAGTCATGATAATCTCTCTCTTTCTTTTCCGGATTCCTTTTACAATCAAGGAGGCACATCGTTCTGCACTCATCATTTCAGACTCATTTCTGGGACTTTCACCTTGTTGGTGTCCATCTGCATCCAACGCTGTTTTTCGTATATTGGAAGCTGTAAAACCGGGTGCGGCCACCAGGACATGCAAGCCTTTTTTCCGATTTTCAATTCTTACGGTATTCAAAAAACCCCTCACGGCAAATTTACTGGCTGCATAACCCGTCCGTCCGGGAAGACCGATAAAACCTGCAATCGAGATGATTCCGGCAACGCTCCCTTTAGTTTGTAATAAATAGGGTAAAGCGTATTTGGTACAATAAACGGTTCCCCAAAAATTAACATCCATAACTTTGTGCAAAACCATGGTATCCAGATCTTGCAGTAAGGCCCTCATAGAAATACCGGCATTATTGATCAATACGTCGATTCGTCCGAAATGCGCGTAAGTTTGTTCTATCAATTCTTTACAAGCAATTTCCTTGGTGACATCCGTCCGTACAGGAAGAATGTCCGTGCCTTGCTTTTTTAAATCTTCTTCGATACGCAACAATTCCTCAATGTTCCGCGAGGCAATCGCAATCTTCGCTTTCTGACGTGCTAATTCATATACCAAAGCTTTACCGATTCCAGAAGATGCACCCGTAACAATTACAACTTTATCCCGCATAGTCAATCGTTTTCTGATTATTTGGACAAAGATAATCATTTTTGTTTATTTTGGTGTAGCATTTCTGATCGGAAAGAGGGTTTTTATTCCACCTCTATATTATGTCCTATAATTTATATTATGTTAAATAGTGGATTTCCTAAAAAGGGGGAGTATTGCATCCCCCTTGAGTATTTAAAGTTATTGGGCATTTAATTTTGCCTGGATTTCATCGTATTTCTGCTGATATTTGGGATCGGTATTTCTCAACCTGAAATACAATTGTTTTAATGTAGCCAGTGTATTCTGTTCTGTTGGTTCCAGCTCCAGGGCTTTTTCAAAATAAGGAATAACAGACGCATATCCGGCATACACTTTTTCGATACCTTTGTTATATTCGTTGATATCTACAATATTGCTGACTTCCTGGTCCAATTTTATCACCTCACTTAATTTTACATTTCCCAAACCATACTGAGCCATAAAATCCTTAGGGTCATATTCTAATGTTTTCTGGTACATTTCTCCGGCTTTCTCCATCTGCTGGAGTTTTTCGTACAATAATCCCTTTGCCCTGTAATAAGATGCATTTGTCGGATCCTGCTCGATGGCCTTATCCAGGAATACAAATGCTTTTTCGGCATCCGTATTCAGATAATGGTTGATCAGTTCCACCAGCATAGCCGAATTGTTAGGAAACAATTCATATCCTTTTTGCAGTACCTTCAAGGCTTCCTCTTCTTTGTTCTGCGCTTTCAAGGCTGCAGCCAGGAAAGGATAAGTCTGGGAAAGATTGTAATTATACGTCAGAGCTTTCTTGTAGTATTCCTCTGCTTTGACAAAATTATTGGATCTTTGTGCAGCAATAGCAGCATTAAAGATCACGGCCGTATCTATTACTGCTGCATTTTCTTTTGTCACAATCGGTGAATGTTCCAGTTCCAACACTTTTTCGAAAGTATTGAAAGCTTCCGCAAAATTGTCGGCATTGTAATATTCAATTGCTTTATTGGTATAATCAATAATCAGATTTTTATATTGTTGTTCCAATTTATCCGTATATTTTTTCTTTACATCCAACTCAATCACTTTATTGTAGGCTTCCAGGGCAATATCCAGAGCATTTCCGGGGGCTAATTTCCGGTAATCAGGTATCGGGCTTTCATAAAGAGCCTGATAAATCTGTCCTTTCGTAAAATAGCCTTTGTCATAATTTGCACATGCTTCGTGCTGCATTGCTTCATCAATCAACTTTTTGGCCTGATCCAGCTTACCTGAAGTAAAGTAACTTGTTGCTTGTATTACTTTTCCTTTTTGTGCATAAATTGCAGTTACACAAAAAAGGAGAACCATAAGGAAAGATAATTTTCTCATACGTAAAAATGTTATATTAATTTATGTTCATTTCACGAATTTCGGAGTTTCCGGGTTACATTAATCATTATTATCCTCCGGAGCTAATCCGGTATCTTCTTCTGTAAACTCGCTGTTTTCTTCTTTCGAAGCAGAAACTTTGGCAACAGCAGCTATCGAATCGTCGTTCCGCAGATTGATTAATTTTACACCTTGGGTATTCCGTCCCATGACCCTCAGACTGCTTACCTCTAAACGTATAGTAAGCCCGGAACGGTTAATAATCATCAGATTATCTTCATCGGTCACATCAATCAAGGCAATCAGATTTCCCACTTTTTCCGTCATGTTGATTGTCTTGACGCCCTTCCCTCCCCGGTTGGTTATTCTGTAATCTTCTATGGCAGAACGTTTCCCGTAACCGTTCTCAGAGACAACCAAAATGTTGGCATTAGTCGGTTCAACACAAACCATTCCAACAGCTTCGTCTGTTTCTTCCATCCAGACTCCGCGTACTCCTGAAGCCGTACGACCCATCGGACGCACTTTAGATTCCGGGAAACGGATGGCTTTACCCGATTTAACGGCAATCATAATATCGTTTTCCCCATTCGTCAGTTTGGCTTCCAATAACTGGTCACCTTCCTTAATGGTAATGGCATTCACTCCGTTCTGACGCGGACGGGAATAAGCTTCCAATGTCGTTTTCTTGATAATTCCTTTCTTGGTACACAGTACGATATAGTTGCTATTTATATAATCAGCGTCTTTCAATGACAGTAGATTAATATAAGCTTTCACTTTATCATCCGGTTCTATATTCAGTAAGTTCTGGATTGCCCGGCCTTTGGATTGTTTGGTGCCTTCCGGAATTTCATATACCTTCAACCAGAAACATTTTCCTTTTTCAGTAAAGAAAAGCATGGTGTTGTGCATGGTAGCCATAATCATGTGCTCCAGGAAGTCTTCATCCCGGGTTGCGGAACCTTTGGATCCGACTCCTCCCCTGTTCTGGACTTTATATTCAGATAATGGAGTGCGTTTGATGTACCCCATGTGGGAAATGGTTATCACCATTTCTTCATCGGCATAAAAATCTTCCGGATTGAATTCTTCGGAGGCATAAACAATGTCTGTCCTGCGGTCATCTCCATATTGGGCCTTCACTGCCAGAAGCTCATTCTTAATGATCTCCATACGCAATTCTACCCGTGCTAAAACATCGTTTAAATGAGCAATTAATTTTTCAATTTCCTCGTATTCCGCCCTCAGTTTTTCCTGCTCCAGACCGGTTAATTGGCCCAGACGCATGGCCACAATGGCTGCAGCCTGTTTATCCGTCAGGCTAAAACGTTCCATCAGGGCACTCTGTGCTTCAACAGGGTTTTTGGAAGCCCGGATCAATTTGATCACTTCATCAATGTGGTCCGAAGCAATAATCAAACCTTCCAGAATATGGGCCCGTTCTTCGGCTTTACGCAACTCAAACTGAGTACGGCGAACCACCACTTCATGCCGGTGTTCCACGAAATGATGGATCATATCTTTGAGATTCAATAATTTCGGCCGCCCATGTACTAAAGCTACATTGTTGACACCGAAAGAAGATTGTAAGGCCGTATGTTTCAATAAGGTGTTCAATACGACATTGGAAATGGCATCCTTCTTTACATCTATAACGATCCGCATTCCCTCACGGTCAGACTCATCATTAATATTGGAAATGCCATCTATTTTTTTCTCATTGATCAAGTCGGCTATCCGGGAAATCAGTTCCGCCTTATTGATCATATAAGGAATCTCATGCACAATGATTTTTTCCCGTCCGTTAGGCAGAACTTCTACAGAGGTTTTGGCCCGGATAACAATGCGGCCCCGCCCTGTCAGGTAAGATTCCCGCACACCACTATACCCGTAAATGGTACCTCCGGTAGGAAAATCCGGTGCTTTGATGATTTTGATTAAATCCTCAATATCGATATCCTTATTATCTATATAAGCACAAATGGCATCAATGGCATCGTTGATATTATGCGGAGGCATGTTGGTAGCCATCCCGACGGCAATACCGGAAGCTCCGTTGACCAACAAATAAGGAATACGGGTGGGAAGTACTGTCGGCTCTTTTAATGAACCGTCGAAGTTATCTGTCATATCCACCGTATCTTTGTCTATATCCACCAGCATATCTTCAGTAATCTTCGCCATACGGGCTTCTGTATAACGCATTGCCGCAGGACTGTCGCCATCTACGGAGCCAAAGTTACCCTGGCCGTCAACCAGCGGATAACGCAAAGACCATTCCTGGGCCATACGCACCATAGCCATATATACGGAACTATCGCCGTGCGGGTGATATTTACCGAGTACCTCTCCTACGATTCTGGCTGATTTTTTATAAGGTTTTCCGGATGTCAAGCCTAACTCATCCATGCCGAACAACACACGTCTGTGTACTGGCTTCAAGCCGTCACGCACATCCGGTAAAGCCCGCGAAACAATCACCGACATTGAATAGTCAATGTAAGATGACTTCATTTCCTCTTCAATGTTGATTTTAATAATTTTTTCTCCGCCGTTTTCCATCTATATTAAATTTCTGTTAATCAATTAAATAAATAGGACAAGTGCACTCTTTATTGCATTTTCCCAAAAAATCACACAAATGTAATAAAATCAGTTGTTATAAAAAGAATTTATCTCCATTTTTTAGTCTTCCGGAATCTCTGTTGTGAAAGTATCGTAGGCCAATTTTACATTCACGGGCAATTCTTTTGCTACTTCCGCAGCCAGCCCCATTTGATGACCGATGTGAGTCAGATAGGCTTCTTGGGGTTGAATGGTTTCAATCACTTTCAACGCTTCTGTCAAGTTGAAATGAGAAAGGTGTTCTTCCTTTCTCAGGGCATTAATGACTAAATATTTCACTCCTTTCAATAAATCCATCGAAGCTGAAGGTATGGTTTTAGCATCCGTAATGTAAGCAAATTGATGAATCCGGAAACCCAATACGGGCATTTTGTAGTGTAAAACCGGTATGGGAATCACCCGGATGTCATCTATATAAAAAGGAGAGCCATCCAGTACATGGTAATTGATTTCCGGTACTCCGGGATAACGAAAAGCTGCGAAAGCATAAGAAAAATCTTTATATACGACTTCTTTGGTACCCTCATTGCCATAGACATCCACCCCGCCTTGTTTTACCCAATTGAAGGCCCGGACATCATCCAAGCCTCCCACATGGTCTTTGTGGCCATGAGTCAACAAAATTGCCCGTATGTCTTTTACTCCTGCACGCAACATTTGGTAACGAAAATCCGGACCCGCATCAAAAATCAGCTTCCGGCCCTTTATTTCCAACATGGCAGAAGACCTCAAACGTTTATCATGTTTATTCACAGACTGACAAACCGGACAATTACAAGCGATCACCGGTATTCCCTGTGACGTCCCGCTTCCCAAAATTGTTAATTTCATTGCTTTCTAAATTGTCTCAACAAAGATAATATTTATTGCAAAATTGGTATTATCTTTGAACGAAATAAATTGTAATTCATTCATGGGAAAATTGTTTTTACTCCCTAATACATTAGGTGAAACAAGTATTGCGGCAGTCATACCCTCCGAAGTGATTGATGTTATCAGAAGTATTAGGATATTCGCAAGCGAAAATCCCCAGAACACTCGTCGTTACCTGAAAAGAATAGATAAAAATATAGTTATTGATGAGTTGATATTTTTAGAATTAAACGAGCATTCTTCTGCCAAAGATACCGAAGCCATATTGGCTTATTTGGAAAAAAACGATGTAGGAATTATTTCTGAAGCCGGTTGTGCAGGCATTGCAGATCCGGGAGCGGAACTGGTGGCTCTTGCCCATCAGCATGATTATCGCGTCATCCCTTTAGTTGGCCCCTCTTCTATTCTTTTATCTCTCATGGCATCCGGATTAAACGGACAAAATTTTTCTTTTCAGGGGTATCTGCCTGTCAAAAACAATGAGCGGAATAAGGCGTTGAAAAATTATGAAAGACAGTCGGCTTTAGAAAACCGGACACAAATTTTCATTGAAACTCCTTACAGAAACCGGAAACTGTTTGAAGAAATGCTCCAGACTCTGCATGCCGATACTTTACTGACCATTGCCTGTGATATCACAACCCCCAATGAGTATATAAAAACGCTGCCTGTCCGGGAATGGAAAAAGCAACAGCCGGACATCCACAAACGTCCTGCCATATTTCTGATTTACGTTCCACGCTCTTTCAAACGGTGCTGATTTCTCACCAGGTTACAAATTTATACCGTTTCCGACTTTTTTTCTGATATTCACGCAGGAAGACCAAAACCCCTGTTTTCATTTTTCAGCAACTCTTTGAAAAGAGAATGCGTAGATAATGGGTAAATATGAAAGAAAAGGACATGGAAAATTCTGTAAGGATTACTGACATATTGGGAGAGAAACAAGAGTATTATTTAGGGCATACATGCCAAACTGTCCCTGCATCCTTATTGCATCTACCCTCCCCGGATACGGTGGAAAGAATATGGGCAGACAGCAACCGCTCCCAGCAGACACTCAATAACTTTCAACGTCTGTTGAGCCACGGACGTCTGTCTGGTACCGGCTACATTTCCATTCTCCCGGTGGACCAGGGGATAGAGCATACCGCAGGGGCGTCTTTTGCTCCCAATCCGCTTTATTTCGACCCTGAAAATATTGTTCGGTTAGCCATAGAAGGTGGTTGTAGTGCTATTGCTTCCACATTTGGAGTTTTGGGAAGCGTAGCCCGTAAATATGCACATAAAATTCCCTTTATTGTGAAAATAAATCACAATGAACTGCTTAGCTATCCCAATAACTATGACCAGATCCTCTTCGGCAGTGTAAGAGAAGCCTGGAATATGGGAGCTATCGGAGTCGGTGCCACCATCTATTTCGGTTCACCAGAAAGCCGCCGTCAACTGACAGAAATTGCGAAGGCATTTGAATACGCACATCAACAGGGGATGTTCACCATTCTTTGGTGCTATCTGAGAAATCCTGCATTTAAAAAAGAAGGGACAGATTACCATGAAGCGGCCGATCTGACCGGTCAGGCTAATCATTTGGGGGTGACCATAGAAGCGGACATTATAAAGCAAAAACTACCGGTCACCAATGGAGGTTTTACAGCTTTACATTTCGGAAAAACGGACGAACGAATGTACAACCGGCTTGCCTCTCCCCATCCCATTGACCTATGCCGTTATCAGGTCGTGAATTGTTACATGGGACGTGTGGGGCTGATAAATTCGGGAGGTGCTTCACAGGGAGACAATGATTTGCAGGAAGCAGTCATTACGGCAGTTGTAAACAAAAGAGCCGGAGGCATGGGTTTGATTGCAGGGCGGAAAGCTTTTCAAAAAAATATGCAGGATGGCATACATTTATTACACGCCATTCAGGATGTATATCTGGATCAAGAGATTACCATTGCCTGAGAAATATGAATCAATCTTTTTTCTTTCCCTGATTGGCAACGGCATTCATCAATTTATTAATTTCTTCGGGGTCTCCGAGAAAATAATCATTGATCAAATGCATTTCTTCATCAAAATCAAATACATAGGGAACAGCCGTAGGTAAGTTCAAGTTGACGATATCTTCATCGGAAATATTTTTCAGGTATTTAATAATTCCCCGCAAGCTATTCCCGTGAGCCGTAACTAAAACCTGGTCTGTTACTTGCAAAGAAGGAAAAATTTCTTTTTTCCAATAAGGTAAAATCCTTTCTACGGTATCTTTCAAAGCTTCCGTAGAAGGTAACATTGCCGGGGGCACTTGTTTGTAACGCCGGTCAAAACGAGGGTTCCGGCTATCTTCCGGAGACAGTGCCGGAGCAGGAATATCGTAACTCCTACGCCAGATTAACACTTGTTTGTCACCATATTCTGCTGCGGTTTCACTTTTATTCAAACCTTGTAAGGCTCCATAATGCTTTTCGTTCAGTCGCCAGCTTTTTTCCACCGGAATCCAATCCAAATCCATCGCATCCAACACATAATTCAAGGTTTTTATGGCTCTTTTTAGATAAGATGTATAGGCTTTATCGAAAACAAAACCTTTTTCTTTCAATAAATTACCCGCTTTTACTGCCTCTTTTATACCCTGTTCAGACAAATCGACATCGGTCCATCCGGTAAACCTGTTCTCTTTGTTCCATAAGCTTTCTCCGTGGCGAAGCAAAACAATCCTTTTCATACTGGTTCTGGTTTAATATGATAAGTACGTGAATGCTTTTGCAGGGTTACAAAAAAAGAACTCTCCTGCGTCAGCAGAAGAGTTCCACTCAAGTCCGAAAATACCGGTTATTTTTTGAAATACCGGTTATACAGTCCTTCAAAACCTTTACCGTGACGGGCTTCATCTTTACACATTTCATGAACGGTATCATGAATTGCATCCAGATTCAGTTTCTTGGCCAGTGTTGCAATTCTTTTTTTATCTTCACAGGCACCAGCTTCTGCTTCCATTCTCTTTTTCAGATTTGTTTTGGTGTCCCATACGCATTCACCCAGCAATTCACAGAATTTAGCAGCATGTTCTGCCTCTTCCCAAGCATAACGTTTAAAAGCTTCAGCCACTTCAGGATAGCCTTCACGGTCTGCCTGACGACTCATAGCCAGGTACATACCCACTTCCGTACATTCCCCCGTGAAATGAGCTTTCAATCCTTCCAATACTTCTGCATCAACTCCTTTTGCAATACCGATAACATGTTCATCAACAAATGTTAAAGCTCCTTCTGTTTCAACTAATTCTTTAAATTTGCTTCTCGGAACTTTACATTGCGGACAAAATTCCGGAGCTTCTTCACCTTCATGTACATATCCACACACCGTACAAATAAATTTTTTCATAACGCTTTTTTTATTGATTAATATAATTTGGGGACTTATCCCATTGTTTTGTTTCTGCACTCTTTACAATATCCTCTGTAATATAAATGAGTTTCCGTAATAAAAAAATCCCGGGACCGAGATGGTTCAAACAAATCAGGATTCTCTATCGGAATGTCGTATAACTTTCCGCAACGGCAACACTGAAAATGAGCATGGCAGGAAGTATCTATATCAAAACGTACATTTTTTTCATCTATCACTAAAGAAAGAACGGCATTTTGCTCCGCAAATAATCTCAATGTGTTGTACACTGTCGTTTTGGAAAGCGTAGGAACAGATACGGACAATGCATTATATATTTCGTCTGCTGTCGGATGAGTCCGGTTTTCCATCAAATATTCTGCTATGGCAATCCTTTGTAAAGAAGGTTTAATCCCATGTTTTTCCAAATATTCGCAGGCACTACAAAATGTATTCATTACAAAATTGTAATTATTATAATTTTAAATTTAATGCAAAAATATACTTTTTTATTTAAAAACAAATTATTTTTATAAAATAAATTTTGGATTTCAGGATTAATGTTTTCAATTAATGTTTAGTTTTGCAACATGTTTTTTTTAAGTATTTCGGCTCATTTATTCATCTATCTTTGGATTCCCCTATTTGTGGTAATCTGCTTTTATTTTAGGGGAACCAAAGGAAATCCGGAAGGAATCACCCTGCTCCCGGAGGCTATCGTCTGTGAATATCCGGTTCCTTTCAGCCACGAGGAAAAAAACTATATTTACGAAGAAGAAGAGTTCCATCCGGAAAAGATTCCGGTAGTTTTTCCGGAAGTCCGGAAAAGTCAGAACTTTTTCTTCTTTCCTGCCTTTTATGCTTTTATTGTCTGTAATGCACTTACTTTAAGGGCTCCACCTGTTTCTTCCTGTATTTGATATTCCGGTCTTCTATCCCGGAAAAATAGGTTCTGCTCATTTTTAAATTGTATTCCAATGCGTTATATTCTCAGTATTTTTTTATTACTGATAAAGGGCTTGGGCGTATATGCACAACATATTGCCGTGAGTCATAATGGTGATTCAACCTTTAATACGGTCAGGGAATTGCAGGAGGTTGTCGTGACTGCAGAAAAAAGGGAATTAAAACCCTTGGATATTCCAACGGCTCTGACGGTAATTACTTCCCGTTCTATGACAGGAGAAAATACACCTGACCTCAGGAATATTTCCGGTATTGTCCCTAATTTTTATATGCAGGAAGGTGGATTAAAGCTCTCTACTCCCATATATATCCGGGGAGTCGGCACGGTTTCCGGTACTCCTCCTGTCGGCTTATATGTTGACGGGGTTCCGGTATTTGATAAAAATGCTTTTGTTTTTGAACTATATGACATTTCGAGTATAGAAGTATTACGCGGTCCGCAGACAACTTTATACGGGCGCAACAGTATTAACGGTCTGATTCATATTACGACCCAGGCTCCCGCTAAAGATTTTTCCCTGAAAGCAACTGCCGGTTATGCCAGCTACAATTCCCGGAACTACCAGCTCGTCGCCAACCTGCCCTCCCGGATTGTCTATAATAAATTATCTTTCGCGTATCAAAAATCCGGGGGATATTTTAAAAATCATTACGACCACAACCGAAAATCCAATCCTTCCGATTCCTATAACCTCCGTTACCATGGTATAGCTTATGCTGCCAGGGATTGGAAAATAGCTTTCGGGGTGAATTTCAGCCATTCTTTTGATGGAGGGTATGCTTACTATGTGGCGGATTCACTGAAGAATAACAGGTATTTGGTAAATTACAATACACCTTCGTCTTACAAACGGGAACTTTTTTCCGGGTATGCCAATATAAAGAAAAACTGGAACCGATTTATTTTCCAGGGAGTTACCTCTTATTCGTGGACCAAAGACCAGCAGATTTTTGATGCAGACTTTACCTATTTGGATGTTTTTGATAATAATAAAAAGTCCGGACAAAATTTGTTCACACAGGAAATCAATCTGCAATCTGCAGCAGGATCCCGCTGGAATTGGACCATCGGAGTTTTCGGATTTTATAAAGATTTGACTAATAAATACCTGGCTGCTTTTGGAAAAGATAAAGCCTATTTGTTACCTATGGCACTGGATGAAGCGAAATACCAGAATAATACAGTCACCTCAGGTCTGGCCGGTTACGGACAGATTACCCTGCAAGAACTTTGGTCCGGAATGTCTTTTACTGCAGGATTAAGATATGATTGTGAAAAAAGCCGGTTGGATTATGCAGACAGCTTACTTTTTACTTTAGCAACATCCTATGAAAAATATCATGAATCCGATGAAAGCAAGGTATTTACGGCCTGGTTGCCCAAATTTTCTTTATTACAGAAATGTCAGGACAATCTTTCTCTGTTTCTCAGTATTTCCAAAGGTTATAAAGCGGGAGGCTATAACATCATTGTGAATGATATGAGTTCACAAATGGTCAAGTTGGGATATAAAGAAGAAAAATTATGGAATTATGAGCTGGGAATGAAATACTTCAGCAGTAACGGGAAATTTCATATCAATCTGGCAGCTTTTTTTATAGATTGGAAAGACCAGCAGATTTTCGTTATGGGAATGATGGGACCCGGAATAAAGAATGCCGGGGATGCCCATAGTTACGGAGGAGAAATGGATATTCGCTGGCAGTTTTTACCGGACCTGACCTATCTTTTATCTGCCGGTTACAGTCATTCCCGCTATTACAACAATGAAGAAAAAAGCCATGAAGGCAATCATATTGTGATGGCACCGGAATTCACAACTTATACCGGTTTATCGTATCATAGAGCCATTCGGGCATCCTGGTGTAATTCTTTTTTTGCTTCTACCACCGTCAACGGATTTGGAAAGCAATATTTCGATGAAGCCAATTTGTTAAAACAAATGCCTTATTTTTTGTGGAACATGGAATTGGGAATCTCCGGCAAATACTTTGATTTCCGGATTTGGGGGAAAAATATATTGGACAAAGCTTTTTTTGCCTATATGCTGAATAATCCCGTCGGCAATAAGCTTCCCTCCTACCGGGACATGGGACAATCAGGAGCTCCGGCCCGCTTCGGAGCTTCCATTACTTTGAAAATAAACTAAAATTAGACAATATGAGAAGAATAACTTATTTAATGATGCTGGTTTTTACAACCGTTCATTTTGCAGCATGTGAAGATGATTCAGATACCCAGGGAGCCCACTCGGAAGGCCAGGATAAAATGATAGGAGACTGGAAGTACAATCAACCCTATCTTGAATTCAAATATGCCACAGATACCATCCGTTTCGGAAATTTTGCCATAGCCGAAAAAGAAATGAAACAGCTTTTCCTGGAAATGGCCACAGAAAAAATGGGGAATTACTTTACTGGCATAGAGTTTGTTTCAAACCAACAATTACTGGTAAAAGCCCGGAATGCTGCCGGTAAACCTTTGTATATTCATGCCGGCTACGTAAAAAATGAAAAACTGATGGAAGTTTCACTGGATAAAGACGATATAGCCGCTTTCATGAGAGAACGGGCAGCTATGATCCCGGCAATTAGTTTCAATTATCTGCAATCCGGAAAAGAATTGACTGTCTATTTGGACAAGACCTATGTGAGAACACTTTGGGAAACGGCACCGCTAAAAAATAAGTTGTCGGGACTTCTTGCCGACCGGATGATACCGGGATTCCGGGAGATGGAGCCCACAGAGCAACAAAAAGCCTTGCAAGGCATTCAAATGCAGGTATCTGCTATCCTGAATAATATTCAGACCTTAAAAATCGGTTTTGTATTAACGAAATAATAAAAAAAGTTGTCCTGAGATTTTATATTTCAGGACAACCCTCCGGTTATTCATCCACAAGCACCATCTCTCCTATCAGATGGTGGGCTCCGGCCAGTTTATCCATGATAAACAATACATAACGAATATCTACGGCTATATTCCGGCATATCTCCGGCGCATACTGCAAATCGGACATAACCCCGTCCCACGCACGGTCAAAATTCAGGCCAATCAAGTGTCCTTCGGCATTCAGTACCGGACTACCTGAATTTCCTCCGGTAGTATGATTAGTCGCAATAAAACATACCGGCACTTCCCCATCTTGCGTATATGGGCCAAAATCACGATTGCGGTAGATCTCACGTAATTTGTCAGGAACGTTATAATCATAAATTTCCGGATTATCTTTCTCCATGATTCCCTTCAAAGTGGTATAATATTCATACCCCACTGCGTCCGAAGGTGCATATCCCTGTATCTTTCCATAGGCTACCCTCAACGTAGAATTTGCGTCGGCATAAAAAGTACGTTCGGGATGCATTTTCATTAAAGCAGCCAACCAGTTCTGATTCAATACTGTCATTTCATTTCCAATCCGCGTCAATTCCGGTTGAATTTGTTTTTTGTACAATTGGTCTATTGAAACATACAAACGATAAGCCGGGTCTTTCTGCAATTTCTTATAAGCTTTCAGCCGGTTGTTCTCTAAAAATTGAACGAAAGTTTCCCGGTCTGCGAGTACTGACGTTTCAAACAGTTTGTCCACATATACATCAATCCCTTTTTTTCCGGCAGCCTTACGTACTTCTTCCGGAATCCATTCTGGGGCAAGATTCCGGTTATAAAGTCTGAGCATTTCCGACAAAATCTTTTTATCCGTATTCCGGTCATAATCTTTGTAATACTCGTCAGCATAAATCAAAATCTGTTCTTTTTCGGCAGAATCTTTTAAAAGCCGGGCGATATTAGCACTCCATCCGACAATTTCAGCTCCTTTTTTTCCGGCTTCATTAACATAAGCAGCAGCCAACACCAAATCTTTTCTTTGTCCGTAAAGGTGTTTGTATTTCTCCAGGAGAGTAGCGTATTCTTCCTGCGTTCCGGCCCATTGACGGAATGCTTTTTCTTCCTCTTGCTTTTTGGCTACAGTCCGGAAACGTTTCAGACCTTTTATCTCCCCTTGCCATTTTTTCCAGGCATTCGCCACTCCCGCAGCTTTAGAAGCGTATTTGATACGCAATAATTCATCCGACTCCATCGCTGCATTTATAACATTCAATTTAGCTGTACGAATCGCAATCTTATGAGGATTCTCTACCTCCTGAATCTGTTCAATGGCATAAGACGTTAAATATTCGTTGGTAGTTCCCGGATAACCGAACACCATGGTAAAATCTCCCTCATTCAAACCTTTCATCGAAATCTTAAAAAAAGATTCCGGTTGGTAAGGCTTATTTTCCGGGGCATAGGAAGCAGGTTCATTCCGGGAACCTGCATAAATACGCAGAACAGAAAAATCTCCCGTATGGCGGGGCCACATCCAGTTGTCGGTATCTCCGCCAAATTTTCCGATGGCGGAGGGCGGAGCTCCCACCAGACGAACATCCTTGAAAATCCGGAATACTGACATCAGATATTGATTCCCGTTAAAATAAGGTTTTATGTTCGCTTTCAGTTCTGTACCTTCCGTAGCTTCTGTTTCCAATTGCTGGCATATCTCTGCTATTTTTTGTTTTTGTTCTGATAAACTCATCCCCTCTTTTAAACCGGCATTGATTTTATCAGTTACATCTTCCATTCTTACCAATATAGAAGCTGTAATACCCGGATTAATCAATTCTTCTTCCTGGTTTTTGGCCCAGAATCCGTCTCGGAGGTAATTGTGTTCCAGGCTACTGTGCGACTGAATCATATCAAAAGCACAATGGTGGTTCGTGATGACCAGACCTTCTTTACTGACCAGTTCTCCGGTGCAAAAATGAAAGAAAGGCATCTCCTCATATCCCAGTCCGACGACAGCATCTTTCAAAGAAGCCTGATTAACCGCATATATATCTTCTGCCGTTAACTTAAACCCTTGCCTTTGCATTTCTTCGATGTTATATTTTTTCAGCAGCATGGGAATCCACATTCCTTCATCTGCCCGACATATCATTCCTCCCAGCAAAAATACCAGGATTAAAAGTAGTGTTCTTTGTTTCATCTCAGTATAAATTTAGCGTAATCATTTCAGGAACTTTTCTCTATGTATTTTTACTCATTCAAAATTTTTCAAAACTTCATATAACTGTTGTACAGGCAATCCCATTACATTATAGAAAGAGCCTTCAATCCGGCGAATACCGATATACCCTATCCATTCCTGGATACCATAAGCACCTGCTTTGTCGAAAGGTTTACAATTATCTACATAGCAGGTTATTTCTTCTTCGGAAAGCTCTTTAAAATACACATCGGTATAGGCTGAGAAACTTTGCTGTCGTTCGACCGTAGTCAGGCATACCCCTGTCACCACTGTATGTTTGCGTCCCGATAACCGGTTTAGCATATCGATTGCTTCCTCCCGCCCCCGGGGTTTCCCTAATATCACATTATCCAGGCACACTACCGTATCTGCCGTAATCAGTAACTCACCCGGATTCAGTTCTCCTGTGAAGGCTGCCGCTTTGAGGCCCGCCAGGTATTCAGGGACTTGCTCCGCCGGCATCTCCTGAGGCCAGATTTCTTCAATGTGCTTTAACTTTACTTCAAACTTAAAACCGGCCTCGCATAAAAGCTGATGCCGTCGCGGGGAAGCAGAAGCCAAAATTAGCTTGTATTCTTTCATTAGTCTGCAAAAATAAGTTGAAAAAAATGTTTGAAAAAAAAGCTGACACCCAAGCACAATATCATAATCACACGGATTAACCGCAGTTGCAGGCAACGGTGGTCAACACGACCCTTCACGGCTGCAATATAGAAAGCGTAAGGAAGCAAAACGGCCACAACAATATAAACCAATATAGCCAGGGAAGCTGTGAATTCCCAGTAATAAAATACCCCGGCCGAAATCATTGCTACAACAGCCAATGCAACAATAATCCGGCGTGCAGCAGGAATACCCAGTCTTACGGGAATCGTCTGGTTGCCGTTTTCCAGATCTCCCTCTATTGAAAAAATATCCTTATTGATCTCATACATCAGGGTGTTCAGGAAAATAAACCACGAAAAAGCAAATATCCAATTAAACATATACAGGAAATTGGTATCTGTTTCTATCAATATGGAAGCATAAACCATATGAAGTAAAGGTATCTCGTAAATGATGGCACTTACCGGTATAAAAGCGGCCAATAAGCCAACCACCACATTCCCCACGATAAAATATTTTTTGTAAGTAGAAGAATAAAACCAAAGAATACCGGAAACCAATAAAAACAATATTCCTATTTTCCATACTCCGACAGCAAATCCCAGATAAAAAGCAATGCTTACGGCAATGACATTCAGGAGAGAATGCAGAGTAATGGCCATACGGCGGCTGATGCTTTTGCCTACGACCACAGTGCGGAAACCGGAAATCCGGTCACATTTCGTATCGAAATAATCATTGATCACATAAGCCCCCGAAATCAAACAGCAAACCGCAACAACCAGCAAGGTAAAAGCCCAGTCAGCCATCTGCAAAGTGAAACCGTTTAATTCAAGCATAGGCAGAATCACCATGTATCTCATCGTATACATGGTCAATGCAGCAAAAGCAATGGTACGTATTCGGATTAAACGCAAGACTTCCCACATACAAAACGATTTTTCTGAAACTACATACTTTTCACATAACAGGTCGTATCCATCCAATCTCCCCGAGCTTTCAGCACCTGACCAATCACATCCCGCACACATCCGTCTCCACCTTTTATGTCTGAGATATACCGGGCAACTGATTTGATCTCTTCACATGCATCCAAAGGACAAACCGGTAAACCCACCCGGGTCATCACGTTATAATCCGGTATATCGTCTCCCATATACATGATTTCTTCCCGGCACAGGCCGTAACGCTGTTGTATCTCATCCAAAGCTTCCATTTTATTAGCAACCTTCAGGTAAATATCCCTGGAATTCACTCCCAGTTTTTCGAGGCGTTCCCGGATTCCCGGTGCTCCTCCGCCAGAAATAACGGCAACAATATAACCTTTGCGGATACTATACATAATGGCATATCCGTCTTTTGTACAGGAGGTCCTGATTAATTCTCCGTCTGCTGTGAGATTCTGACTCTGATGAGATAAAACGCCGTCTACATCAAAAATAAAAGCCCTCACTTTTTTCAAATCGTCTTTAAAAAAGCCCATATCATTATTATTTTACCAAAGGGTTAACATCATCGGTTTGTTTTCCGGTTCCACCTTGGCTTCCGCAGTTTTCTGGATGGTTTCCCGAATGGAATCCGATATTAAAGTATATAATTTCAATAATTTTGGCTCATCTTTCAATAATGATTTATGCATGTTCAAAATACCTTCATCTCCCCGCCGGGCCGGACCGGTCTGGGCTTGTTCCGGGGAAAGCAGCATCACTTTATGGGCCGTTTCAAAAATCAAAGGACGCAACAGACTGAAATCCAACTCTTCTTTTTCCAATATCTTGCCGGCAATGCCATAAAAATGATTCACAAAATTATTAGCAAAAACAGCCGCTAAATGCAATGTTTTCCGTTTCTCGGATGAAATCTCTTCCACCCGTTCCGATAAAAGCCCGGCTAAAACCCGGATTTCCCATAAAACTTTCTCATCAGAACCTTCTATACACAACGGAATTTCATTAAAATTCAGGGCACGTTTCCGGGAGAAAGTCTGCAAGGGATATAATACCCCATACCGCTCGGCCAGATTTTTGAAAATCTGCAGAGGCAAACTTCCGGAAGTGTGAAGAATTAATGCATTCTTATTTATCCTTATACTCTTAAACAAAGAGAGTAAGGCATCATCACTGACACAAAAAATATAAATATCACAATCCGGATAAATAGCCAGTACGTCCGACGTATAGGTTATCCCTGTTTTTATGCCCAACTCCCTGGCCGATTCGATTGTCCGGCTGTAAATCTGGCAAAGATTCACCCCTGCTTTAAGTAATGCAGGAGCCAGATGGTGAGCCACATTCCCCGCCCCAATCAAAGCTATCTTTTTATCTCTCATGATATTCAAAAACAATATTCTTAGGTTTTACCTTACCTTCTCTCAGCAAAGTAATTAAATGTTTACAAGCCAGACAAATATCTTCATAAAAAACATCGGCTACCAATACCAGCCTTCCTTCCGTATAGTCCAGATGCCTGTACACTCCGGAAGCATCTGCTGTCGGTAACAACAATATGTCCCGGGAAGGAATAAAAGTATGAGTCATTTGGTTGCGAAGTTTATCATACAATAGAAAATTATCATTTAATAAACGGTACCTCCCACCGAACAAACGGTTGATTCCATTAGCAAAACGGATGGAAGACTGTCCCTTTGCTTTCATGGGTTTGTGATCCAGAAAACTTCCTAAAACTTCAATGGCCTGTCCCATCAAGACAAATTGCATATAAGAAAGCCCGGCTTTTTGCAATTTTCCCAACTCTCCGAAAATAATTTCTTCCAAAAAAAGTTCTATCCGTCTGATTTGCTCTTTATTTTCCATAGCTGTTGCCAAAATTAAAGCAAATTATTGAAAATCCGAAATCGAGATTCTATCTTTGTACAAACTTATAACATCATGATATTACTAAACAATGAAATAAAAGACTCCTCTGGTTTTTCAGAAAAAGTTTTGGAAACAGGATTGAGTATCTACGAAGTAATACGGGTTTTCAACAAAAGACCCATCTTCTTAAAAGATAACATCTTAAGATTATCTAATTCATTAAAAAAATCAAATATTGGGATAGACGCAGAAAACTTAAATATTCCTGCTAAATTAGACCGGTTAATTAGTCTGGAAAACATGTCGGAAGGGAATTTAAAATATGTCCTCCATTTTACAACAGGCAAAACAGATGAATATATTTTTCAGATTCCCCATTCCTATCCTACCGCCAGGGATTATGCAGACGGCGTTCCAACCCTTACCTGCCAGGCTGTCCGGGAGAATCCGGAAGTAAAATACCTGAATCCTGATTTACGTACCCTGACCAACCGGTTGATGGCAGAAAACCATGTATATGAAATATTATTGACAGACCGCGAAGGTTATATCACCGAAGGTTCCCGCTCCAATGTCTTTTTTATCAAAGGGACAACCTTGTATACTTCCCCTCAAGCCTATGTGCTACCCGGAACCAGCCGGAAACGGGTTTTTGACATCTGTAAAAAATACGGACTTCACGTTGAAGAGAAACGGATAGCCGGCGGACATATTCAACAGTATGAATCGGCCTTCCTCACCGGTACCTCTCCCCTTATTTTACCCATTAACCGGATAAATGATATACCTTTCAACGTTAGTCATCCTTTTTTACGTCAACTGATGAAATACTATTTTGCCTTATTGAATGCTTAGAAACGTTTTATGAATTTTTAAGAAGATTTGAAAAGTTGTGCTTTTTTTTAAATCTTTTTTTTTATAATATTGCAAAATAAACCTCTCACTACAAGACCGATAAGACGGTTTTGCAAAATTAATTTTTGAAAAGCGACTATATAAAATCATGAAATACCTCATTTTGATTCTTGTAACAGGTTTAGCTATTTTTATTAAGCCTTGGGAATTAAATACGGCAGACAATGACTTGGCATTAGAACCAGATTCTTTGTCAGATACTTCACTTTTACCTTCACCATCTGATATTTTATTACCTACGAATCAGGTGATTAACAATAAAGATTCCGAGCTGGAAATCACCCGCAAATTTGACCTTTTTATTCAGAAATTCATGGATAAATGGGAATTGAAAGGGGCTTCTTTTGCGCTGATGAAAGACGACCGCCTGATTTATTGTAAAGGATACGGGTATGCAGATGTGGAGCAAAATATACCCATGGATGTCATGCATGTCTTCCGGATAGCCTCTGTTTCAAAATTGATAACGGCTGTGGGCATCATGAAACTGCAGGAAGAGGGAAAGTTACATCTCAATGATATTGTTTTCGGACCGTCCGGGATTTTAAACGATTCCATTTTTTCTGAAATCAAAGATTCACGGACGAAAAAAATAACGGTGGAGCATTTATTGCGCCATCAGGGAGGTTACAGCAACACCTATGGAGATCCCATGTTTTGTCCTCTGGACATCGCCAGAAAAATGAATGTGCCTCCTCCGGCCGACCTGACTACGATAATTCGTTTCGTCCTTTCCCGGCGGTTAAGATTTACACCGGGAGAATCCACCTCTTACTCCAATATCGGATACGGAATCCTGTCCCGGATTATAGAAAAAGCATCAGGCGAAAGTTATGAAAGCTATATCCGGAAACATATCCTGGTGCCGGCAGGATGTTTTGATATGCATTTGGGAAAAAATCTATATGAAGATAAACTTCCGAATGAAGTGAGGTACTACGAAGTTTCCAATGCAGAGGAGATTCCGGCTTGTGACGGAAGCGGACAATTGGTACCCCGAAGCAATGGTGGCAACAACATTGAAGAGCTTTACGGCGCCGGGGGCTGGGTGGCATCTCCCTCTGAATTATTGCGTTTCCTGGCCGTTATAGATGGAAATCCGGTCATTCAGGACATACTTACTCCTGCCTCCATCCAGTACATGACCCAAAGTATTCCCCACTCTCTTCCTATTGGCTGGATAGAAATCAATAACACAGGCGAATGGGTACGGACAGGTACTTTAGCCGGTACCAGTGCCCTCATGAAAAAACAATCAGACGGATATTCCTGGGTGTTTTTAACCAATACCAGCAGCTGGAAAGGTTCACATTTTCCCAATTACATAGCACGGGCTGTGGATAAAGCAATGAGTACGGTCGGACAATGGCCGCAGCGGGATTTATTTGAAATGCAATCTACTTGCCATGAAAAACTATTAGTTACCCGTTAATTAAAGAAATTTGATTTAAATTTTAAATTTTTCTTTGACTTTTGATTACAATTTACAACTTTTGTAAGACAATTCATTAATCAAAGAAAATATGTCATTTTTAATTCTCACCATCAATCCAGGGTCAACCTCTACGAAGATTGCAGTCTTTGAAGATGAAAAAGAAATTTTTTCCAAAACACTCCGGCATACGGCAGAGGAATTAAGTTCTTTTCCGACAATAGCCTCACAGTTTCAATTCCGGAAAAACATTATCCTGACTGAACTGGAAGAGGCAGGTATAGATATTCACACTTTACATGCTATAGTAGGCAGAGGTGGGCTGGTAAAGCCTATTGAATCCGGGATCTATGAAGTAACAGACACCCTCGCCCATGATTTGGAATTTCCGGTAATGGGCGAACATGCATCCAATTTGGGAGGGTTGATTGCCAGAAGTATTGCAGAAGACCTTCACAACACCATCAAAGCCTATATTGCAGATCCTGTGGTAGTAGACGAATTAGCTCCTCTTGCCCGGGTTTCGGGACATCCCGCCATTAAGCGGGTGTCTATCTTTCATGCCTTGAACCAGAAAGCAATAGCCCGTACTTATGCCAGGGAAAATAAGAAAAAATATGAAGAACTCCGGTTAATTGTGGCACACATGGGGGGAGGGATTTCTGTGGGAGCCCATTGCATGGGCCGGGTAATAGATGTCAACAACGCCTTGGACGGAGAAGGTCCGTTTTCACCGGAGCGCTCCGGCAGTCTTCCTACCGGTGCTGTGATAAAACTTTGTTACAGTGGAAAATCCCAGGAAGAAGTGAAAAAAATGATTAAAGGAGAAGGCGGCATGGTAGCCTATCTGGGTACCAATGACATGATTACAGTAAAAGAAAAAGCTTTAACCGATTCTAACTATGCATTGATTCAAAACGCAATGGCTTATCAGGTAGGTAAAGAGATTGGTGCTATGGCTGCGGTATTGCAAGGAAAAGTGGATGCAATCCTTTTGACAGGAGGCATTGCCTATGCACAACCTGTCACCGATTATATCCGACAAATGGTAGAGTTCATAGCTCCGGTCAAAATCTATGCCGGAGAAGATGAACTGAGGGCGCTTGCCTTAAACGGACTGCTTGTCCTGCGTGGTGAAATTCAGGCAAAGATATATCAATAAACAGAAAGAGCGGTTTCAGACCGGATTTTTCCGGTTTGAAACCGCTCATATAATCACACTTCTACGATTTTTCCCAACTTGACATACCATATATACCCTTTCACATCGGTATACCCCATTTCCCTCATTGTCTGGCAATAAAAACGCACTTGTTTCACATACCGGCTTTCTTCTCCCTGGCCGAACTTGTAATCAATAATCCGCAATTGACCGTTTGAAAAAATTACCCGGTCGGGGCGTACTTTTCTGCCGTCAGGAAAGAGGATATCTTTTTCAGCAATCACCTGCCAGGAGGGGTCAAACCATTCAGAAGCCTGGGGTGTAGATAAAAAACCGGTAACCGTCGTACAATATCGGGCAAACTCATGGTGTTGGATCAACCCCGACAGGCAGGCTGTACGAACTGCTTTTTCCACATCTCCGGCTGAAATAACCGATTTAAAAATCTCATGTAAAAGCTTTCCTTCACTAATCGCATGTTGTTTGGATTCCTCAGAATCCAGATAATCTTTGAAACGGTATTTTATGCTGATACGGTCTCCCGGGTGCCACACCGGATAATGAGGTAAAGTCAAAGGCTGTGAAATTTTTTTTGTCCCGGTAGCCAGTATTTGTTTTTCTCCCCAATAAAAATCGGTTTCCGATTGTTCCGCACGACTATCCTGAACAGGCATCTGTTTGACTACACCATAAATAAACGCACTGATATCGCCTGACGATACACTTCCGTCCTTGTTTAACGAAGGAGTATATGGGAATACGTATAACTCCGTTTTGGCGCGGGTGAAAGCGACATACAACAGGTTCAGGTTGTCAATATATGCTTTTAAATGTTCATCCAGATAATCTTCTTTAAAAACGGTATGCAACAATTTTGAAGAGTAATTTAAAGGAGCATACTCCAATTCATTGAATCCGGCCTCATGGTTACTGCACCAGATTCTTCTCAACGGCCAGACGCTGTCCAGTTCCCATTCACAAAAAGGAAGGATGACATACTTAAATTCCAAGCCTTTGGATTTATGAATAGTCAGAATCCGGATAGCATCAACTTCTTCTGAGGTTGAAAGTACCCGTTTCCCCTGTTCTTTTTCCCACCACTCCAGAAATAAGGTAATGCTGTTGGAATTATTTTGTTCGTATTCATAAATCACATCCTGAAATGCAATTAAATAAGGAATCTCCTCCTGCTTCTTTTTCAAAGAGAATTTATCAATGATTGTCTCTATTGTTTCATACAAAGAATACAACATCATCTGTTCGGCATGAGAGCCGAATTCAGCATCCAATGTCCCGAACAGGTCTTCTTCACCGGCTTTTTTGAAAATTTCATGCAAACTATCCCGGTGGATTTCCTGCACAAAAGCAGAATAAAAATACAAAATCATCGCCTTGTTCACCATATCGTAAGGCGAGGTCAGGTATTTCAATACAGCTACAATGAACTGAACATACGGCGAAGAAGAAATATACAAAGAATCGTTCGAAATAAAACGAACAGGTACTTCAGCCACTTTATTATACTCCATCAGATGGGCTGCAATACAAGCTCCTTCTTTTCCGTTACGTACCAAAACGACAATATCTTTAAGTTGTCCTTTTCTTTGTACAATGTCGCGGACTGTAGCGACTACCTTATCCATAATCGTTTTATTCCCCTCTTCTGCCTTTTTGTCAGGACCGAAAGAAATATGAACATAACCGTTTTTTTCTTTACGGGGGATTTGCTTTAATCCTTCATAGGCTTTTTCAATAACTCCCAAACGTTTATCGGTAGCGTCAACTTCATTTTTATATAAGGCGGTCAGAACGGAGGCAGCTATTTCAAAAAAAGTATTGTTGAATTCCACTACTTCCCCTCCACTGCGCCAGTTTTCACACAATATCCGGTTTTCTACTCCCCATTTCTGAAATTGTTGTTCTACCCCGTAAGCCAGCAATCTCCAATCGCCATTTCTCCACCGGTAAATACTTTGTTTCACATCCCCTACGATCATGGCACGGCATCCCTCCGCCAGGCTGTTGACCATCAAAGGATAAAAGTTCTTCCATTGCATGGACGAAGTGTCCTGAAACTCATCTATCATCAGATGTTTAAAATAACTACCGCATTTCTCAAAAAGAAAAGAAGTATCGTTATCCGCAATCAATAAATTCAGTAAATGAGTGGTATCACTCAGCAAAAGCACTCCCTTCTCATTGCAATAGTTTCTGACTTCCCGGTAAAGGTCGTTCAGAATCCCCAACTGATACAGGTTTCCACGTAGCTGTATGGCAGAAACATAGCGCCGGTAATCCGTTTCATAATAACGGACGGCTTCTTGCAACAAAGGAAACAAATGCGGGAAAATCTTCTCGATGTCCGGCTTACGGGAGGAATTTTCCATGACCCAGTTTTCGATGCCGTTTAACCCTTTCAGGACTGTTTTGGTAGGCGGGTCAAAATTTCCGTTCGCCAACTTATTAAAATAAGACACACAACTGTTTTTTCCCCCTTTAAAATCTTCAATCTTCAGTTGGCTTTCCTGTATCAAAGCTAAAGCTTTTCCGGCAATCTCCGTTTGACGGTTTTCGTATTCCTGAACAACAGAAGCCAGAAAATCCCTGTATTTCCCTAAAAACTTTTTATCATTAAATTTCTCCAGGACAGCCTTATCAAAAAGCATATAATTTTCCCGGAACAATTCTTCTCCCAACTCCGCCATTTTAGCTTTCACACTCCAGGATTTACCTTCTTCTACACTGTTGCTCATCAATTCGCTCACCCAGCTTCGGAGATCCGGTTGATTTTTAATGTCCTGCATTACTTTATCGACAGCTTTAGTTAATACATAATCACTGTCTAATTCCACATTATAGCCGGGAAAAATACCCAATTCACGGGTAAATGTTTTAATAATGCGTTGGAAGAAACGGTCAATGGTAGTAACGGCTATCCGGCCGTAATCATGTAAAAGCAAGGTCCGCAACAAAGCTGCCTTATGCTTTAACTGTTCATCCGTCAGCTCGCATTCTGCTTTCAAAAATGTGCTGTAACTGCTCGGTTTTCCCTCTGCCAGGTAATGCAATTCATTGATTATTCTGGACTTCATCTCCTCTGTCGCTTTGTTGGTAAAAGTGACAGCCAGAATATTTTTATATTCTGGCGGAGTATCAAAAATAATCTTAAAATATTCCAGAGTCAGGGCAAACGTTTTTCCGGAACCTGCCGAAGCTTTATAGATATCCAACATAATGGTCTTCTCCTCTTACTGCTTTTATTTTGCCGGAATTGCCTGCAACTCCAGCAAATCGCCATCCTCTATTCGTCGGGTAAGTATTTTTAAATATTCCCTGACATATTGCAATTCTTCACATTTTATCCCTCCGGATTGGGCAGATTGGCTGATTTGTTCCAATATTTTTATAGCCCGGGAGAAATGTCCTGCCCTTTCATACACCCAGGCCATATTTACTGCCGCCCGGACAGCCATTCTGCCGGAAAGTTTTAAAGCACCTTCCCACACCTGCAACGCCTGCTCTTCCTTTTCTGCTTTCAGATAGGAATACCCCAGGCGAAGCACCTTCCCCCTCACATACACCCTTCGCACCATCTCGGACCAGTAAGGCATAATCCGTTTCGCATAATTCTCTCCCTGGTCCCAACTGTCAATAACAATATCCTCATACAACGTATAGGCATTTTCCATGACCCGGAATTTTCCGGTCAAGACAACAGAATCCAAAAATTGGCCTGAAAAAGGAGAATACAAATATACTGTCCTTTCCCAATTCAACGAACGGTTGGATGGTTCCACAAAAGCAGAGGATTCTATGGAAACAATATAGTCGGCTTTAAATTTCCGGCAAAGGTCCCATACCGTATCGGCGGACAAAGCAACCGGCTGTTCCCCTTTCTCCAGGATGACCGGACAAGACAGAGGCAAACGAATGATGGTATCGGAAAAACCATTCCCGGCAGCTATGTACGACATACCCCGGTAAAACTCCCGGGAAACATCTTGCTGCAATTCCCCGAAAATATCTCCTGCCATTACCACCACACTGTCTTTTCGCCAGATATTCCTATCCAGCAAAGCAATACGCTTTTCCGTAGAAACAGGTATAAGTGAAGGTTGAAGGACTTCCACGGACAATTGCCGGTATCCCCTGCAGGATATTCCGGCAAGAACCATACTTCCCCAGACTAACCTGCGAAATATTTTAACAGGAACCATTCGGTACATATCAGCAGAAGTAAAATAAAACCTAAAATTTCCAATTTATCCAATTCAATATATTTTATCTCATTCCTGAAAACAGGCTTCAGGGTTTTGTTCTGTTTTAAGTCGTTTACCAACTCATTCCAGGCGGTCTTTTCATACGTCTGCCCTCCCGTAGCACCAGCCAAATCCTTTAATAGTTGCGGATTGGCTACCACATCATTCCCTTCCGGATTATTACTCCGGACATAGAAAGTCCCTTTACTTTCAAAAGACTTTCCTTTTAAATGGGTTTGCAGATGGTAGTGGTATTCTCCGGAAAGAAGATTGCCCAGATTTATTTTATATTTATCGCCATAGCGGCTGAATGAATAAGTAAACTCCTTGTCTTCATACTTCAAGTTTAGCTTTACCTCAGGAGTATTGACTAACTCGTAACTATCATTGTACAATTCTGAATAAACAATTACCTCTTCCCGTTCCTCATATACGGGTTTGAAATCGTGTATAAAACGTTCATTGCCCTTTTGCACAGCCAGATACCCTACGATTTTATTTATCAAGGTATTAAATAACTCATGATTTCCGTTTTCCCGGTAAGAGTACAACCGCCATTTCCACAATCCTTCTCCCCAGAAATAACAAATACGGCTGTCATTGCGGTTATAAAAACCGGTCACCCCATTCGAAGTCGGTGTATTCTTAATCTTTTGTCTGAACAATGTTCGTCCGCTACCTGTATGTATTTCCCCAAAAGGTACCATCAAAGGAGGATAGTCCGCAAAACCGGCTATTTCCTCTTCCGTAAATTCAAAAAAAGGAAATTCAGAATGGAAAGCCACCTGCGCATATTCGTTCATATCCGTATGGAAGTCTACCGAATAATCTTTACTGTAACGGGCCATGTTCCCGATACTTTCCCGTGTGGTCAGGATATACCACAGAGAAAGTCTGCGGCGCTCCGCTTCCTTTATCAGTTTTTCATAAACCGGTCGGCCAGGTTCGGGGTTATGCAAAATAATCAGATTGGCTTTTAAAGTGTCTGGTCGCTCTTCCCACTGGTGTACGGTACAATGGTAAATTCCCGATACGTTTACAGCATTCACTACCGCCGCAATATCCGGATGCGGTGAGTGTGTAAAAATAGCAACACGGGCAGAATGGTCTATCAGGTTTACCCAGGTCTCCGAACTGTTATTTTCCAGGGTACGTTCTTCAGAATCCGTCTCAACCCTAACAGTATAGTGAGCTATTCCCTTCTGCTTTGCTTCCACCTCAAAAACGACTTCTTCCAAAAAATTATCCTGTGTAATGGACAACTTCTTTTCAGCTATCACTTTCCCATTTTCTTTTAAGATACATTTGAGCTGCTTTCCTTTTTGTTTTAACGCCCCAATCTCCGCTTTTACCGGAAAAACAGTTCCCACAAAATTGAATTTATCGGTTTCCAGTGTCCGGATAAAAACATCCGGATAACAAATGGTATCTCCCAAGGCAACGGTATATACCGGAAAAGAAGGAAGCCGGTAACGCGGATTTATGCCTGCATTGTAGATACCATCAGTGAGGAGAACCATAGCCTGGGGAGGCCTGCTTATAAAATTTTGTCTTACGTAATCGGTCACAGCAGCAATATCCGTCCGCTTTTCGGAAAAATCAATCTTTCCATTCCGCTGCACCCGGTTTCCAAAGGTAAGTCGGACCACCTCAAACTGCTCTCCCAATTTTGCCGCAATCTTTTCTAAAGATTCCCTGTACTCCCCGTTATAATACAAAGAATCCCTATTTTTAAGCAAAGATTCGGAATTATCCTGTGCCAGCACCAATACAGGCTTCTCTTTCGTCCGCTTCAACAAAGACAACGCCGGATTTAAAATCAGGCCGGATAAAAATAAAAGAATAAGAAACCGTAAGGTAGAAAGTAAAACAGCTACTCCTTGGGGAATATCCGGTAGTCCGGTAAGTTTTTTATATTTGAAAAAAGCCGCTGCTGACGAAATGAGGATAGCAGGTAATAACCACCATAGAGAATGTTCGAATACCACCCTGATCTGATTTTTTATTTCTGATTTATGATCTACGGTTAAAGCACCATAAATCACAAATCAGAAAACCACAATTAATTACATATTCATACCGCCGCAGACATGAATTACCTGACCGGTCACATATCTGGACATATCCGAAGCCAGGAATACACATACATCTGCAATGTCTTCCGGCGTACCTCCTCTTTTCAAAGGAATCTTAGCCGCCCATTCCTGACGGACATCCTCGGGGAGCTGAGCAGTCATATCGGTAATGATAAATCCGGGAGCTACCGCATTTGCACGGATATTTCTGGACCCCAGCTCTTTGGCAATACTCTTGGTAAAACCGATGATACCGGCTTTAGAAGCAGAATAATTCGCCTGTCCTGCATTTCCGCTCACTCCGACAACAGAACTCATGCTGATAATGGAACCGCTTTTTTGTTTCAGCATCACAGCCGATACGGTTTTGGAAAAATTGAATACGGATTTCAGGTTTACGTTAATTACCGCATCCCATTGCTCTTCACTCATTCTCATCAATAAAGTATCCTTGGTAATACCGGCATTGTTTACCAAAATGTCAATTCTGCCAAATTCCTTGGCTATTTCTTCTACAGTAGCAGCAGTCTGCGCAAAATCAGCGGCATTGGAGGCATACATCTTGGCTTTTACTCCGCAAGCCTCTATTTCCCGTTCCGTAGCCTGGGCATTTTCATCATATCTCAGATCAGTAAAAGCAATATTTGCTCCTTGTTTTGCAAATGCCAGAGCTACAGCTTTTCCAATACCTCTGGAAGCACCCGTAATCAGGGCGGTTTTTCCTTCTAATAACTTCATAATTACAGTTTTACTTAAACTAAATTCATTAGACTTGAAATGGTTAACAAATGTTTTCCACCTCTAACTATGGAACAAAGATAACTAAACTAATTTCATCCTGCAGGCTCATACCATAATTTTTTTTCTTTTTCATCATTCCTTCCCCCCCTTTCTTTCTCCTTACTGAATATTTTGCTATTTTCACCCCCGCATATTTACTATACGTTATGGAACAACAAGTCATTTTAAACGAACACAACAAAACGGAATATCCGCCCATGCACACGGCAGAACACATCCTGAACCAGACCATGGTGCGGTTATTTGGCTGTGAACGTTCACGCAATGCCCATATAGAAAGGAAAAAAAGCAAGTGTGATTATATTTTAACCGCTTCTCCCACAGAGGAACAAATCCTGGAAATAGAAAACAAAGTGAACGAGGTCATATCCTGTCATTTGCCTGTTACTGCAGAATTGGTCTCCCGCCACGAACTGCCCCGTGGTATCGATTTGAGCAAATTGCCGGAAGGTGCAAGCGAAACTTTACGTATCGTCCGGATCGGAGACTATGACACTTGCGCCTGCATAGGACAACACGTCAGCAATACCTCAGAAATAGGCCGCTTTAAAATCATTAGTACAGACTACGATAACCAACGTTTGCGCATCCGTTTTAAACTGGAAAATTGAGGCGATACACTCTAAAATCACCGTATTTTCGCTATTAGAATGACCTCTATATAGTAGTCATTCGTAAATTCCCGGCGAAAAGAAATATTTTTTTAGGAAAATTAAATTTAAAAAACTGAGGTTTAAAATATTTTATATAGATTTGTACGGTCTATATGGAAAGTACGAATATAAACTTAAACAATAAAAGGATATGCTGAAATCTTACAATTTTCCCAGTGTATATGAGGCTACTAACCAAGAGCTCTCTAATGTGGCGGAAAATATTCTGGACGGTATAAAAATCAATATTGATGATACCGATTACATTGTCGGAAACCTGGCTTTAGTGGAAGGTTACTCCCCACATAAAAATATTAATGCAGCTCCGACCGATGAAGAATATAAATTATTAAGCAAAGCGGGATTATTACTGACTCAGCCCAAAGGAGAAGAAGAAATTTACCTGACAACCGGCTTCCCGTTTGCCACCTATATGCTTTACCGGGATAAAGCCTTGGAGACTTTACAGGGACGTCATATCATCAATTACGATGCATCTACTTTCGGTGGTCCGACCAATACCAAACGGGAAGTGAATGTAGGCAAAGTAGAGGTTATCCCTGAAATTTTAGGCTGTACCATAGCTATCCGTGAAGGACAACTGCAGGAAAAAGAGAACTTTTTCACCGTCAGTTTGGGATATGGGACGTGTGAAGCTGTTGTGTCTACCCGTGCCGGAATCATAAACCGTTCTGCTGTAAGTACCCACGGTATCCGCCACGCAGTCAATCTGCTGGCCAATGAACTGGCTAAGAACTTTTACCTGAACCTGAAAACAGAACATCAGATCGATGTGGCTTTCCAACAAGGCAGTATCACGGTCAACCGGGTAAAACAAAATATCCTGGACATCCGGGAAAAAGTACTGAGAATGTATTATCAGGAAATTATTGCTCCTAACTTGAGACGGGCATTTATTGACGATGATTTCAACAAATGTACCAAAATGTACCTTGTCGGAGGTGGAGCACTTTATACGGAATTGGTAGATTGCTTCAAAGAAGAGTTTGGCGATGTAGTGGAAGTAATTGTTTATCCGGAACCGGAAAAATGCGCATCTCAGGGATATTGCCTGAATTCCAAGATTAAAGCCGGCGCAGCACGCAATAACATCCCCAGCAACATTGAAGCCGAAGAAATAAAAATATTCAGAAATCCGCAGTTGGCAGTGGGAATGGATATAGGTAACGCAAATACTTGTATCACCATATACAAGGACGGTGAATAAAAACATTCTATTTTACACGGAAAGAGTTGGCTTTTAAAGTCGGCTCTTTTCTTTTTTAGGTATTTTATTTTTACTTTTGCAAAACAGAACAGAAACAATCCTATTTTAATATAAAATATATGGAACTCTTACAGCAAATCAAGGAAAACGCAAAAAAACAGTGTAAAACAATTGTACTTCCGGAAGGAACAGAAGAGAGAACAATTCAGGCTGCCGATCAAATTATCGGTGAAGGAATTGCTCAAATCATACTGATCGGTAATCCGGCAGAAATCAAAGCTTTGGCAGAAAAATACGGATTAAAGCATATTGAAAAAGCAACCATTGTAGACCCTGCTTCCCACGCCAAAAAGGAACAATATGCAGATTTACTGGTTGAACTGCGCAAAAGCAAAGGCATGACGAAAGAACAGGCGCTGAAACTGGTAACAGATCCTCTTTATTTAGCTACACTGATGATTAAAAGCGGTGATGCTGACGGAGAAGTTGCCGGGGCAAAAAATGCCACCGGAGATGTTTTGCGTCCGGCATTACAAATCGTAAAGACCTTACCGGGAATATCTGTGGTGTCCGGAGCTTTTCTGCTTCTGACCAATAAACCCGAATACGGTGAAAACGGTTTAATTGTATGTGCAGACTGTGCTGTATTGCCTAACCCAACCGCAGAGGAATTGGCACAAATTGCCGTATCTACGGCTGCTACGGCCCGGGCCATTGCCAAAATTGAACCCCGCGTTGCTATGTTAAGTTTTTCAACCAAAGGTTCAGCCAAAAATGAATTGGTAGACAAAGTAGTGAAAGCCACAGAACTGGCAAAACAAATGGCTCCCGATGTGATGATTGACGGAGAAATGCAGGCGGATGCAGCTCTGGTTCCTTCTGTCGGTGCCAGCAAAGCACCGGGCAGTCCTGTCGCTGGAAAAGCCAATGTACTGATTTTCCCCAGCCTGGAAGTTGGAAATATCAGTTACAAACTGGTACAGCGCATTGCAGGCATTGAAGCTGTCGGACCTGTTTTACAGGGAATGGCCGCTCCCATCAACGACCTGTCCAGAGGATGCTCTGTCAGTGATATTGTCAACCTCGTAGCCATTACCGTAAATCAGGCTGCCGGATTGAATTAATTCCAATACTAACTTATCTTTACGACCTGCGGGCCGTAAAGATTTTAATTCTTAAAAAATGAATGTTTTAGTGCTGAATTGCGGAAGTTCTTCCATCAAGTATCAATTACTGAGCATGGACGCCCAGCCGGTTATCCTGGCAAAAGGTATTGTCGAAAAAATCGGACTTCCCTGCGGGAATTTTACTTATAAAGCAGAAGGACGGGATAAAATAGCCATAGAACAACCGATAGCGGACCACAGCATTGGGATGGATTTAATCCTGAAAACATTGGTGGATCCCAAACTGGGTGTACTGAGTTCTCTGAATGAAATCAATGCAGTCGGCCACCGTGTGGCTCATGGAGGAGAATATTTTCCAGAGAGTGTGAGAATAGATAAGGAAGCAAAAGCTAAAATCAAAGCTTTGGGGGAAATTGCACCCCTGCATAATCCGGCCAATCTGAAAGGGATTGAGACCATGGAACAATTATTGCCCTCAGTCCCGCAAGTTGCTGTATTTGATACTTCTTTCCACCAAACTTTACCGAAAAAAGCCTATATCTATGGTATTCCCTATGAATATTATGAAAAATATGGCGTAAGGAAATACGGATTTCACGGCACTTCACACAAATTTGTTGCCGAAAAAGCATGTAATCTGTTAGGCTGGGATATCCGGGATAAGAAAATCATTACCTGCCATTTGGGAAACGGCGCTTCCATCACGGCTATAGATAAAGGCAAATCTGTAGATACCTCCATGGGATTTACTCCTGTTGCCGGTCTGGTGATGGGAACACGTGCCGGTGACCTTGACCTGGGAGCTTTGATTTACATTGCACAGAAGGAAAAATTAGATTTGAATGAAATCAATACATTGGTAAATAAAAAATCCGGTGTACAAGGGATTTCAGGAGTTTCTTCGGATTTCCGGGAGTTGACTACCGCATGGGAAAACGGGAACGAAAGAGCCCAGTTGGCCCTTGACGTATTTGCTTACCACGTAAAACAATACATCGGAGCCTATGCTGCTATCCTGAACGGTGTTGATTTGGTTATCTTTACCGGCGGTATCGGCGAAAATGATTTTTACATCCGGGAAGCCGTATGTGAAAATATGGAATTTCTGGGCATAAAATTAGATAAGAAAATCAATGCCGTCACCCGTGGTGCTGACGTAACCCTCAGTACTCCGGATGCCGCTATCAAGGTCATGACTATCACTACGGATGAAGAATTGGTAATAGCCATGGAAACCGTCCGGTTGTCCTATTAAAATCTTTTCCTCAAAGTCTGAATGTCTTTTTCAGGATGTTCGGACTTTGAGTTTTTTATCCTTTCTTTTTCCGGATATACTGAATAATCCCGTTTCAAAAAACGTATTCACATCATAGATAGTCCGGACTTCGTCATTCAATTGGTTCAGTTTATATGGAAACAAAAAAGATATTTTCGGTAGTAGGCATGAGTTGTGCCGCTTGCGCTGTTCGGGTGGATAAAATCCTGAAAATGCAGCCGGGAGTACGGGAGGCAAATGTAAATTATGCAGCTGCGAATGTACAGGTCGTTTATGAAACCGACATCTGTTCTGCCTCTTCACTGAAAACAGCCATACAAAACGGAGGCTATGATCTGTTAATTGACGAAAACCGGGATGCGAATAAAGAAGCCGAACAAATAAATGCAAAAAAATACCGCCAACTGAAACGGGAAACCGGAGGAGCTTTACTCTTAGGCTTCCCTATCATAGTTATCAACATGTTCTTTGCAGAGCTTCCCTACTTGAAATACGCTTTGTGGATATGTTCTTCTGTGGTCATTTTCCACTTCGGAAACAGATTTTTTATCAATGCCTGGAAACAACTCAGACACGGAACTGCCAATATGGACACCCTGGTCGCTACCAGTACGGGAATAGCCTATTTATTCAGTGTTTTCAATCTTTTTTTCCCTGGTTTCTGGTTAGATAAGGGAATTACTCCTCATCTCTACTTCGAAGCAGCTTCTGTAATTATTGCTTTTATCCTTTTAGGCCGGTTGCTGGAAGAACGGGCCAGACAGAGTACTACGACAGCCATCAAAAAACTGATGGGGTTACAACCTCGTACAGTTACTGTTCTTAGGCCGTCGGGTGAACAAACTATCCCTGTAGAAGAAGCCCGGCCAGGAGACACGATCGTCATCAAACCCGGAGAACGCATTGCAGTGGACGGAACCGTTACGGAAGGTTCATCGTATGTTGATGAAAGTATGCTTAGCGGAGAACCTGTTCCCGTACACAAACACCCAGGAGAGAAAGTATATGCCGGGACAATCAACCAGAAAGGTGCTTTCCGCTTCACAACAGAAAAAACTGGTGCCGATACAATGTTATCGCAGATCATCCAGATGGTGCAAGAAGCCCAGGGCAGTAAGGCTCCTGTCCAGAAAATGACAGACCGGATTGCCGGAATTTTCGTACCTGTCATTATGGGAATTGCCGTTTTATCTTTTCTCCTGTGGTGGATATTCTTTCCTGCAGAAGGATTTACTTACGGTTTGCTGTCCATGGTTACCGTCCTGATTATTGCCTGTCCGTGTGCACTGGGGTTGGCTACTCCAACGGCACTTATCGTAGGCATCGGCAAAGGAGCGGAACAGGGCATCCTGATAAAAGATGCGGCCTGTCTGGAAGTGGCACGGAAAATAGATTCCATCGTATTGGATAAAACGGGAACCATTACGGAAGGACATCCGGTAGTCGTAAATATGGAATGGCGAGAGAAAACGGAAAAAGTCCGGGGGATATTGTACAGTCTGGAACGCCTTTCGGAACATCCGCTTGCCGAAGCAATAGTAAAAACATTCGAAAAAGGGACTTCCCCGCAACTTATAACGGAATTTGAAAACATTCCGGGAAAAGGCATAAAGGGCATCTCGGATGCTGAAACCTATTACGCCGGAACGGAAGAATTACTTTCAGGGCATGGCATTTCTCTGGCAAAAGAATTAAAAGAAAAAGCCGAAGAGTGGATCAATAATGCTCAAACCGTCATCTGGTTTGCCAATTCCAACCAGGCGCTTGCAGTCATAGGAGTCACCGACAAAATCAAAGCTACTTCCGTGCAAGCCATTCATGGGTTGCAGGAAATGGGGCTAACGGTCTATATGTTGACAGGCGACAACGCTGCTGCAGCGAAAGAAATTGCCCGCAACGTCAATATCAGACATTATAAATCAGGTATCTATCCCCAGGAAAAAGCTTCCTTCATCAAACAATTGCAGGAAAAAGGACGGAAAGTGGCAATGGTAGGAGACGGAATCAATGATAGTGCGGCATTGGCACAAGCCGATTTAAGCATTGCAATGGGAAAAGGCAGTGATATAGCTATGGAAACAGCCATGGTAACGATATTGTCTTCGGATCTAACCAAAATCCCGGAAACCATCCGCCTGTCCCGGGCTACCGTAAAAACCATCCATCAAAATTTGTTCTGGGCTTTTATTTACAATCTCATCGGAGTACCCGTTGCTGCAGGTATTCTCTATCCGGTAAACGGTTTTTTGCTTAATCCCATGATAGGAGGAGCTGCGATGGCACTCAGCAGTATAAGTGTCGTAGGCAACAGCCTGCGGCTGAAACGGAAAAAGATAAGTTCCCTACTCTCTTGTCCCCAGAGGAAAAATACTGATTTTTCCAATCCGGACCCTATAAACAAAATAAAATCCATAAATCCTGAAGGTATGAAAAAAACATTTAAAGTAGAAGGTATGATGTGCAATCACTGCCGGACCCATGTGGAAAATGCCCTAAACGGCATAGAAGGAGTAAAAGCAACGGTTACTTTAGATCCTCCGCAGGCTATTATTGAGTTTACTGAAACGGAAGTAGCCCTGAAAGAACTGCAACAAGCAGTGCTTGACAAAGCCGGAGAATATCAGTTGTCGGAAATATAGGATAAACCGAAAAAACGGGAATCCGGAATAAAAACGCCGGAGCAAAGACTTTTGTTATACCAGTCTTTACTCCGGCGTATAATTGAAATATACCGGAATTAATGTAATCTTTTCCAGCTCTCTACATAATAACGATTTTCCGCTTCAGGCACCAATTTGATCTGGATTTGTCCGTTCACTACCATATAGGCCACTAACTCAAAACCATAGGCCCCACCAGCTTCAAAACCTTTACTCTGAGCATCATAATTACTGAAATTCAGTTCCTTCACACCCTCGTTTAAAGTAAAAGCCCGGACTTTATACTCCGGTTTTTTTATCGACCAGGTCCATAATTCATAGTAATTGGCACCTTGCACGGCATTCCATTTTACCGTCAATCCTTTTGCTTCATCGTATGCAAATTCTGTTTTCAGAAACCCTAAAGGTTTCACTTTATCCAAATTCATACCCATCGAAAAAGAATGAGAAGCAACCGCACCACTCCCATTTGTTGCCGATATGGTATAATTCTCAACTTCTGGTTTGTCAGTAAATTCGTAACTCTGTACGTTAGATTCCCAGAAATAATAATTTACAATTTTACCCGGTACCCCCTGAGGGAAAGATTTACTACTTACCACCACCCGGGACAATTGTTCATTCGCAGCAAGCTGGATGTAAGGGGCAAAAGTAGCTGTAGTATCCGCACCCTGGATCACATTTTTCTGAAGCATATACCAAACTGCATTTGTCATTCCAAAATCAGGGTCTTTGACACAAGACCCCATAACTACAACCAATATACTGGCTCCAATTCCCCATTTAATCTTTTTTAATATTTTCATTTTCAACTGTTTTATAAATAATATGCGAATATCTGCATTTTTTCTGAATCCTACAAGTAAACGGTCTATATTCCTCTGGAATGAAACTTTTCCATCATTTTTCAGTACAATAAAAAGCTAAAATTTATTACATGATTTTACAACTGGCATTCGTTTTAACGGCAATTATCGTCGGAGCACGCCTGGGAGGCATCGGTCTGGGCGTAATGGGAGGCATTGGCTTAGGAATATTGACTTTTATATTCGGACTGCAACCGACAGCTCCTCCGATAGACGTCATGCTGATGATAGTTGCTGTTATTACTGCTGCTGCTTGTATGCAGGCTGCCGGAGGACTTGATTTGATGGTAAAAGCAGCCGAACACCTGCTGAGAAAACGGCCGGCACAGATTACCCTGCTGAGCCCGCTCGTTACCTATTTTTTCTCTTTTGTAGCAGGTACCGGCCATGTTGCCTATTCAGTCCTTCCGGTTATTGCAGAAGTTGCCCGGGAAACTAAAATCCGGCCGGAACGTCCTTTAGGCATATCAGTCATTGCTTCCCAGCAAGCCATTACTGCAAGCCCTATTTCTGCAGCTACCGTAGCTTTGTTGGGATTACTCGGCGGCTTTGAAATCTCACTTCTGAACATTCTGATGGTGACTATACCAGCTACTTTAGCGGGAGTTATTCTGGGAGCCTTGTACTCACTGCGGATCGGAAAAGAATTGAAAGATGACCCGGAATACCAGCGCCGGCTAAAAGAAGGACTGTTAAACCGAGAACACTATGAATCTCAGGATGTAACACATAAAAAACGGGCACTTATTTCCGTTGTCATTTTCATCTTAGCCACTGTTTTCATTGTCATTTTCGGTTCTTTTGATACGTTGCGTCCCTCCCACTGGATAGACGGGAAAATCGTTCGCGTAGAAATGTCTGCTATTATAGAGATTCTGATGCTTTCGGCTGCCGCTTTTATCTTATTGCTGACCAAAGCTAACGTATTGAAAGCAACCCAGGGGAGTGTATTCTCCGCCGGCATGCAGGCCGTTGTGGCTATATTCGGTATCGCCTGGATGGGCGACACTTTCCTGCAAGGAAATATGACAGAACTAAAAGGCTCCATCGAAGAACTCGTTACCCGAATGCCATGGCTGTTCGGTATTGCCCTGTTTATCATGTCTATATTATTATACAGCCAGGCCGCCACCGTCCGGGCATTCATGCCGTTAGGAATTGCCCTGGGCATTTCTCCCTACCTGCTGATTGCCATGTTCCCTGCTGTCAACGGCTACTTTTTCATTCCCAACTACCCGACTGTAGTGGCGGCCATCAACTTTGACCGTACCGGTACCACCAGAATCGGGAAATATGTACTCAACCACTCTTTCATGATGCCGGGACTCATTGCTACCATCACAGCCGTAGCCACCGGACTCTTTCTGGTCCAGCTCATATTCTGAAAACATCCATATTACAAACTAACAAACAATTCATTATGAAAACAAAGCATTTTATTATCCTCTTTTTCTTGTTTTCCTGGAGCAGTTGGACTGTCGCAGTTGCCCAACGGTTACCCAACATCCACATTTTAGCCACAGGCGGAACCATTGCCGGTACCGGTAACAGCGCCACCGGCAGCAACTATTCCGCCGGACAGATAGCCATCAACGAACTCATCTCTGCCGTACCCGAACTCAAAGAAATCGCCCGCATCACAGGCGAACAAATCGTCAAAATCGGCTCGCAGGACATGTCTGACGAAGTATGGCTGAAACTGGCACATTATCTGAACATTCTCTTAAAACGTCAGGATGTAGATGGAGTTGTCATTACACACGGAACCGATACCATGGAAGAAACAGCCTTCTTTCTGAATCTGACTGTAAAAAGCAATAAACCCGTTGTTTTAGTCGGAGCCATGCGGGCTTCCACTGCCTTGAGTGCTGACGGTCCTCTGAACCTGTACAATGCCGTAGTGACTGCCGGAGCCCCGGAGTCTGCCGGACGGGGTGTATTGATTGCCATGAACGGCAGCATTCTCGGAGCTCATGCCGCCACCAAAATGAATACCATTGACGTGCAAACTTTCCAGGCTCCCAATTCCGGTCCCCTCGGCTATGTTTTCAACGGAAAAGTCCATTACAACCAAACCACCGATAAACTCCATACCACTCAATCGGTTTTTGATGTGAACGATTTGAAAAGCCTGCCGAAAGTCGGCATCATTTACAGTTATTCCAACGTAGAACCCGAAGCTTTGGAGGCTTTGGTAAAAAACAATTACCAAGGCATCGTACATGCCGGTGTCGGAAATGGGAACATACACAAAAACCTCCTTCCGGCTTTAGCCGATGCCAGCAAAAAAGGCATTCTTGTCGTCCGCTCCAGCCGGGTTCCAAGCGGTCCGACCACCCTCGACGCAGAAATCGACGATGCACAATACAATTTTGTTGCTTCCCAGGAACTCAATCCGCAAAAGGCACGCATACTATTGATGCTGGCTTTGACCAAAACCAAAGACCCGAAAACCATTCAGGCTTATTTCAACAATTACTAACCGGTCATAAAACGAAACAACATGCAAAAAATTTTACTCATAGCCGGACTCCTGATATTCCCGTTTCTCTCCCTTCGGGCTCAACATCTGGAGTTTCAATCCGACCCGACCATCGGCACTTCCACCCTGTTTGACAAACTCCTCAAATTAGAAAAAAAGGCGGAATGGTTCAATGTATTCCTGAACATGCAAGGTTCTTTCAACATTTACCTCAAAGACTACGACAAACCGGAAAAAACCGCTTTTACAATGAACCAGTTACGGTTAGAGATAAAGGGAAACATCACCGACCGGATCTATTACCGCTACCGTCAAAGACTGAACCGGGGTAATTCCGCCCAGGCTTTGGATAACCTGCCGGCTTCTATAGATTATGCGGCAGTCGGATTTCACCTCACAGAACAACTTTCCGTATTTGCAGGAAAACAATGCACAGCCTTCGGTGGATTTGAATTCGACCTCAACCCGATAGAAGTATACCAATATTGTGATATGCTGGAATACATGACTAACTTTCTGACAGGTATAGATTTCTCCTATTGGCTTACTCCCGAACAGGAGTTCCGTTTCCAGGTCGTAGATTCACGAAACGGTTCCTTTGAAGAACTCTACGGTGAGGTTCCAGATGTAAAACAAGCAAAAGCACCATTGGGATATACGTTAAACTGGAACGGTAACTTCTGGGAAGAACGGCTGAAAACCCGCTGGTCAGCCTCCATCTTTCACGAAGCAAAGAAAAAAAACTGGTATTACTACGCTCTGGGAACAGAGCTTTCAACTCCCAAATTCCTCGGATTTTTCGACTTTATGTATTCCAATGAAGATTTAGACAGAACCGGTATCATTTCCACACTTGTCTCCGATGATACCCAAGACATCCGGGCTTTGAATACCCGCTACCTGTCTCTGGTTCTGTATCTGAATTGCCGTCTTTCCCCTAAAGTGAATTTTTTTGTAAAAGGCATGTACGAAACTGCTTCCGTCCTGAAAGCCAATCAGGGACTGGAAAAAGGGAAATACCGGACCTCATGGGGATATCTGGCAGGATTGGAATACTATCCTCTCGAAGAAAACCTGCATTTTTTCCTGAATTATATCGGACGTTCGTATGAATTTACCGACCGGGCAAAAATCTACAACCAGCCGGACAGAAACCCTCAGCGAATAGAACTGGGTCTCGTCTACCAGCTTCCCATGTTCTGAGCATTCCCTTTGTGTCAGTACAACCTTTCAACGTTGTCTAACCGGAAGCGAAGCCCGGGATGTTTTTCGGAATGAGAAACATTTCGGGCTTCGCAAAAGTAAAGAATCATGAGGTAAGTATAAGAATGTATATCATACCTTTGTTTTTTACAATCCGAGAATACGCTCATATTCATATTCTTCCGGACGGGAAATCCATTCTTTTGCTGCTTCCCGGTCCTGCGAAGTCAGGAAATACATGTTTTCCCGGAAAGTCTCCCGTACAGACTCCTTATTCATATTTACCAAACGGGTACGAATTTTCCCGTTTTCATCTTCCACATCCTTTAAATATACCGGAATAATTTCATCCTGCTCGTTCACTGCCACCATACACCCCGTATACCCCGCTTCATACAACTTTTTTACACCTGTTCCCAATGTTGTACAATAAGTTAAATCAAAAGCACAAGGGTCTACACAACGCAAAGAATACCCCACTTCAACCGGACGGCAGATAACGGCCAGGTCCAACTCCTTCAACCGTTTTTTCAAAATTCCGTTAATAACATGGGCTTTACTGACTTCCGACAATTCAGGATGACCGTGAGTGTCATAACTGAAAACAATACCTGAGGAAGCTATATCCTCCTCTTTCAAAAAATGAAAAATCCCCTCACTAACCACTGCCACACCCGACTTTTGTTTTAAAATTCTCCGTTTTACGATAGAAGAAACAATCAAACGGATGATCTTTTCAATCGTGATTCCGGTGTGAGTAAACATCTCCGGAATAATAACGGCAGAGGCATGGATTCCCTTTCCTATCTCGAAAGCCAGATGCCCGGCCTCCCTTCCCATAGACATCAATAAATACCAGTTCTGAGTAGTAGCCGCTTCCGCCTGAATGATTTTTCCGATACTTACCCCCATCTCTTTAGCCGAATGAAAACCGAAAGTAGGAACTCCTTCCGGTAAGGGGAGATCATTATCTATTGTCTTCGGAACATGAATATTACGGATATTAATCCGGTTTGCAGCCAAATATTTAGTCAGTCTGTTTGCCGTTGAAGCCGTATCATCACCGCCAATAGTCACTAAGAGTTCTATTTTTTCCCGAACAAACAAACGGGTATTGAAATCCTCATCTTTCGGTTTGAACCGGCTCATCTTAATAACAGAACCTCCCCGGTTGTATATCTGGTCCGCTTTCTCCAAGGTCATCTCCTCCAGTTCCGGTTGTTCAGCAAACAATCCCTTATATCCTTCGTGAATCCCGATTACCCGGTATCCTTCCTTCAAAAAAACTTTGGTTACAGTAGCCACAACTGTATTAATGCCCGGTGCCGGACCTCCTCCACACAAAATAGCTATTGTCTTCATATCCTATTTTCTTTAATGATTAACACAAAAATACACGAAAAATAAAGGTGTCCCGCCATTCCCGCTTCGGACACCCTTTTTCTTCTGTATACGAAATACTAAAGCTTAGCTTTGATTGCCTTGGAAGCCTCTTCATATCCCGGTTTTTCCAACAAGGCAAACATATTATTTTTATAAGCTTCCACCCCGGGTTGGTCAAAAGGATTTACTCCCAGCATACAACCGGAAATTCCACAGGCTAACTCAAAGAAATAAAACAGTTGCCCGATATACAAAGCATTTAAAGCTGGCATTAAAACCTTCATATTGGGCACTCCTCCATCCACATGGGCGATTTGGGTTCCCAATTCAGCCATTTTGTTCACCTCATCCACCCGTTTTCCGGCCAGGAAATTCAATTTATCTAAATTTGCCTGATCGGACGGAATTTCCACTTTATATTCCGGTTTTTCAACAGAAATCACCGTTTCCATCAACATTCTCACTCCTTCCTGGATATACTGTCCCATCGAATGCAAATCCGTGGTAAAATCGGCCCCTGCCGGAAAAATCCCTTTGTGTTCTTTTCCTTCACTCTCTCCGTACAACTGCTTCCACCATTCAGTAATGTAATGCAATTTCGGATTAAAATTGGCTAAAAGTTCTACTGCATATCCTTTCCGGTAAAGGGCCGTACGGGCTACAGCATACTCAACGGCTATATTCTGCTCCCCTTCCAGGCACATTTGACGCATTTCAACAGCCCCCTTCACTAAATCGCGGACATCAAATCCTGCAATAGCTATCGGTAACAAACCTACCGGAGTCAAGACCGAAAAACGCCCTCCGACATTATCCGGAATCACAAAAGTCTTATAACCTTCCTGGTCGGCCAAAGTCCGTAAAGCCCCCTTACTGGCATCCGTAATAGCTACAATCCGCCTGCCGGCTTCCTCCCGTCCCACTTTTTTCTCCAGCAATTCCTTCAACAAACGGAAAGCAATAGCAGGTTCAGTTGTGGTTCCCGATTTCGAAATGACACAAATACCAAATTCTTTATCTTTCAAATAATTCATTAACTCATGGTAATAATCTTCACCAATATTATGTCCGGCAAAAATCACCTTCATATCAGCATTACCATAATTATGAAAACTATCCGAAAGTGCTTCTATTACAGCCCGGGCTCCCAAATAAGAACCTCCGATACCAATCACCACCACCACCTGAGTGCGGGCTCTTAAATCAGCCGCAGTTTTTTCAATATCCGCCAAAAGCTCAGAAGTAATATCTACGGGCAAATTCACCCATCCCAAAAAATCATTTCCTTTAGCGGTTCCGTTTTCTAAACTTTTCTGTGCTTGCCGGGCCTGAGGATATAACACACTTACTTCCTCTTTACCGATAAAACGGTAAATCTTGCTGTAATCAAACTTTACACTTTCCATGATTATTCTAATTATTCATTACGCCTCATGATTTATTCTTTTCCCTCAGCATATCCCGTATCTTTGAGGCTTTTTCATATTCTTCGTTTTGTATGGCTTCTTCCAGCATCTTTGTCAATTCCTGAACGGAATATTCCTCCATCTCATTATTGACTTCTATTGTCTTCACAATAGTGGCATCCTCCTCTTCCTGCTCATCCGTAGTGTGTACCACGACAACTCCCGCCTTTTCAATAATTTCCGGTGTGGAATAAATAGGACAGCCATAACGTAAAGCCAAAGCAATAGCATCCGAGGTCCGGGAATCAATTTTGATCATGTTCTTACTCGACTCAAAAAACAGTTCCGAATAAAAAATACCGGCATCAAAACGGTAAATAAATACTTCTTTGAGCTTTACTTTCATGGCATCCGCCAGATTTTTTATCAAATCGTGTGTCAGAGGACGCTGGGAATGTATTCGTTCAAGCTGAATAGCAATTGACTGAGCTTCAGGCATTCCTATCACAATGGGAACACGATAATGGTCTCCTTCATCCGCCAATATCAACGCATAGGCTCCCGCCTGCGACATACTGTATGACAAACCCAAAACTTTTAGTCTTACTTTATCCATTCATCCTTTTATTTTTCCGGGTCGTCCGGACCCCATAAATTAACGTCAAAAAGTTGTTTTAGTTGCGCTTCCCTCCTCATTTTTCTGTTTTCTGCTTTCCATTCTTTTTGTACATACCATCGCTAACCCACCCAGGCTTGTTTCCCGGTATTTGGCCTGCATATCCCGTCCGGTTTCCATCATTGTCTTGACCACTTCATCAAAACTGACCATATGCCGTCCGTCGGAAAACAAAGCATATAAAGCACACTCCCTGGCTTTCTGAGCCACAAAAGCATTCCGTTCAATACAGGGAATCTGAACATATCCCATTACCGGGTCACAAGTGAGCCCCAGGTTATGCTCAAACCCCATTTCTGCCGCATACTCTATCTGTCGGGGAGTTCCGCCCCAAATCTGTGTTGCAGCCCCGGCAGCCATCGCACAAGCTGTCCCCAGCTCACCCTGGCATCCGACTTCGGCTCCGGAAATGGAACCGTTGCTTTTCACAATATTTCCGATTAAGGCTGCCGTTGCCAATCCACGGATAATCCGGCTGTCCGGCATTTTCTGGTCATGCTTTAAAAAATACATCATAGCCGGCAAAACTCCGGAAGCTCCGCAAGTCGGGGCTGTCACCACCTTCCCCCCTCCCGCATTTTCCTCCGATACCGCTAAAGCCGCAGCAAAAAGAAGGCCTATTGGTTGGGAAGAACCGGAAGATTGCATGGCTTTGATATAATAAGAACTCGCTTTACGCGTCAGCTTTAAGGCTCCGGGCAACACTCCTTCCGTATCTAACCCTCTCTCCACTGTTGCCTGCATCTGTTCCCATACTTTCTCCAGATAAGAAAAAATGGCTTTCCCTTCATATTTTTCCACATAGTCTACAAAGGTACATCCTTCATCCAGACACCACCGGATAATCTCCGTCATGCCTGTCTTCGGATATAAATCCCCTCCGTCAAAAGTTCCAAGTTCATCCCACAAAGCTCCTCCTCCCACACTGTATACCTCCCAACGTTCCGCCACCTTTCCCTGTTTGATGGCTTCGAATACCATTCCATTGGGATGATGCGGTAAAACTTCGTTGGGACACCAAAGAACCTCCACTTTTTCAGGGTTTTTCACTACTTTCAGGATAGCACTGTCCGTACCATGTCCTTTCCCGGTCAAAGCCAGACTACCGTACAAATAAACTCTGATAGCCTCAGCATCCGGATGTTTCCCATCAAAAAACTCAGCTGCACGGCTCGGACCCATCGTATGGCTGGAAGACGGACCGTAACCTATATTATAAATTTCGCGAATAGACTTCATATTTAATCGTTTTAATCTGTTCAATAAAAAAATAGCAGGCCTGTAAGCCGGGTTCTGTACCTTGCGGTTTCTATCATTTATCTGGTCTGCAAATCACTCTGCAGCTCAAGCAGCCTACCCCCCGGCATCGGTCGGGTCAACCTGATGCGCCGGTATACATGGCCTTGCAACTCGTGAGACGTACGGCTACCCTGGTTGCCCAGAGTACCGGTGGGCTCTTACCCCACCTTTTCACCCTTATTCCAACAAAATCTGAACTTGAGGAACGGTTCTTTTCTGTTACGTTACTATGCTCTCACAAACATCTTCCCGTTAGGAAGCACGATACCCTGTGTTGCCCGGACTTTCCTCTCTCCCAAAAGGACAGCGATAGAACGGCCTGCTATTCACATTCATTTTAATTCATAATGGGATCCTTCGGAAAGTTCGCCCAAATCCGATAGCGTCCTCCGAGTTCACTCATCGACTGTTCCCACATCTTTTTATCCTGTAATTTAAAAAATTGTTCCCGCGTAATATCCCCCACCATCCAGGTATTCTCTTCCAGTTCTCTCTCCAACTGACCTTCAGACCAACCGCTATATCCGGCAAAAAAACGGATCTCTTCCGGAAGTATCAGCTGTTTTTTCAGCATCCGGGTCAACATGGTAAAATCACCACCCCAATAAATACCATTCGCAATGTACAATGCATCATCAAGCTCCGGATGAGTATGGATATAATACAGTTGATTGGTCTCTACAGGGCCACCGACATATACCGGAAAATGAACGCCACTTAACTCATCTACCAAATCGGAAGTCGAATAAAGCATCGGTTTGTTCAAAACAAAACCGATACTCCCTTTCCTGTCATGCTCAACTATATAAATCACAGCACGGGAAAAATATTTTCCCTGGAGGAAAGGTTCGGCAATCAAAATATTACCGATTTCCGTTTTTTTACGATTCCTTCTGATTTTAAATAAATCCTGAAACTGTTCGTCCACAATTATTTCGTATTTTTACGCTTCAAAAATAGCAAAATATTTTGGGATGCTGAGAATATTCTTCGCCATACTTTTTATATTTTGTGCAAATACTTTATCGGCTCAAAAGTCACAGACCTTACGTTCGGTTGTAACACAAGGAGATACACTTCCCCAGGTATTTTTGCGGGAAGTGGTGGTTCAGGCAAAGACACGCAGCCGGAAATGGTACGATAGGTATAACCGCCGGAATACACGTTTGGAATACAATGTCAGAAAAGTATATCCTTATGCTCTTCTGGCAGCAGCTAAAATCAATGAAATAGAGGAAAAACTCACCCACACCACCAAAGAATCAGAACGGAAAGCCATTATCCGGGAGGAATATGCCCGGCTCATGAAAACATTCAAAACTCCGCTTATGAAATTGAGTGTTACCCAAGGCCGTATTTTAGTCAGACTAATATACCGGGAAACCAATCACACTTCCTTTGCCCATATCCGGGAATACAAAGGAGCTGTCAACGCTTATTTCTGGCAATCCCTGGCTTTGTTATTCGGCAATAACCTGAAAGCAGCCTACGATCCTTATGGAGAAGATGCGGAAATAGAAGAAATCGTTCAAAGAATACAACAAAAATAAATCCGCAACGCCAACAGGTTAAAAGTTTTTCTAACTTTGCCTGACCTATTCGAAAACAATGTACTCCATTAGCACATGACCGCCATGACTTTCGACGAAATCAGGAAAGATATTATAAACAAAAAATACAAGCCCATCTATTTTCTCTGCGGGGAAGAACCTTTTTTTATCGACCGCTTGACTACTTTGGTGGAAACAACTGTATTATCCGAAGAAGAAAAGGCTTTCAACCAAACCATACTCTACGGAAATGACGTGAATATGAGTACGGTAACTGATATGGCCCGCCGTTTTCCCATGATGGCGGAACATCAGGTAATCATCATCCGGGAGGCCCAGAACATCCGGGATTTTGATAATCTGCTTCCCTATATCGACCATTTCCAGCCATCCACGGTTCTTTTATTTGCTTACAAAAACAAAAAACCGGACAAACGGAAAGGTGTATTCAAAAAATTAGGCAATACCCCCCATTGCGTCTATTTTGAATCGGCTAAACTATATGACAACAAAGTCCCGGAATGGATCATCAGTTACTGCAAAGAGAATTCCTACGGAATCACCACGAAAGCCGCAGGCATTTTGGCAGAAAGCTTAGGAACGGACCTCAGCCGGGTAGCCAACGAAATAGACAAACTGGTGCTCCTGCTCCCCCGCGGAGGTGAAATACAGGAAGCTTTAGTCGAAGAACATACCGGTATCAGCAAAGATTTCAACAGCTTTGAACTGCTGAGTGCCCTCATCCGGAAAGACCATCTCAAAGCCAACCGCATTGTTAATTACTTCGAGGCAAATCCCAAAAACAATCCGTTGGTCATGACCATCACGACCCTTTTTCGTTATTTTCTGAACCTGTTGACCTATCACTATCAGAAAAAATCCACTCCCAATATACAGGAAATGGCCCGCCTGCTTGGGGTTCATCCTTTTTTTATGAAAGACTATACAGACGGAAGCAGGGTATACAATGCTGTAAAATGTGCAAACATCATTTCTTTACTCCGGGAATATGACATGAAAGCAAAAGGAGTCGGTAATGCTAATATTTCAGATGGGGAACTGTTGAAAGAATTGATTTTTAAAATCATGCATTAATTCAGTCTGTAACTTCCCTGCCTGTAAAAAATAATAAAATGACCTCAAAGGCAAACTTAACATCCGAATACAACGTAAAACCGGACATGAAAAAAAGATTCGGACAATCCCAACCTTTAAAAAAAGCTGTCTTTTTTGACCGGGACGGAACCATCAATTCGGATAAAGGACACTATTACATCCACAAACCCCAGGATTTTGTTTTCAATCCGGGAGTGATTGAAGGTATGAAAAAACTTCAGGATGCCGGATATTTACTCTTTGTGATCACCAACCAAGGAGGAATAGCCAAAGGGATATATACCAAAGCAGACGTCGAAGCCGTCCACCGGAAAATGTGCGATGAGCTGGCAGCCTGCGGAATTGCCATTACCAAAATTTACTATTGCCCCCATCACGAAAGCGTAAAAACCTGTGTTTGCCGGAAGCCGTCCCCTTATATGGTGAACCGGGCCATCGAAGAATTCCACATCGACAAAGACTTATCCTGGTTTATCGGTGACAGCACCCGCGATGTCGAATGCGCAGAAGCGGCCGGCGTACGTCCTGTCCGCATTCATAAAAACCAGGATATAACGCCGGCAATCCAGCAAATTTTAAAAGGAAAATGAAAACATATTTCCTTTTATGAAAAAATAACGATCCCCCCTTGGCTATATGAAGAGAATTGAGTAATTTCGCTCAATTTTTAAAATCCTCAGAATATGGCCCATTACATTAAAGAAGTATCAAGAACATTTGGAGAATATCTGTTAATTCCTTCTCTTACAACCAAAGAATGTACCCCCGACAATGTTTCTTTAAAAACTCCCGTCGTAAAATTCCGGCAAGGAGAAACTTCAAAGATTCAATTAAACATACCGTTTGTATCTGCCGTAATGCAGGCTGTATCAGACGACGGACTGGCGATAGCTTTGGCCCGGAACGGAGGGTTATCTTTTATTTTCGGTTCTCAGCCAATTGAAAGTCAGGCTGAAATGGTACGCCGGGTGAAAAAATTCAAAGCCGGATTTGTAGTAAGTGATTCCAATCTGCGCCCTGACTCTACCCTCCAGGACGTAGTGAACCTGAAAGAGGCAACCGGGCATTCCAGTATTGCTATTACCGACGACGGTACTGCCAACGGAAAGTTGCTGGGGATGGTTACCAGCCGTGACTACCGTTTAAAAACAGACCCTTTAAATAAACCCGTGTCCGAATTCATGACTCCTTACGAGAACCTGATTGTCGGTAAACTGGGGATTACTCTGAGCGAAGCCAATACCATTATCTGGGACCATAAACTGAATTGCCTGCCTATCATAGATGAAGCCCAAAAACTTCAATACTTTGTCTTCCGCAAAGATTATGACAACCACATGGAAAATCCCAATGAGCTTTTAGACAGCCATAAAAAACTCATGGTCGGTGCCGGAATCAACAGCCGCGATTACAGAGAACGGGTACCCGCTCTGGTAGATGCCGGCGTAGATGTATTGGTTGTAGACTCTTCCGACGGTTTTTCCGAATGGCAATTCGATACCATCCGGTGGATTAAAGAAACCTACAACGACGAAGTGAAAGTTGGCGGAGGTAATGTCGTAGACAAGGAAGGATTCCTGTATCTGGTAAAAGCGGGTGCCGATTTCGTAAAAGTAGGCATTGGAGGCGGCTCCATCTGCATCACCCGTGAACAAAAAGGGATAGGACGCGGACAAGCCACCGCCCTGATAGAGGTCTGCCAGGCCCGGCAGGAATATTTCGAACAAACCGGAATTTATGTCCCCATCTGTTCAGACGGAGGATTGGTACATGACTACCACATGACGTTAGCTTTGGCTATGGGCGCGGATTTCCTGATGATGGGCCGTTATTTTGCCCGTTTTGATGAAAGTCCAAGCAAAAAATTAGCCATTGGCAACAGCTACGTAAAAGAATACTGGGGAGAAGGTTCCAACCGGGCTCAAAACTGGCAACGCTATGACATGGGAGGCAATGCCAAGGCTGCTTTGAAATTTGAGGAAGGAGTAGACAGTTACGTCCCCTATGCCGGAAAAATGAAAGACAACCTGGCCATTACCCTGGGAAAAATCAAATCCACTATGTGCAGTTGCGGCTCCGTCACAATTTCCCAGTTACAGGAAAGAGCTAAAATTACACTTGTATCATCCACTTCCATCGTAGAAGGAGGAGCGCATGACGTGATTCTCAAAGATACCAAAATTCAGTAACAACAAAGGGAAGCTATGAAATGAGTGGCTTCGGTCACAGGAGTAAGATTTAAATAACCGGACTTGATCCGGTTATTTTTATACACCACAGGAAACTCCCGAAGCATCCGGTGATGTTCCTGCCATGCCTGTCCCGCCTGCGGATAAAACCGGATCGTAAATTCACCGCAAGTTCCCTCATACAAATAATTCCGGACCAAAAACAAAGCTACAATACCCATATTGTACCGTAAATTGATTTCTACACAAGGTTGAAGGTTATAATCTCCTTGTTTCCCCCGGTATATCATCATATCCACCCCTAAATATCCCCGGTAATCCGGCAATACCTTCCTTAACATCCGGGGAACCTCCTCCCGGATGGCCTTGATTTTCTCACTGCCTAAGCGGACAGCCAATTTGTTTTCTATATTTTCCTGGGAGCCCAAATAATTTCCGGTATATTCTCCATGCACTCCTGTTGTAAAAGAAGACCACCCCATAAAATTCACCTCCTGTTCGTCAGCCAGAAATTCCATCGCAAAATCTTCCACCTTGTCCAGCATCCTCTCCAGCATCAAATACCCTTGTCTCCTGAACATTCCCCTCAACCACTCTTTTTCCTTACAGCCAGGCCTTCCTTTCAAAGTCAGCAGCCCTTTCCCGGACGAAGACCAGGGGGCTTTTACCAGCCAACACCCTTCTCCGGTTTTTTGTTCCAATTCGGACAGAGAATAACAGACATGCGGCAAAATATCCTCCGAAAGAAAAGGTAGATTTTGTATCAACAACTTCAAACCCTCCCTGGCCTTCTTTCTACTATACCATTCTTTCTGCTCCGGTCTCCATCCCTCTCCCAGTCCTTTTTTTTCCAGCCAATGGCATATTTTGGGACTTTTTCCCCAAGGAACGCCCACCAATCCGGAATAACGGTCCAATTCACTTTCCCGTACAGGCAAACACCTCAATAGCAACTCCTCCGACAAAAAATCCCGGAAAGAAGCATCCGGCAATTCTTTTACCAACACCATATCGTCCGGCTTTCCCAACCAGGCAGGCAAAAAAGCCAAATCTTCCCCCATCTTCACCACATTGGCAGAAGGTGTATAAAAACAACTGCCGTTAGCAATTGCCAATTCACAATCCGGATTAAAAATATACAAATGCCGGGAATCCATTTTTACCTTCTACGAACCTTTTATTTTCATAAAACATTCCTTACAATCGAATTCCAGCAAAAAACGGTGCTTTGCATTAAAAAGAAACAAAGGAAACTGAATATCCGCATTCCGGTGGAATTTCCTGCATCGCCCCAATTCGTGAAGAATGCAATACCGCGAATGCATCAAATCCCGCCCTTTTGAAATCCTGCTTTTCTCAAAGCCCGCTTCCACCTCACCAACACCATGTTCCGCATAGAAAGCCCGGGCATTCCGGTTCACAACATTCAAATGCCAGTCGGCCGGAACAGGATAAACCGCCCGTTTGTCTTCTTTCCCGGGCAGCAGCCTTTCCCTCTTTTCCTCCCTCAAACGCTCCAACTCTTCCAATACCCTCCTTCGCAAAGCATTTGCGGCAACTGCAGGTACAAACAAGACCTTCTCACCCACATATTCAACTCCTTCACAAACATAATTGCTTTCTCCGCATTTTTTCAATTGCTGTACCAACCGTTCACACTGCCCCGCCTGGTTCGCATCGTCAAAAGCCTCCTCGGAGCGCACAACCACCCGATTTCCGTCTTCATCCGTACAACCAATTTCCAAATGTCTCCCAACAACATTTACTTCCATACGGATAGCTATCTTCCGGACGGATTTCATTTTTTCTACCTGCAAAATAAAACAACGGTCATAATTCCTGTACAATTCCGTTCCCGCTTTTATTTTCACAACTTCATTACATACCAGCCATTTTCCATCTGCATGGTTAACCCTTATCCCTTTCAATTCTCCCCCATCCAGATAACATAAACCATCTCCGTTATTTATGGCCTCTTCTCCTTCCACACAGATTTTGTTCCCCTTCGTTTGCAAAACTCTGCCGATATACATTCCCATGGACTTGGGAGAATCCGGATTAACCAGCCCGGATGGGCGTCCTTTCAAAAAATAGGTGGAATATCCCCGGTTAAAACTCCGCTCAGGAGCTGCCTTGAAAGAAGCAATGCTCTTTCCGGAACCTATCCTTTTTACTTCCGGAAATTTGTCTATAAGCGAAGAATAGTAATGAGTTACATTCGCTACATAGTTCTCATCTTTCAGACGTCCCTCTATCTTGAAAGAATCAATCCCCGCATCTATTAAATCTTTGATAAAGGAAGAAGCATTCAAATCCTTTAAAGACAGTATATATTTATTGTCCAAAATCACTTTTCCGGACTGATCCGATACCGACCATTTCATCCGGCAAGGCTGGGCACATTCTCCCCGGTTTGCAGAACGGCCGAACATGTGCTGGGAGAGGTAACACTGACCGCTAAGGCTCACACACAATGCCCCATGAACAAACACTTCAAGTTCTGCCTTTACTTCTTTCCGGATTTCCCGGATTTGCTCCAATGACAACTCCCTGGCCAATACTATCCGTTGAAACCCAACCTGATCCAGAAATTTAATTCTATCCAGGTCATAGTTGTGCATCTGAGTACTGGCATGTAAACAAACCGGAGGTAAATCCAGACGTAAAATTCCGGGGTCCTGAACAATGAGGGCATCCACTCCAATTCCGTACAACTGGCGGATCATTTTCTCAGCTTCCGCCAATTCGTGGTCATACAAAATCGTATTTAAGGCAACAAACGCCCGGCAATAAAACCGATGGGCATATCTGACCAACTCTGCAATATCAGCGATACTATTGGCAGCAGCCTTACGGGCACCGAAGGCCGGAGCACCGATATACACGGCATCCGCTCCGTTCTGAATGGCTGCCATCCCGATAGCCAGGTCTTTTGCCGGCGATAACAATTCAACTCTTTTCACTCCGGACTTCTTACTTCCCTGTTTCTAATTCCGATTCCAATTCCAATTCCGGCCATTGCTCTCCTTCTATCACCGGCAGTTCCAGCAAGCGGCATGCAGGAAAATGTTCTTCCAGGTATTTCCGGATAATAGTAATGGAATCGTTTTTTATCCATTCGCTGTCGTTAGGAAAGTCATTATAGACGACATATTTCACCTCTATCCCCCGGTATCTGCACAATTCCAGGCTCATCAAGGTATGGTTGATACTTCCCAATTTCGAAGAAGAGACTAAAATCAAAGGATAAGCATATTCCTGAATATAATCCATGGTCAGAAAATCACGGCTGACCGGAACATACAATCCTCCAGCCCCTTCCAGTAACACCACATCATAAAGGGAAGCCAGTTTCTCGGTAGACCGATGAATCTTTCCGGTGTCTATCACCACATGGTCTATCTCAGCGGCCAGATGCGGAGACGCCGGATAAGTCATTACATAAGGACAGGTAGTCCCGTCTTTATCCACCTCCTGAGGCTCTATTCCCATAATCTCCCGGTGTTTGAGAATATCTTCCGAGATACCGGTACAACCAGTCTGGATAAATTTCTGGGTAATTACACTGATTCCCTGCCGACGGAGGCTCCGGGCAAGAACACCCGTTACAATTGATTTCCCGGCATCTGTATCAATTCCGCTAATAAAATATACTGCCATAAATAAACAAATATGAATATTGTAAATCTAAAGAACAAAAGTATAAAATCCGACGTTAAAATACAGCAGACTACAAAGATAGTTTTTAACTTTGCGGACTGATCATTTAAAACTAAAACATTCGCTATATGAAAGTAAGAAATCTTATTACAGTAATCATTCTCGGAGGAAGTGTTATTTGTTCAGAAACCCTTCTATCCGGTTGTGCAAGCATGAGTAACACAGGGAAAGGAGCAGCCATCGGAGCAGGAGGCGGAGCAGCTTTAGGAGCTGGTATTGGCGCCCTGGCCGGCAAAGGAAAAGGAGCAGCCATCGGAGCGGCTATCGGAGCGGCTGTCGGTTCCGGAACAGGAGCTTTAATCGGGCGCCGCATGGACAAACAGAAAAAAGAATTGGAAGCTATCGAAGGAGCAAAAGTGGAAACAGTACAGGATGCCAACAACCTTCAGGCAATAAAAGTTACCTTTGATAACGGAATCCTTTTTGCAACCAACAAAAGCGAACTGAGTGCTTCCTCCCGCGAGGCATTGACTAAATTTGCCAATTCCCTGAAAAATTCTCCTGACACAGACATCACCATTTACGGACATACGGACAATACCGGAAGCCGGGCTGTGAATGAACGGATTTCAAAAGAACGGGCCGAGGCCGTTGCCAATTTTCTGGTAGGACAAGGTATCAGCCGTTCCCGCATCACAACGGAAGGACTTGCCTACGACCAACCGGTTGCAGACAACAATACTGCCGAGGGACGCGCACAAAATCGCCGCGTAGAGGTATACATTACAGCAAACAAAGATATGATCCGAAAAGCAGAAACAGGACAACTGAATTAAGCCGGAACTGCATACCGGTATTTTTTATACTGCCATTCCGCACTCCTGCGAAATGGCAGTATTTTTTCAGGCAGAAAGAATAGCCGCCAAAGCAATAGAATTTAATTTGGTCTCCACATTATCGCCCCGGGAAGACAACACACTGGGAACCTGGGCCCCCATCAGGACGGCCCCCTGCCTGGAACCTCCCAGTTTACTATTGGTCTTATAAAAAACATTTCCCGACTCCAGATTGGGAAATATGAGACAATCAGCATCACCGGCCACCACCGACCGTATTTTCTTGATATCGGCAGCTTCTTTATCCACCGCAACATCCAACGCCATAGGCCCGTCAATCACCGCCCCGGTCAATTGTCCCCTTTCATTCATTTTCGATAGTACGGCAGCATCCACCGTCGACTGAATTTTCGGAAGCACCTGTTCTGTCGGAGCGATCAAAGCCACTTTAGGTGTCTCCACCCCCAAGGCCTTTGCCGTATTGGTCACATACTTTATCATAGCCATTTTCTGGCTTAAATCCGGACAAGGAATAACCGCCACATCACTAATCGTCAACAATTTGTGATAGGCCGGACATTCCATTACGGTGACATGGGAAAGAATGGTATTAGGTGCAACCAAACCTTTTTCTTTGTTCAGGATAGCACGCATATACTTATCCGTACTGACCAATCCTTTCATGATCACATCAGCTTCTCCGTTCCGCACCATAGCAACAGCCGTTTCAGCAGCACGCATCTCTGCCGGCTCGTGAACAATCCGGAAACAGGACACATCATAACCGTTTTCCTGACAAACTTCACAGATTCTTTCCCGATCCCCCACTAAGATACCTTCTACCAAACCAGCCTGAACTGCTGCATGAACAGCTTCCACCGAATGACTGTCGTTGGCATAGGCTACGACCAAACGTTTTTTATGTGTGTACCCTTTCAACACTTCATATATATCACTAATCCTTTCAATTTTCATAAATAAAATGATTATATGGTTTCAATTTGAAGCAAAATTAGATATTAATATTAAAAATCAAAACAGAATTGCACATTTTCTTAATTCATGTGCAATTTTATTGTCATTTCTTTATCTTTGCCGCATAAAACAGGCCTCATTCGTGAATGCATTCAGGCAAAATATTATTTCTCTTTATTTAGTCAAGATATCCAAATGGTTTACCTTGATTATGCCCATTATCGTTTTATTCTACGAAGAAAACGGGCTCGGATTGAAAGAAATTCTTTTACTCAAAAGCGTATATTCCATCGTTTCGGTCAGTCTGGATATTCCTACCGGTTATCTGGCAGATGCCTGGGGAAGGCGTAATTGTCTGATAAGCGGTTGCCTGATCGCTTTCGGCGGATTTGTCTGTTATTCCTTTTCAGATACCTTTTATGCATTTCTTCTGGCTGAAATTTTATTGGGAACCGGACAAAGCCTTGTTTCAGGTGCAGATTCGGCCTTATTATACGATACGATGATAAAATACAACCGGGAAGACGAATACCTCAAATACGAAGGGAAAGTCACCATGGTGGGTAACTTTTCAGAGGCATTTGCAGGAATATGCGGAGGTTTATTGGCAACCTCTTCTTTACGCCTGCCTTTCTATTGCCAGGTTGGTGTTGCCTTTATAGGAATCCCGGCAGCCCTGTTTCTACGGGAATTTCATGCCAGAAAACACATAGAAAATCCCATCCGGAACATAGGAGCAATTATCCGTTATTCCCTGATTACCAATAAAAGTCTTTGTTATAACATCATATTTTCAGGCATTATCGGTACGGCTACCCTCACTATGGCGTGGTTCGTACAACCCGTCTTGATACATATAGCCTTACCGACAGCCTGGTTCGGAATCGTATGGACAATTCTTAATCTGACTGTCGGAATTGCAGCCCTGTATTCAGATGCCTTAAATGCCAGATTGGGGGAAAATAAAACCTATATTTTCATTTTGTTGTTTATTGTCGGCGGATATTTGTCTGTTGCATATAGCCTCAATTATTTCAGTCTTTTTTTGCTTTTCATTTTCTATATTGTCCGGGGCTTTGCCACTCCCATTCTGAAAGGCTACATCAACCGCCAGACTTTTTCCGAAATGAGAGCCACTGTTTTATCTATCCGGAATTTTATCATCCGCTTGATTTTTGCGGTAATGGCTCCTTTCATCGGATGGCTGAACGATGCTTTTTCACTTGCTTTTGCCCTTCAAATCGCCGCCCTGATTATTTTTATGCCGGGCTTACTGTTCCTGTTGTTGCAGTGGAAAAAAGAATAATCGAACGGACTTTTCCCCTTCTTTATGCAGATGTACGGAAACGAAATGTCAATCTCTGCACAAAAGATAAAAGAAATTTGCTGGTTTATCTTTTTCGTTTAACTTTGCTACGGATTATTAAAGGGGTGCCTTAACATTACGGGCTGAGATTATACCCTCGAACCTGATCCGGGTAATGCCGGCGTAGGGAACAAGAGCAATTCTGTTTATTTCTGTCCGTTTTACTTTCCCCCGGATAATCTTTAAATAAAAAGAAAGAATTGCTTATGCAGATTTTTATCAATGACATCCCCGTTGAATGCCAGTCCGGAATAAGCCTGACACAACTTCTTGCCCTGCAAGATATACAACCGCTAAACATAGCGATAGCCATAGACAACACCGTTATCCCAAAAACACAATGGGAAACCACTTTCATCCGTGAAGGCAGCCATATTCTTATCATCAAGGCCGTACAAGGCGGATAGCGAAAATACAATGTCGAAATATAAAATAAAATACAATCATGGAAACATTTGACGTAACAACGGGACCGTTACCCGGATCAGAAAAAATTTATGTCACGGGATCACAACCTGATTTGCGTGTTCCTATGCGAAAAATCAAATTATCCCCAACCCTGGACCTGGACGGCAGTAAAATTGAAAATGAAGATGTTGTCGTCTACGATACTTCCGGTCCCTATACCGATACAACCTACACGGTAAACCTACACAAAGGACTCCCCAGGCTCCGGGAAAACTGGATTGAAAAACGGCAAGATACCAGCAAACTGAAAGAATTGAGTTCAGAATACGGTAAAATGCGGCAGGCCGACAAAAGTCTGGACCATCTTCGATTCGAACATGTCAACGTTCATCCCCGCCAGGCACAACAAGGGAAACAAATCACACAGATGTATTATGCCCGCCAGGGAATCATTACACCGGAAATGGAATATGTCGCTATCCGGGAAAACCAATTGGCAGACCAAATACGTGAAAAATATAAAAAAGAACAGGGAGAGTCTTTCGGCGCCCGGATCCCGGACTATATTACGCCCGAATTTGTCCGCCAGGAAATTGCTGCCGGACGTGCCATCATTCCGGCCAATATCAACCATCCGGAATGCGAACCCATGATTATCGGCCGGAATTTCCTGGTAAAAATCAATGCCAACATCGGTAACTCACCCGTCACCTCCTCCATTGCTGAAGAAGTGGAAAAAGCCGTATGGGCTTTCCGGTGGGGAGCAGATACCATCATGGACCTCTCCACAGGAAAAAACATCCACGAAACCCGGGAATGGATTATCCGCAATTCTCCGGTCCCCGTCGGAACCGTACCCCTGTATCAGACACTGGAAAAAGTAAACGGTGACGTCGAAAAATTAAACTGGGAAATCTTTAAAGACACCCTCATAGAACAAGCAGAACAAGGCGTCGACTATTTCACCATCCATGCCGGATTACGCTGGAAGCATGTTCCCCTGACCCTCAAACGCCTCACAGGAATTGTTTCACGCGGAGGTTCCATTATGGCACATTGGTGTACAACCCACAAACAGGAAAGTTTCATCTATGAGCACTTCGAAGAGATCTGTGAAATCCTGGCAAAATACGATGTCGGAATCTCTTTAGGCGATGGCCTGCGTCCCGGATGTATAGCAGATGCCAACGACCCGGCACAAATCGAAGAACTGAAAACGCTGGGAGAATTGTGCGCAATAGCCTGGAAACACAATGTCCAGGCCATTATAGAAGGTCCGGGACACGTCCCGATGCACAAAATAAAAGAAAATATGGAATTGCAGTTGAAATACTGCCACGAAGCTCCTTTTTATACCCTCGGACCATTAGTCACAGACATCGCTCCGGGATACGACCACATCACTTCCGCCATCGGAGGAGCCATGATCGGCTGGTTCGGAACAGCCATGCTATGCTACGTAACCCAGAAAGAACATCTGGGTCTTCCGAACCGGGATGACGTCAAGGAAGGGGTTATTACGTTCAAGCTGGCAGCCCACGCTGCCGACTTAGCCAAAGGTCACCCGGCAGCTTACTACCGTGACTATGCCATGAGCAAAGCCCGTTTTGAATTCCGGTGGAAAGACCAGTTTCACCTGGCCCTGGATTCGGAAAAAGCTTTAAAATTCCATGACGAAACCCTGCCGGAAGAGGGACACAAAGAAGCTCATTTCTGCTCTATGTGCGGAGAACACTTCTGTTCCATGCGGGCCAGCAAAAAACTAAGAGAAAAAATAAATACCGGAAAACAATAGCAACCGGCACACGATGCAAACAATCATTATTACATCCCCGCAATGGCTGAAAGATGAAGCCGTTATCTGCAACAATCTGTTTGCACACGGTTTGTCGCTTTTACACTTGCGCAAGCCCGGTGCAACTGCAGAAAGCTATGAAGAATTTATCCGGCAGATAGCGCCCGGCTACCGCTGCCGGATAGTACTTCACGATTATTATCACCTGGCAGAGCCTTATCATTTACACGGCATCCATTTAAAGGGAGGAGACGGAAAAAATTACCACCGCTACCCTCAGGTTCCCATCAGCATTTCCTGCCATAGTGTGGAGGAAATCCAAAATCTCCCGTTCCGGCCTGCCTATTGTTTCCTGAGTCCTGTATTCGACAGCATTTCAAAAGAAGGCTATAACAGCCGTTTTCCCGTCCTGCCGGATGTGTCAGGCCTTTCCGCTGATGTCATTGCCTTGGGAGGAATCACTCCCGAACGCATAGATGCATGCCGTCTGGCCGGATTCAAAGGAATTGCCGCACTCGGCTATATTTGGGAACAGCCCGACGAGGCACTCTCCCGCTTCCTCCGGCTGAAAACTCCGTTCACGATGAGCATTGCAGGATTCGACCCTTCTTCCGGTGCAGGAATTTCAGCCGATCTGAAAACTTGTGAAGCCACCGGAAGTTACGGATTGGGAATTTGTTCCGCCATCACTTTTCAACAGGAAGATAAATATTTCGGCACCCACTGGATTCCTCTGTCAGAAATTCAACGACAATGTGAATTGCAATTTGAAAAGCATTTGCCGGAATACCTTAAAATCGGATTGATTGAAAATCTGGAAACGCTGGAACAATTGACGGCATGGCTGCAAGACACTTATCCCACCATTAAAATCATCTGGGACCCCATACTCAAAGCTTCCGCAGGTCACATTTTCCACTCTGCCGAACGGTTTACGCTGGCTCCTGTCCTGAAAAGGTTATATCTGATTACACCCAATACCGAAGAACTGCATCAACTTTTCGGCACTTCTTCCCTAACAGACCTTCAAACCGTTTGCCATGACCACGGACTGAATATTTTGTGGAAAGGAGGACATACTCCCGGCACGGAAGTATCGGATTGCCTGATTACTCCCGGAGAAACTGTCCGCTTTACCGTTCCCCGGGATAAATACGGCAAGCACGGCACAGGATGTATTCTTTCGGCAGCCTTAATTTCGTTCCTTGCCCAAGGTCTGCCTTTAACCGAAGCATGTAGTAAAGCACAGATTTACATAACCCGGGTTATAAGAAGCAATGACAGTAAATTAGGCTTTCATACAATACCATACGCCTCTTTCCGTCCCAAACCTTTTCCCATGGAGTTGAATTTGCAGTATATTACCGCTCCTAAAAACGGTGTTTCATTGTGTGAGCAAATTGAAGCGGTATGCCGGGGCGGCATGCGATGGGTTCAGTTGCGCATGAAAAACGCCCCATTCGCTGAAATCCTGGAAGAAGGCCGGTTAATCAAAGAGATTTGCCACCGCTACAATGCTTTGTTCATTATTAACGACCATGTTGAAATTGCCCGGCAACTGGACGCAGACGGGGTCCATTTGGGTCTGGAGGATATGGACCCCCGGGAAGCCCGGAAAATCCTCGGCCCGGATAAAATAATCGGTGCCACCTGCAACACCTGGGAAGACATACAACTACGCCACCTCCAACAAGTGGATTACATTGGCCTCGGACCTTTTTCCTATACGTCCACCAAAGAAAAACTCAGTCCTGTTCTGGGATTGGAAGGCTACCGCAAACTATTGGAGTGTATGCGGCAAAACAAGCTGTTCCTTCCTGTCTTTGCCATCGGCGGAATCACCGAAACTGACATCCCTCCTCTGATGCAAACCGGAATACAAGGCATTGCCCTTTCCGGACTGATTAAAAACAACGACAACATGCACTCTGAAACACAAAAAATTATTCATATCATAAATACTACATCTCATGACACCTTTAAAAATTGCAAATAATACTTTTACCTCCCGCCTATTCACGGGAACCGGAAAATTTTCATCCAATGATAAAATGGAAGAGGCTATCCTGGCTTCCGGCAGTCAGTTGGTTACGGTAGCAATGAAACGCATTCATGCGGAAGATAAAAACGATGATATGCTGAAACATATCCTTCGGCCGGGAATACAATTGCTCCCCAATACCTCAGGAGTACGAAATGCCAAGGAGGCTATTTTTGCAGCCCAGCTATCCCGGGAAGCTTTCGGTACTGACTGGCTTAAACTGGAGATTCATCCGGATCCCCGCTATTTATTGCCCGATCCGGTGGAAACACTTAAAGCCACGGAAGAACTGGCTAAAATGGGATTCATAGTTCTTCCCTATTGCCAGGCCGACCCGGTACTCTGTAAACGTCTGGAAGATGCCGGAGCAGCCACTGTCATGCCATTGGGAGCGCCTATCGGCAGTAATCAGGGATTACAAACCCGGGAATTTCTGAAAATCATTATCGAACAAAGCAATATCCCGGTGGTCGTGGATGCAGGAATCGGAGCCCCCAGTCATGCAATGGAGGCAATGGAACTGGGAGCAGATGCTGTACTTGTAAATACAGCCATAGCCGTCGCAGGCAATCCGGTGAAAATGGCCGAAGCATTTAAACAGGCCGTAGAAGCAGGCCGTATGGCCTTCGAAGCAGGATTACCGGGAAAAGCATCCGCCGAGGCCAGCAGTCCCCTGACAACATTCCTCGGTTAAACGGCAACAACATTCATCAACCCCAAAGAGCAAATGCATCGTATATCATGTTTTCAGAAGAACTAAAAAAATATGTCTGGGAAGACACTACCCGGGAAATCTACTCCAAAACAACAGCAGATGTAGAAAAGGCCCTGGGCAAGAAACATCTGGAAGTAGAGGATTTCATGGCCCTTGTCTCCCCGGCAGCAGAAAAATACCTGGAACCGATGGCTGCTTTAAGCCAGAAATACACCCAGCAACGATTTGGCAAGACCATTTCCATGTACATACCTTTATACATTACAAACTCTTGTACGAACTACTGTGTATATTGCGGCTTTAATCACAATAATCCTTTAAAAAGAGTGATTCTCAGTGAAGCAGAAATATTAAACGAACTGCAAGCCATCAAGAAACTCGGTGATTTTGAAAATCTCCTGATAGTGACAGGAGAAAATCCCAAAGAAGCCGGCGTGGATTATCTGGAACGGGCGTTACAAATAGCCCGCCCCCTGTTCGCTAATCTTTCCATTGAGGTGATGCCGCTTAAGGCAGAAGAATATGAACGACTTACCCGTTCCGGACTGCACGGGGTTGTCTGCTTCCAGGAAACTTATAACAGCAATCGCTATAATGTTTACCACCCGAAAGGAATGAAATCAAAATTTGAATGGCGCCTAAACGGATTCGACCGCATGGGACAAGCCAAAGTCCATAAAATCGGGTTGGGCGTATTAATCGGACTGGAAGAATGGCGAACGGATGTAACGATGATGGCCCGGCATTTGCGCTATCTGCAACGACATTACTGGCAAACCCGGTACAGTGTGAATTTTCCCCGCATGCGTCCTTCCGAAGGACATTTTCAACCCAATGTTATCTTGGAAGACAAAGCACTGGCACAATTGATTTTTGCATTCAGAATCTTTGACCATGATGTGGACATTTCCATATCTACCCGGGAAGGAGCCTACTTCCGGGACAATATGCTCCCATTGGGAATAACCTCGCTCAGCGCCGGCTCTAAGACTGAACCCGGAGGATATTTTACCTATCCCCAAGCCCTGGAACAATTTCACATCAGCGACGAACGTACTCCCGAAGAAGTCGCCCACAGCATCAGACAAAAAGGGTATGAACCGGTATGGAAAGACTGGGAAAACTGGATGTAATAAAAACAACTATGCAAGAAAGATATTCCCGTCACATCCTGCTGAAAGAAATAGGTGAAAAAGGCCAGGAAAAAATAAAGCAGGCCAAAGTATTAGTCGTTGGTGCCGGAGGACTGGGTTCCCCGATTCTTCTTTATCTGGCTGCTGCAGGAATCGGAACATTGGGGTTTATGGACGATGACCACATATCAGAAAGTAACTTACAACGCCAGGTCCTGTATGATACCGGAAGTATAGGAAAAATGAAAGTGGAAGTCGCCGAACATAAACTGAAAGCGTTAAACCCCGGATGTCACCTTATAGCCATACCCCACCGCCTGACTGCTCAGAATGCAATCAAAATTATAGAAAAATATGATATTGTGGTAGATGCAACAGATAATTTATCCTCCCGCTATCTGATCAATGACGCGTGTATGGAAACCGGTAAACCTTTCGTTTATGGAAGTATTTGTGAGTTTAAAGGCCAAATTTCCGTGTTTAATTATCAAGGAGGACCAAATTACCGCGATCTCTATCCTTATCACGAAAAAATAGCTGGCTTTCAGCAACCTTCGGGTGTTATTGGTGCATTGCCGGGAACAATCGGTTCCATACAGGCCGCAGAGACCTTAAAAATCATCCTGGAAAGCAAAACTACGTTGTCCGGAAAATTATTATTGGTAGACTTGTTGGAAGGTTCATTTAAAACCCTTCAATTCATTTAACGGAAATAAGCCGGGGAAAAGGAACAGTATCCCTTTCCCCGCGCTTTTGCTATTGCATATATAAATTCACATCCTTCGGTTGTGTTTCTACTTGCACTTCCACTCTTTTTGCCTGGTCTTTTCCATCCGTATAACAGATGGTATAAGTCTTGTTCTTTTCCAGCATAAAAGTAAGCACATCATTCATATCCTGCAACGGTCCCGAAGTACGTCCCCCGCCCATTTGCATTTTTCCACAAAAAACATCCACATTGACAGCCACCCGGCTATCAGAAGTGCGGGTACACTGGTTGGTCGCAAACATACTGACCCTTACCGGCACATGATTGCCTCCGGTTGTAATAGCCGACAAGTGTGAAGCATAAAGCTCATTGTACCGCTCTGTGACATTCTCCGCCGGCACATATTGAATATTGCGGTCCCATACCAAAGGAAAAGAAATCCCTGTCGGACGGAAAGAAGATGCATAAATTGCCTTTTGAGGATCATCTTTCGAAGCCTGGCCGGCATCCGCAAAAAACCAGGCCTGGTCTAACTGTCCGGGGAAATAATACTCTGTAAAAAACCATTTCCCGTCCATCCATACTTCAGTCCAGTTGTGGTTTCCCCGTCCATCGTGCCAATTGGGAGTTCCGGCTACCCGGGAAGGAATGCCGACAGCCCGGAAAGCATCCGTCAATAAAATGGAAAGCCCGGTACAAGAAGCCATCTGCTGACGTATGGATTCAAACGGAGCCTGGTCCGGTTTTTCCCGCAAGGTATTATAGTCCACTCCCACTTCATCCCGGATATGGCGGTTAACCGCCTCAATGGCTTCCTGCAGGTTATGGCACGTATCCACATACTGGCCAAAGCGTTCGTAAAAATCTTTCCTCCAGTTTTCCCGGGTTTCATTCAAACTAACATAAGGCAACACCTCGTTCAGGAAAATACTGTCCGGTAACGCCCGAGCCCAGGAATATTTTTCCCGTGCTTTATAAGCATATTCCGTATTCTCCAGCAAAAAAGCAGCACTCAACTCCTGCAAATCCCGGTCCGGCATATAAGCAATTAAAAAAGCCATGCCTTCCTTTTCCTTCTTCGGAGCCTCCAGCAATGCCTTCTCCAATTCCGTCCGGTTTTCTCCGGCTTTACTCAGCGCCTGTTCAATCAAGGTATGGTACTTTTCCGGTACTCCCGAATATGGATTCACCGAACAGGCACAAGCACACACCACTAAAAATAATAAGACGGTTTTCATTTTCTATCACTAAAATATTTCATAAACTGGGCTCTTTCATAACGGTCTGCATGCTCGGCATCCGTATAAGAAAGTTTACCCCGAAATTCTGCAATGGTATTAAATCCCTTTTTATCCATCCAACTACTCAAAAAATCATTCATCGAACCGATACACCCTATTCCCTGTTCATAAAGAGCAGAGCATACCTGAACAGTCGTTGCCCCTGCCAACAGAAGTTTCACAACAGCATCTCCTCCGTGTACCCCGGTAGAGGAAGATAATTCCAGTTTCTTATCTTTCCCGGAAAGAATCCCGGTCCAACGCAGGGATGCACGTATATCGGCAGATGTGCTGAACACCGAAGAACTCCCCACAGACAAATGCTCTATATCAATATCCGGTTCATAAAACCGGTTAAATACCGTAACAGCATCTGCGCCATAACCTTTCAGCTTACTGACAAAGGCAGGCAGATTGGTGAAATAACGGCTGATTTTCATGATAACCGGAATCTTTACCACCGCCTTCACATGTTTCACAATATCAAAATACAGGTTCTCCACCTCTGCTGCTTCCATAAAAGGGTCAGTAGGCAAAATAAAAGCGTTCAACTCCAAAGCATCAGCTCCCGCCAGCTCCAGTTCCCGGGCAAAACTGACCCATTCCCCATCCTTTAAGCAATTTATGCTGGCAATTACCGGGATTCTCAACCGGGATTTGGCCATCTTCACCAAATCAATATACTCCTGCAAAGCATGTGCCCTCACATACTGTTGGATATAATCCGCCTCTTCCGGATAGCTGTCTCCGATGCATTGGGCAGCTTCACGTCTGATTTGTTCCTCAAATACCGATTTCAAGACCACTGCTCCGGCTCCGCTATCCGCTATTTCCTGTAATTTACTCACATCAGCAGTCAATCCGCTGCTTCCGGCAATAACAGGACTGCCCAACTCCAATCCCACAAAAATAGTTTTCAAATTTGCCATATCTTTCCTATATTTATGATTAACTTTCTTTATTTTGTCCGATATTCTCTTTCACCGAAAATTGAGCTTCCCACCCTGACCAAAGTACTTCCCTCACCCACTGCAATCTGATAATCCCCCGACATCCCCATAGATAATTCCTTAAAACTTGCTTCCTTGGAAAAATATTTTCTCTTCAGGTCATCAAATATCTCTTTCAAATGATGGAATTCTTCCCGGATAATATCTTCATCATCCGTATTAGTAGCCACTCCCATCACTCCGACAATCCGCACATTTCTCATATTCCGGCAGACTTCACTCTTCAATATCTCCTCTGCCTCCTGCAATCTCAAACCTGCCTTGGTCTCTTCCCGTGCAATGTGAAACTCCAATAAACAGTCTATCACCCGGTCATGTTTGGCGGCTTCCCGGTCAATTCTTGACAACACCTTCAGGCTATCCACAGAGTGAATCAAATCCACGAAACCTGCAATATATTTAACGTTTTTCTCCTGCAATTGTCCGATCATATGCCACAGAATATCCGATGGTAACTCCTGGTGTTTGGCTGCCATTTCCTGGGGCCTGTTCTCTCCGAAAATACGTTGTCCTGCCGCATAGGCTTCCCGGATAGATTCCACAGGTTTTGTTTTAGAAACAGCCACCAATTGCACACCTTCCGGTAAAGTATTTAATATTTTCTTTAAGTTTCCCCGAATATCCATATCTATATACCCGACAACTTTTATATTTTTTAACTGAATGATGTCTGGACAAATATACATTAAAATAAACGAATTCTCCGGATGAAAGTTGCCAAATTCTTTTCTCTGATTTACCGCAAAAGAAAATTTCTTATCTTCGCCCAAGATAAAAGAAAAATGAACAGATATTTTATAGAACTGTCTTATAACGGACGTCATTACCACGGGTGGCAGGTTCAACCGGGACAACCGACCATTCAGGCAGCCCTTAACAAAGCACTGACAACCCTGCTACGCCAGGAAATAGAAGTAACAGGAGCGGGCCGCACCGATTCCGGCGTACATGCTTCTTTCTATGTCGCCCATTTCGACACCGATTCTCCCATTGAAAATCCCGGACACTTGGTTTATAAACTAAACCGGCTCACAGGAAAAGACATTGCTGCTTCTAGGATTTATCCGGTACCTGAGCATATGCATGCCCGTTTCTCTGCCCTTTCCCGGACTTACAAATATTACATTGACAAACAAAAAAATCCTTTTACCTGCGAATATGCCTGGCATTTATTTCCTCTGCCGGACATCAGGCTTATGAATGAAGCTTGCCGTATATTATCCGATTACACCGATTTCACCAGTTTTTCAAAATTACATACAGACGTCAAAACCAATCTCTGCCATATACATGAGGCCTATTGGGAAGACACCGGCCGGCAACTGATATTCACCATCAAAGCCAACCGCTTCCTCAGGAATATGGTCCGGGCCATCGTAGGTACTTTGGTAGAAATCGGCCAGGGAAAATCGACCCTGGAAGATTTTTGCCGGATCATTGAATCCAGAAATCGCTGCAATGCAGGAACTTCTGTTCCCGGACATGCCCTGTTCCTTTGTGACATTGAATATCCGCAGGAAAATATAAACGATAAATAAAGATGAAATACCTGACTCTACTATTATCCGTCATAATGATAGGCTATGGAGAAAGTAAAGCCTTCCCACTCTCCAAAGAAGCGGAAATCAGTATACTAACGTGCTCTCCGGGCACCGAATTATACTCTCTCTTCGGACACACGGCCATTCGGGTATACGATTCCAGCAATCACACCGACCTGGTGTTCAATTACGGAACTTTCGATTTTTCAACGCCGCATTTTTATTTAAAATATGCACAGGGATTACTGCCCTATCAGCTTACTGTCGGAGAGTTCCCTCATTTTTTGGCTTCTTACAAGGAAGAGCAACGCACGGTCTATTCCCAGAAACTCCACCTGGATTCTGTTCAGAAACAAAAAATGTTCGACCTTTTATTAGAAAACTATCGCCCTGAAAACCGCTCTTATCTCTACAATTTTTTATGGGACAATTGTACGACCCGCAGCCGCGATATCTTAGCCCGAAGCATCCATGACACCATAGAATGGAAAATCGCAGACAAGAGCAAAAGTTTCTGGAATCTGCTGGACGAATACCTGAAAGCCTCTCCATGGGTACAATGGGGCATCCATTCAATTTTAGGACAAGGAGGAAACCGGAAGGCCGATACCTACCAGACCATGTTTCTTCCGGACTATCTGATGCAAGGTTTAAATACAGCTTTTATCCGTGAGCATCCGCTTGCCGGGAAAGCCGAGATTTTATATGAAGCTCCCCCTGCCAAAAACGATTATCCCTGGTATATACATCCCATTTTTATCTTTGCCGTAAGTACATTTATCCTTATTTTTCTCCTGCAAAAACTAAAATGTACTTTCTTCCTCAATACCATAGCCATACTTTTGTTTCTATTCTCCGGTATATTAGGCTGTTTAATTGTATTTTTGGGAGGGTTCACCGCCCATCCCATCACTGCTCCGAACTGGAATATCCTCTGGGCCAATCCGCTAAACCTTGTAGTCATACCATTTATCATTCGGAAAATTCTCCCCCGCTTTATTCAGATTTATCTGAAAATTTACCTTATTCTGCTAATTGCGGCAATACCCGCCTGGTTTCTTCTTCAACCCGCAGTCCCAATGGCCTCTGTCTCTTTAATCGTACTCATGATATATTTATGCACCACAATCAGAAACAAAAGCAAATCATCCATGAATACTACAAACACAACATACAATAATTAAAAAAATGCATAAAGTTCTTGTTGTTTCACTAAAAATCCATATATTTGCACACGCAAAACAGCAGTTGTTGGTGGCATAGCTCAGTCGGTAGAGCAAAGGACTGAAAATCCTTGTGTCCCTGGTTCGATTCCAGGTGCTACCACCTCAAAATAAAGCAGTTACGAAAGTAGCTGCTTTTCTTTTTGTCTTCATTTTTGGTCGTTTTGAGTAGTTAATGTCAACCAAGACGTCAACCGAAAATCAAACATGAACACTTCAATATCAGTCATAATAAATATTGTATACCCTAAAACAATTTTTCTTAAATTTACAGTCAAGTAAGAAAGATAGATATGAGCCGATACACTACCAATGAAGAGGAAAAACAATTATATCCTAATTTGCGGGGATTAACATCTCCCGAAGAGATTGCTGAAGCTGAATTTGAAGGATTTCTTCTGGCAGAAATTATGCTCACCGAACAACTGACCTCTGCTACACATTTCGATTGTTCTTATATCTGCAAGATACATCGTTTGGCCCTGGAAGAGTTATACTCCTTTGCCGGTAAATATCGGACAGTAAATATGTCCAAAGGAGGTTTTCTTTTTCCGGCAGCTCAATTCATCCCAGAAAGCATGCAATTATTCGAGAATCAAATACTCCTGCAACTTCCGGACCAGTATACGGATAAAACTGCATTGATCAGGGACGTGGCCCGGGTGCATGGTGAATTGCTCTTTATCCATCCTTTCCGCGAAGGAAATGGCAGGACTGCCCGCATACTGGCAAATCTGATGGTGCGCAAACAAGGTTATCAAGGCCTGCGCTTTGAAAAAATCAATTTCAAGGATTACGTAATCGCCGTTCAACAGGCCGGCGAAAAAAACTACCACTACATGGAGAATATTATTGCATCTGCTTTTTAAGCCGCTCATTCACCCGGCTAAAAACAGCCTGGACCCGTTTCTCCGGAATAGAAATACCCTCTATTCTAAAAGAAGCAATCATTGAATCAAGAATATACTTGCGCCCGTTGTCAGAACATCTCACAAGCTTCAAACTGAGGTCTTTCTGTATTTTTTTCATGATGTAAATATACAATATTTTCCCCAAACACCGGGTCTTACGATAATCTTATTACATTCAATTATCAGAAACCGGATAACGGGAAAACAAATCATCTACAATTTGTTCCTGCAATTCCTCATTAAACGGAACAATCCACATGACTTCACTCTTCTCACACACCATTGAATTCAGCACTTCGGTGATCAGATTCGTGTTGTTAACTAATTTTGTTTCTTCCATAGTATGCCCACACAATAAAAAGTGACCGATTATTCACCATTCTATAGTAGGGGGCGGCAATTCCCAGAGCAAATGACAAACTAATCGGCCACATATTTTATATGTGACATACAGTTCATCTTTCTTGCTCTTTAAAAAGTTTACCGACTTTACTATAGAAAAAGAATAAACTTTACATCATTTCATTCATAACGACACAACGCTTTGTATCGTAGCAAATATACAAACTATTTTTACAAGAATGCAAACATAATACAAAAGATTTATAACTGTTTTTTCCAATAAACCCATCAAAGCCTATTGAAACTATTCACCTCAGTAGCAATGCCGTGAAACCTGGTCCTACTCAATGAGTATATTCTCTCACAAAACAGTCTGTACCCTGATTCTTCAAAGCTGTTGCAGCTTTAGAAGCCTGCTCCCTCGTATCATAAATCCCTGTACAATAACGCACACTTCCGTCCTTTACTTTTTCGGTAAATACCACCTGAAACTGATGGATGACAGCAGGTATATTTTTGAACACTCCCAATTGGAGGGTATAAAATTTACCTTTTATATCTTTCAGGTCTTTTAGCTGCGTCTTCCCGATTTGTTTTACCCCCTCTTCAGCAGCAACTGCTTTCCGATGAGGATTATACTGGGAATTCGGACCCGGTTTATAATTTGTCCTCACTACTTTAAACTCTATACGCCGGTTCAACTGTAAAGCCACCTCTCTCTGTTCTCCCCGTAACCGGCCTACCAGTCTTTCATTCAATACATCACCAGCTTTCAGAAAAGCATACTGTTTGGCCTCTTTTTCATTGATCTGCCGGGGACGCATTTTTCCATATCCTTTTGCCTCCAGCCGGTCCCAATAAACTCCTTTCTCTATCAGATAATCCACCACAGCCTGTGCCCTGTTCTCGGATAGAAGCAAATTAGCCCGGGCGTTCCCGACCATATCCGTATGAGCAGACAGTTCTATGGTAATATTAGGGTTATCTTTTAAGATCTGCAAAAGCTCTTCCAGATTTTCACGGGCATCAGGACGCAATTCCCATTTCGCCACATCAAAATAAATATTAGGAATGACGATCGGTTTCTCAATCGGTTGCATAGCCACACTCAATTCATAAAGACGGTCGGCCTTTTCCCGGTAAGTAGAAACAGTTCCTTTCCCTTTCAGGTACTGGGGATGGCTAACCACAAAAACATACTCCTTATCTGCAACCACCGGCATAGTCGTTGTTCCGGAAGAATCCGTTTCCAGATAGGTAACAGAGCCGTCGTCTGCTGTGACAGTCACTTCCGCTTTAAAAACAGGCATTTCCGTAGCAGCATTTTCTGCCAGCAATTTCACTTCCAATTGCTGGGGTATGAAACGGAAACTGAAAATATTGTCACCTCGTCCTCCCCGGCCGGAAGAAAACAATCCATGCTCCTCTCCGGCTTGGAAAACAATACCAAAATCATCGGCACCCGAATTTAAGGGAGCAGGCAAATGTACTACCCGGGATTTTCCATCTTCCGTCTCCACTTTATAAAGGTCCAATCCTCCGAAACCATAACGTCCGTTAGAAGAAAAATACAAGGTTCCGTCTTCCCTCACAACCGGAAACATTTCATCTCCGGCCGTATTGATTAACTCACCGGCATTCACCGGAAGTCCCCATTTCTCACCCTCTTTTTCTACATACCAGATATCCTTTCCCCCATATCCTCCGGGCAAAGCATCCGCAACAAAATACAACCTCGCACCGTCGGGAGTAAGAGCCGGATGCCCCATGGAAACCGAATCACCACAAATGCCAGCCAGGCAGACCGAAGACCAGTTTATTTTTTCCCCGTCCTTCCTGTCCGTTCCGCTTCCCGGAGCGGCCTGGTAGATACGGGTGCCGGAGTTACTTCCTTTTATCATCCGGGAAGAGGTAAAATAAGCAATACGCCCGTCAGCAGAAAAACAGATGCTTCCGTCATGGCGGTTGGAATACAAAGAATCCCGTAATAATTCCGGCTTCAACCAACGCGGTTCTTTAAATTTTTTCACCTTCACCTCGCCGTTTTTTCCCACAGTCCGGACTTCCTGGACATATTCCGCTTTATAGAGATGGCTGTATCCGTCCCCCGTGATCGGGTCCCGCTTGATTTTCTTCCTGAGGGGGTCGCTTTTCCGGGTCGAGGAAAAATAAACCGTACAAGTATCACCAGCAAAATAAACGGGAGAAAAATCACTATTCCGGGAATTCAACTCCTTTTTTAAAGCAACCGTATATCTTCCTTCCTGAAGTCTGTCCTGGCTAATCTGCCCGAGACGATACAGTCCGTCATTCCCTTTTCCGTCACCAAATAATGTTTCATATTCCTGATAGTACTCCTTCGCCTTTTCCTCATCTTCCATCCGCGCATACAATTCCGCAATCTTCAGATATACTTCCGGATTTTCCTTTTGGACCCGTTGGGCTTTCCGGTACCAGGCACAGGCATCCTTCAACAGATTCACCTGCTCATAAGCCTGCCCTGCACGGATGGCAGCATTAGCCTGATATTCCTTCGGTTTGGCTTTTTCATAAGCCTTCTCATATTTTGCTGCGGACTTATAAAACCGGCCAGTATCATAAATTTTATTTCCCCGCCTGACATAGTATTGAGACGAACAGGCCGTTAACAAACACCCCAGAGTACAACAAAAAACAATAAATCGCACCATTTTATAAAGACGCTATTAATAAATCAATATTCCTGGATAACAATCCGAATTTATCTCCAATAACTTGTTTCGTTAAAATTCCATTATACAAATAAACCCCTTCCCTCATCCCCATATCATAACGAATGGCCTTGTATATCCCCCCTTGGACGGCTATACGCTGAAACAAAGGCAAAAATACATTACTGTAAGCAATAGAAGCCGTCCGGGCAACACGTGACAATACATTGGGAACGCAATAATGAATAACCCCCTCATAAGTATACACCGGCTTTTCATGGGTAGTCGGACCGGAAGTCTCTATGCATCCCCCATGGTCAATAGACATGTCAACAATAACAGCACCTCTCTTCATCAAACGGACCTGCTCTTCCGTTACGATGATATTGGATGCATTATCAAAACAACGCAAAGCCCCGATCAGCACATCGGCAGAAGCCAGAGCCCGGTCGACGATGGGCTTATGAAATACGGAAGTATAAACACGCTGACCCAATACCTCATTCAAACGGCGCAAACGGGCCACCGAATGATCAAAAACCTTCACCGTAGCCCCCAATCCCAAAGCCGTACGGGCTGCAAATTCCCCCAAAGTTCCGGCACCCAGTATCACAATCTCTGTCGGGGTAATACCACTCACTCCTCCAAGAAGGACCCCCTTCCCACCCCTGGAATTATTCAAATATTCACTGGCAATCATAATGGCAGAATTCCCGGCTAACTCACTCATAATCCGTACAACAGGGAAATACCCGTCAGCATCCTTCAAAATATCAAACCCGATAGCCGTAATCTTCTTTTGCATCATCTCCATTATGGCATCCTTACGCAAATCCCCTAATTTCAAAGGAGAAAGGACCACCTGCTGTTCATGCATATAAGCCGTATCTGCAACAGTAACAGAAGTAGCCTTAATCACCATATCTGCCCTGTAAACTTCAGGCAATGTCTCAACAATAACAGCACCGGCTTCCGCATATTCACAATCCGTATAATGTGCATTCTCTCCTGCCTTCCGCTGCAACCACACTTCATGTCCCATAGACACTAAAATCTGGACGGACTCGGGAGTCAGGCAAACCCGGCTTTCCCCCTTATCCAGCTCATTCGGGATCCCGATGAGCAGTTTCTTCTGCTTTTTCTCAGAAAAAACTTCTTTTTCCTCATACAGGAACCATTGTTTAGTAATGGTTCCCGACATTTTTCCTTTGGTGTCCATATCAAATCAATGCGAATAGGTCTACATCTCCACCCTCAATATTCTGCTACCGGAAGGATGTTCAGAGAAATAGCAGTTTACGATATGTTCAGGCAATAACTCTTCAATCTTCTCCGGCCACTCGACAAAACATCTGCCACCCCCGTAAAAATATTCCTCATAGCCAAAATCCAGTGCCTCTGATACATCATTTACGCGATAAAAATCAAAATGATATACAGATTCCCCTTTTTTTGTCAAATATTCGTTTACTATAGCAAAAGTAGGAGAACTTACATCATCTTCCACACCTAAACAAGCGGCTACCGCTTTTACAAAAGTGGTTTTGCCAACTCCCATCGGCCCATATAAAGCAAAGAGAGTCTTCCCCTCTGTATAAGCCAGAAACTCTTCCGCCACCCTTTCTATATCCGATAAATCCTTAATAATCCACTCCATACTCAGAGATTCAAATAATACTTTTTAAAAAATTCCAGATAAGATTCCATTCCTTTCTTCTCCAGCAAAGCATTCAAATTTACTTCAGTAATGATAAAATTCGTATAATCTATATTTCGTAAAGGCTTCAACAATTTACGGTTACTCACCACCGCATTGAAATAACGCATCCCTTCCTCTTTACTATTAAAACCTGAAATCACCATACAATCATTCTCCTCATCAAACTTCAAATTATTTAAAACCAAACCGGCAAAGTTAAAGTCCTCAAATACAGTCTTTAGTTTATAAGGGTCTATCGTATTGGGATAAATAAGCACAAATTTATGAGCCACACTTTTATTATAGACAAAATCCCCCTCTTCAATACCCACTGCACCCGCATTTTTCAGGTAATTGTCATTAAAAAATTTCAAATACTCCTCCATATATTCATTCTCCGTCAAAGCCTTCATATTGGTTTCCGTGATAATAAAAGTCTCATAGTTCGTACCGGCCAGATAATCAAATACAGCTTTATCCTTCAATACAGCATTCATATAATTCAAGGCCGGCTCTTTAGTCCCGATTTTCTTGACTACAATCAATTCAAACTGATTATTATAATCTTCTTTCACCAGGGTAAAGCCCGGTTCTATCCTCCGCAGCAATTCAGCAACCTGTTGGATATTCACTTCCCGAAAAGGGACAGCCAGAACAAAATCATGCGAAATCCTCGCTTCATACCTGAATACATGGGCTACAGTACCCCATTTCCCTGCCAGAATCTCTCCCTCACGACGGTCTTCAAAATAATTTTCTGTAAAGAAATCCAGGTAATCATCCGTTTTTCTCAGGCGTTTCAAAACCTTCAGGTTCTTCTCGTCAATAGCAAACATCCGGTACACCCCATTGCCGATGATTCTTAGTAAATGTCTGTCGGTAGCTATCCGGTTCAAGTATTTCAAAGCCTCGCTGGCATCCCGAAACTCACCTATTTTCAATCCATTCTGCCTGTGCCAGAACTCTTCTTTTTTCATCTCCATCTTTCCCCTTTCTGCCTCCTCGGAAGCATTGATAAATGTCATCCTCGCTTTAAAACGAGCTTCAGAGATTACATTAAACTCCGGGGGAAGAAGGACAATCACACTATGCGCCTGTTCTTTTTCAAATTTATAAGTAGTTTCCTCCTTTCTGCTCCTTCCGCTTTGTACCTCTTCGTCAAACCGCCAATTCCGGTGGGCCTGCAAAGACCGGGCTTCGGCCATTTCCAAAGAAGTATACCTCACCGGCCTTTCTCCGCTCGCTAAAGAAGCCAGAACCTGATTGACCACAGAGTGTATCTCCCGGTTCGGAGAAGCTTCCAGAACCAGATTCAGCGCAGCCTTCCCTTCTTCTGCAGGACGAGTGTTCACCACACACATGGCTTTCAGAAAAAGGACATTGGCTTTCAATTTATTATCCGGATAATTCTTCAAGATATTATCACAGATACCGATAGCTTCACCGTAAAAAACTTGCTGGTAATAATGATAAGCCTGCTCATAGAGTCGTTCCACTACTTTTGTCACATCTTCCACCTTCTGAAAATGATCAGGGTCCTGGATTCCCAAGGCAAAATCACTTTCCGGGAAACGGGTAAGCAGTTGCCGTTTATACTGCTCGGCCTCAACAAATTTACCGGCTTTCTGAGCCGCTTTGTTGGCCAGATAATATACCATCGGCAAATTATTATTAGCCGGAGAACGCCTGATATAAGCATCAAAACACTCCATTGCCTTGACCGGATCATCAAACTTATACATATAAAGTTCACCAGCCTGATAATAAGCATCTTCTATTTTTTTTACAGCCACTTCACGCGCTTCCTGAGTCAAAGGAATATCTTTCAGGTAATATTCCCGGCTCTTCGCATCCAGATTCTCTTTTTTCTGCTCTCCTTCTGCCGCCAGATCTTCATTCAGACTGTTAAACTCAACCATGGACTTATTTTGTCTCCTCCAGTTGTCCTCTAACTTGCGCCTTCCCCATTTCCGCTTAAAATCGTTTTTCCCCAAGGCTATGGTCACCGGATTATAAAAATACCAGTCATTTCCGTTACCACTATTCTGCGAAAAAGCATCTCCCCGGCTAAGCATTTGATTCCGGTCAAAAAAATGACGTTCCGCCTGTTCCCGCCGGGCCTGCTCCCTCGCTCTTTCTTCTTCGTCCTTAATCTGTTGGATTTTATCATCAATCAAACTATTTCTCTCCGCCTCAGGCAAGTCGGCTATACGTAACAAACTATCCTGTAACTGAATAGTACGTATACTACCCACCAAATCCGTCAAATCCGTCAAACGGTTTTTCAATAACTCATAATCCTCATAGCGGGAATCAATGAAATACAAGCAGGAATCATAACACGCCTGGGCCTGCAGATAATCCCGTTCCTTAAAATAATAATCCCCTAACTTACCGTAAGAAAGGGCTTGCTGGTTATCATTATTTACAGAAGCCTGAACCGACTTCCAATATAAACTGACAGCCTCTTTTTCATTTCCTTTTTTTTCTTCAATATTCGCCAAGGCATAATAAATCCGGTCCTGATAATCTTCGTTTCTGGCATCCTGCAACATCTTCTGCAACTTCTTCTCCACCATCCCGCTCCCCTGCTCATAAGCCAATGCCATATTAATTTTAGCATTAAACACCATCTCATAATTAAAGTTAAAACGAGTGACCTTCTTCAAGGCCAACCGGGCCGCCGCATCCTGATTTTCTTTCAGATAAAGTTGGGATAAAATAAAATGGTAGCGAGGTTTATGTTTCCAGTTTTTACACAAATTTATCAGCTTTTCCACCTCCGGTATAGCCTGTGCATACAAGCCTTGACGGATATAAAAATCTGCCCGGGAAGCCGTCACCAATTCTTTTTGTTTCCGGGATAACTTTGCTCCCTTCAATTGTTCCCCCACCTTCTCTGCTTCTTCATACCTCCCCATTTCAGTCAGACTTCTGAACATCCAGATGGCCACTTCCGTCATGACTTTTTCATCATCAGCATATTGGCGTTGAATAAAACGGAAAGTATTGTTAGCCATAGCATATTTCTTCTTATAGAAATAAGCTTTTCCCAACAACAAATAACACTTATCCAGCTGTTTATTAAATTCTTTCTTTTTCCGGAAAGTCTGGTAGCTCTTCGAATCCTTATTTTTGCGCCGTCTGGGTTTAGCCGTAATAGAATGCTTATCTATCGCCTTCGCCGCCTTCTCGGTAGCATAGTCCATATCCGAAGCACACAACGCCCTCGTCTGCTCATTATTAGAGACAAAAACAGGCAATAGATTGGTATAATCCTCCTTATGCCTGTTTTCCATCACTTTTATACCAGATTTTAAAGCCTGATTCCCATTAAAATAAACATTATAACGCGTAGTCATTTGATGGTAATTCCGTGAAAAGAAATTATTCTTCTTCACCGAACAACCGCTCAATACCAGCACCGACACCACTATTATATACAAAAAATATCTCATACACACCGGTATTACTCCCCGCAATATCCATCAATGTTTGGTTATTCTCACTCTTTTGGCCTGGTCCTGATTTTCCTCCACGGCTTCCACTACCTCTCTGGCCAATTGCATGAAAGCCGCTCCGGTTATACTGTCTGGATTCAAAGCCACCGGCTCTCCGGAATCTCCACCATCACAAATACTCTGCACCACCGGAATCTGGCCCAGTAAACGTAATCCCCTCTCCTCGGCCAAATGTTTGGCTCCCTCTTTACCGAAAAGATAATACTTGTTTTCGGGCAATTCCGCCGGTGTAAACCAGGCCATATTCTCAACCAAACCCAACACCGGCACCAGAATTCCCGGAGATTCAAACATATTGATACCTTTAACGGCATCCGCGAGAGCAACCTGTTGAGGGGTACTCACGACAATAGCACCGTTCAGGGCAACCGTTTGCACTAAAGTCAAATGAATATCGCTGGTGCCCGGAGGCAAATCTATCAACATAAAATCCAGTTCATCCCAATACCCTTGCTCCACCAATTGTTTCAAAGCATTTGAAGCCATAGGCCCCCGCCACACCGTGGCTGAAGCCGGATCTACAAAAAATCCGATAGACAATATCTTTACACCGTATTTTTCCACCGGTACAATCATATCATGTTCATCCACCTGTTGCATATAAGGTTGGGCATCCTCACAACCAAACATCTTCGGAATGGAAGGTCCGAAAATATCTGCATCCACCAAACCCACTTTATACCCTTGTTGTGCTAAAGCTACTGCCAAATTAGCCGCAACCGTAGATTTTCCCACTCCTCCTTTTCCCGAAGAAACCGCAATGACCTGCCTGACCTTTTCTAAAGAAAGGGGCCGTTCCAGATCGTGCATAAACACAGTCTCAATTTCCACTTCCGGATAGTCTATCAACAAAGCACGGCATTTCTTCTCAATGGCAGCAACAAAAGGATCGTTAGAGTTCTGAAAAACCAAACGAAACATCACCTTATCGCCCTCAATATGGATACGCTGAACCATATCCAACTCTACAATATGTTTGGAAGTACCCGGATATTTCACCTCTTTCAATACTTCCCTGATTTCTTTTATTTTTTCCTGTATCATATTTTTCTGCTAAACGCTTACGCAATAAAAAACAATAATCAGTAGCAAATTTACGATTTATCCGGTGAAAACAAAAACCGGACGAACAGCTTTAAGTTAAATAAAGTATTTTACACCCGGGTATTGTACTTCCTCAAACCGGCCCTCAAAAGAGCATAGTCAGGACACACACTTTTGACAGTCTTCCAAAAAGCTGCCGAATGATTCTTCTCCTTCGTATGGCATAACTCATGCAGAATCACATAATCAATCAATTCATCCGGCAATTTCATCAACTTAATATTCAGACTGATATTATTTTCAAAAGAACAACTGCCCCAATTTGAGATATTGTTCCGGAAAGTCAGTTTTCCGAATTTAAATCCGTATTTCGCTGCATAGAATCTCACGCGCTGAGGTAAATATTGCCTGGCTTCCAGGGCATATATTTCTAACAAGAACTGTTGAACGACCTTTTTCACCCGGTCAAACACCACCTTTTTCGGCACAAATAAGGCAATTACTTCTTTTTCTATCCTGTAAAACGGTTTTTCTTCTTCCGTCTCTTCTATTTTAAGGATATGTAGCTTGGTCTTGATTTCCGCACCGATACGGAGTCCCACCCCGGTATCTTGCTCATACACTTTCATGTCTTTGCAATTCTGCAAAATCCACTCCCGGCTGTCATTCAGGAATTTCTCGGTTTGCTTCCGGCTCACCCCATAAGGAACACTGACCCACACTCCTCGTCCCGGAGCCATCCGAATCCGCAAATACTTAATATTCGCACTCCGTCTCACCTTAATCTCTCCGATTCCCGGTATCTCAATAACATCCATACACCATCCGAACAAAAATTTAACCGACTAAAAAAAGGAGAACACCTATAAGGCACTCTCCTTCCTGATTCTTTAGCAAACTGCCGGAATTATGCTTTTTTTACCAGATCGCTCAATTTAGAAAAAGCACCATCCACACTAACCATAAGGTCCTTACAAATGGACTGATAATAAGCTTTTCTTTCTCCCTTAGCAATTGCTTTTCCGGCATTTACCCTGCGACGCATATCGTTCCGGGCATCAATGATTTGCTGTACAACATCACCCAACTCATCCGCACTTTTTCCATAAGCCAAACAATTCAGGCTATCATTAACAACAGCAAAAGTCAAATAATCAATATCCTTCTTTAATCTTCTTATACTTGCCATATCCAATAAAAATTTAATTTTTTCCAAAAGTAGATATTTTCTTCCAGATTATTCTGATTTTTTCGGAAAAATTATTTCCACATTCAGACACGGGATTCCAACAACATATCCAGAACAACGATTGCAGTCATTGCTTCTACTACCGGTACAGCCCGAGGTACCACACAGGGATCATGACGTCCGTGTGCTTCCAGTTCCACCTCCTCTCCTTCCTGGGTGATTGTATCCTGCCGTTTGGTAATCGTCGCTACCGGTTTAAAGGCGACCCGGAAATATATATCTTCCCCGTTGGAGATCCCTCCCTGTATTCCTCCTGAACGGTTCGTTTCAGTCCGGACTTTTCCTTCTTTCATGACAAACGGGTCATTATGCTCACTACCCCGCATTCCGGCTGCAGCAAATCCGCTTCCGTATTCAAATCCCTTGACGGCATTAATACTGAACATAGCATGAGCCAAACGGGCCTGAAACCGGTCAAATACCGGCTCACCCAAACCGACAGGCACTCCCTTGACAACGCAACTGACCACCCCGCCAACACTGTCTCCTTCATCCCGGAGCTTCCGGATCAAAGCGGTCATTTTTTCTGCCGTACCGGCATCCGGACAACGGACGATGTTCATCTCCGCATCTTCCAGCTTCACTTCGCTGTAACCCCAGGGCATAACAACATGTCCCACCTGAGAGGTATATCCCTGAATACTTATTCCGTAACGGGCAAGCACTTGTCTGGCAATGGCCCCGGCAACCACCCGCGCTATATGTTCCCGGGCAGAAGAACGTCCGCCACCCCGGTAATCCCGGATGCCATATTTCTTCTCCCACGTATAATCAGCATGAGAAGGACGGTAAAGCCCTTTCAAATGGTCATAATCCCGGCTGTTCTGATTCCGGTTCCGAACCAAAAAACCAATGGGCATACCGGTAGTAACCCCTTCAAAAATACCGGAGAGAATCTCTACCTCATCCTCTTCATGACGAGGAGTAGAAATATCCGATTGTCCGGGCCTGCGCCGGCCCAGTTCCCTCTGAATAGCTTCCACCGACAATCTCACCCCCGCAGGACAGCCTTCCACTACTCCCCCAACGGCAACGCCATGCGATTCTCCGAATGACATCAACCGGAATATTTTCCCGATACTGTTCCCAGACATAATAAAAATTCAGGAAAAGAAAAACATCAATGACAACACCCGCATCCCTCTTCATGGGAGTCGCATCCGCCCCCGCAACCGCCATCCGAACCGCAGCCGCTGCAACCACCGCATTTATGAGAGTGGAGAGCTTCCAATTCCTCATCCGTCGCATCCCGGACATCCAATACCTCTCCCTTGAAATAAAGGTCCTTGCCAGCTAAAGGATGATTGAAATTCACTCTCACCTCTTCCTCTGCGATTTGCTCTATTTTCCCTTGCAGACGACGACCGATACTATCCATCATCGGAAGCACATGCCCAACTACCATGTCGGCAGCATCCACCTCCTGGAAAATTTCCTTAGGCAGGTCAACAATCATATCTCCATTTACCTCACCATATGCATTCGCTGCCGGAATCTTAAAATCAAACCGGTCTCCCTTTTCCTTTTCCAACAAATTCAATTCAAAATATTCCAAGGTCTGTCCCTGACCGCAAATAAACTCCAGGGGTCGGTCCGTTCCGGCGGTTTCCAGCAACTCTCCGTCTTTCTCTGTTCTCAACTCATAACTGACAGTGACGAATTTATTTTTAGTAATCATTCTTGTATTTTTAATTGGTTTAAGGTGCAAAAATACAACAATTCACTCATTTTTCAAAACCTCAACCGGCTTTACCCGGACAGCCCGGAAGGTCAGATAACTCACGGTCAATAAAGTCACTGAAAAAGCGATTCCCCCCGCTCCGGCAAAGACCCACCAACTCAGGGAAGTCTGCACCACAAAACTTTCCAGCCAGTAACTCAGAAAATAGTAACTCAAAATACAAGCTATACCGAAGGACAAAGCAGTCAAACGGATAAAATTCATATTCAGCAAAAACATCAGACTACCCAGAGTAGCACCATTCACTTTCCGTATACCGATTTCTTTCATCCTTCCCAGCATCGTATAATAAGCCATGGCAAACAAACCGGTCACACTCAACAGCAAAGTGATAATCATCGCCCCAAAAAATATATCCTGAAGATGGGTTTCCGACCTATACAATTCACTGTATTCGTCATCCAAAAAACGATAAGCAAAAGGCCGGTCCCCCAAATACCTTTCCCATATCCGCTGCATGGCCCGAATAGCTTCCCGGGGATTTCCCTCCACCTTGCACATAATCACATAATGATTCCAACCCGACTCCCATATGGGCATGTAAAAAACAGGATCAGATTTCCGATCCATTTTTTTGGAATAAACGCTCTGAACAACTCCCTTGACCGTAAAATTTTGCCCCCATACCACCAGTACGCTCCCCACCGGCTCCTTTAATTCCAGTTGTTTCACCGCATTTTCATCCAACACAGCATCATGATAGGCCTCCCGATTCCGGAAAGGATTTTCTCCTTCAATCCATTCGATTCCCATCATATCGAAATAGTTATCACCTACCTCACACACTTCAAATTGTACCCTTTCTGTTGAACCTTGCTTTCGAATCAGATAACCGTCGGCCCAATACATAGGTAAAGCATTACGTATTGTCACTTCCTTTACATCCGGTACACCCAGCAACTCATTTCGGACCGCTTCATAATGTGATACCATGTCCATCGGAGCATAACTGCAAATCACATTCTTTTTATCAAATCCCAAATCGTAATCAATCATGTAATTTACCTGCTTATGTACAAAAAAGATAAGAAGCAAAAACGCTATGGACACCGTAAACTGCACTACAATCAGTAAATTCTGCAAAAAAGACAACCTTTTACCTCTAAACTTTCCGTTCAACGTCTGCAAAACATTAAAACGGGTCATATAAAACGCCGGATACAAACCCGCTCCCAATAACACAATAATATAAACGACAGTCAAATACACATACAAAAATCCGGAAGTAAAATCCAATTTCAGCTCACACCCCGACAACTGGTTAAATAACGGCAATCCCAATAAAGCCAGAATAACAGCTATTCCCAACGCCAGCAAAACAAAACCCGATATTTCCCTCAATGACCCCCAAATCAACATTCTGCGGTCTGCCCCATATGTCTTTTTCACGCCTATCTCCCGGGCTCTTAAAAAGAAAGTAACAATCAACAAATTAATACAATTGATACAGGCTACCAGTAAAATAGCCAAAGCGATCCCCCCCAACACATAAACCAAAATTTTGTTTCCGGATCCGTTTGAACCCCAAGGCCCCAAGTGGATATCTTTCAAAGGTTCCAGTTTGACCAAAACCCCCATCTCCTTCATCAGGATGTTCTCATCCGATAAATCCGTCAGTTTTTTTTCCAACCCCGAGCGGTCCGTCAAAAACGGAGCATACAAATAAGTTTTGAACAAATTACCCCCGCAATTCAAATCACGGCACCTCCCGTAAAACGGAACGACAACATCAGCTTGTATATGAGAAAAATAAGGGATGTCCTCCATCACAGCAGAAATGGTATATTCCCCCAAATTGACCGGCTGCCCGATAGGATTTTTATCCCCGAACCACATCCGGGCCATTTTTTCACTGATCACCATTTTATTGGGAGCATCCAGACACGTTTTCGGATCTCCCGCTCTCAGAGGAAAAGTGAAAAAAGTAAAAAAATTATCATCCGTTTGAATCATCCGGCCCGACTCTTTCAATTCATTATCTATCCGAATCTCCAGTTCTGCTCCTGCTATACGACACACGGCTTTTACCTCCGGAAACCCTTCTTTCATCCGATCGCCTACTTGTCGAAAAGTTCCGGTACTCCGTTTTAAATCCCTGTTTATCTCAACTACCCTGAAAATATGTTCCCCATTGTCATGGAAACGGTCATATCTGAACTCATTGAATACCCACAAGCCGAGTAACAGGACTACTGCAATCCCTATACTCAGACAACCGATTGTCATAATTGAAACACTTTTATGCCGGGCAAGTATGCGCACAAAAAACTTAAAATAATTTTTCATAAACATCTTTTGTCTTTTTATTCTGTCTCCTCTTTTTGCAAATTCTATACCAGTCATACATTATACTAATAATCAACACAATATATATCCTTCCCATATATATTCTGTATAATTAATTGACACCATTGTCCATTTTTTTTACTATCCGGAAAATGGAAAACAAAATTTTCCGAAGGTATTCCTAAAAAAAAAACCAAAGCAATCCCCTTTTTACAAAAAAATGGTACTTTCGCACTAATTTACATATTCTAAAAATGCGTCATTACGATTATATCATTGCAGGAAGCGGACTGGCAGGACTTTATACCGCCTGGCATGCTGCCGCTTACGGGAAAGTTGCTCTATTGACCAAATCAGGCATTACGGAAAGTAATTCTTACTTTGCCCAGGGAGGAATAGCAGCAGTCACGGATGAAGACGATGCCCCGTCCCTGCATTTCGAGGATACCATCATTGCCGGCCGCGGCCTTTGTGATTATCCGGCAGTAGACATTTTAGTGAACGAGGGACCCCAACGCATAAAAGAACTGATTGAAGCAGGCATGCATTTCGACATGGAAGACGGAAGCCTTGCTTTAGGACTGGAAGGAGGACACCACCGGAAACGCATATTGCATGCCGGCGGTGATGCCACCGGAAGAATGGTGACCAGTTTCATGATCAGCAAAGTCATCAATAATCCCCACATAGACATTTATGAAAACCATTCGGTCATCGGCATCTTACAGGAAAACAACTGCTGTTACGGTGTCCGGGCCTGGAATCTGGTCTCCCAATCGGAAGAATTGTTCTGTGCCCCCCATACTTTTCTTACCCTGGGAGGTACTTCTGCCATCTATAAACGTACTACCAACCCCCATACAACCATCGGCGACGGACTGGCGCTGGCCTATAACGCCGGATGCGAAATTGCCGATATGGAATTCATTCAATTTCATCCGTCCGCCATTTATACCGACTCAGAAGAAGCCTTTTTAATCAGCGAAGCCGTACGCGGCGAAGGCGCCCATCTCATCAACCAGCAGGGAGAACGTTTTATGCCGGCCATCCACGAACTGGCAGAACTGGCCCCCCGGGACATCGTGGCCCAATCTATCTACAGTCAGATGAGAAAATACAATCAGGATTTTGTCTGGTTGTCACTGCGCCATCTGGACAAGCAAATAATACAACATCGCTTTCCCAATATTTATGAAAAATGCAGGGAACTGGGGATTGACATGTGCGACCGCATACCGGTGGCACCTGCCGCCCATTACATGGTTGGCGGTGTCCGGACGGATTTGAACGGACAGACCAACATCAACAATCTGTATATTTGCGGAGAACTGGCATCATCGGGAATCATGGGTGCCAACCGCCTGGCCTCCAATTCTCTGATAGAATGCCTGGTCTTTGGAAGAAGAGCCATCGAAGCTTCCCGCCGGGTAATACCGGCAACCGCCTGGCCGGATTTCTCTCCCCGCTATCATTGCAACAATCAGCACGCCTCTTTCTATATCCGGTTGAAGAAAAACATTTCCCGGTTGATGACGGTACATGCCGGTATTATCCGCAATGCCGGTTTGCTCCGCGAAGGATTAGACAAATTACAGTTATACAAAGCAGAAATCCCCCGGGAAGAAAACGAGTATTACAACCTGATCAGCCACAACCTGATCACCGTCGCCGAATTAATTATCCGCTCGGCCCTCTACCGTCAGGAAAGCCGGGGAGGCCATTTCAGGGAAGACTTTCCGGAACCCGACGATTCTTATCTCTACCACATCGTACAACAAAAAAACAAGGAACTCCGGACCTTACCCATTAATACACACAAACAAAAAAACTAAATCATCATGATACAATACGACCAACTCATTGACCAATTGATAGACCTTGCCATTGAAGAGGATATCGCTACAGGTGATGTAACCACAAACTCCATTATTCCGGCCCATTCCCGTGCCGTAGCGGAAATGAAAATGAAAGCAGACGGTGTGATTTCAGGACTTTCCGTTGCCCGTCGGGTATATGAACGTTTTGAAAAAGACATCGTCTGGCACCCGCTTGTACAAGACGGAGACCGAGTGAAAAAAGGGGATATTATCCTTCGTATCGAAGCCAGCTACCGTTGCCTGCTTCTGGGCGAACGCCTTTCTTTGAATATCCTCCAACGGATGTCCGGCATTGCTACCGAAACCGCTAAATACGTCCGGGAACTGGATGGGAGCCATACCCGACTGCTGGATACCCGGAAAACCGCACCCGGTTTACGGGTTCTCGACAAAATGGCTGTCAAAGACGGAGGAGCTACCAACCATCGTATGGGACTTTACGATATGGCTATGATTAAAGACAATCACATCAAAGTAGCCGGGGGAATCACGAATGCTGTCCGGGCTGTCCGGGCCAATGTTCCGGATGGAATAAAAATAGAAGTGGAAACCACCAACCTGGAGGAAGTACGGGAAGCTCTATCGGTAAAAGCAGACATCATCATGCTCGACAACATGGCCAACGATGAAATGGCTGAAGCCGTAAGAATCATTGCCGGCCAAGCTCAGACCGAGGCCTCCGGGAATATGAACATTCCACGTTTAAAAGAGGTTGCAGCCACAGGGGTAGACTTTATCAGTGTCGGAGCACTCACCCACTCCGTCACGGCATTAGACATCAGCATGAATATCAAGAACAATTAAATCTTTTACTTTTTGCCTTTCTTTGTTATCTTTGAAGCCGAAAACAAAAAACTATGACGAATACAGAAATCATGCACCGGATTGAACAGCTGAAAAAAGAAAAAAACGCTGTTATTCTGGCTCATTACTATACTCGTCCCGAGGTTCAGGATATTGCCGATTATTTAGGAGACTCCCTGGGATTAGCACAAGAAGCAGCAAAAACAAATGCAGACATTATTATATTTTGCGGGGTACATTTCATGGCAGAAACTGCAGCCATTATCTGTCCCGGCAAAAAAGTACTGATACCCGCTCTGGGGGCTGGATGTTCTCTGGCAGAAAGCATTACGGGATACGAACTGAGAGAATGGAAAAAAAACAATCCCGAAGGAGTTATTGTCAGCTATGTGAATACCACAGCAGAAGTAAAAGCGTGGACCGATATATGCTGTACTTCTGCCAATGCCCTGGAGGTTGTTAAAAGTATTCCGGCAGATAAAAAAATACTTTTTGTTCCGGACAGGAACTTAGGAGCCTGGATCAGCAAAGTAACCGGACGGCCTATGGAATTATGGAACGGCAATTGCTGTGTACACGAACGGATTACAACGGAAATGATTCTGAACAAGAGTCTGGAATATCCGCAGGCCGAGATCCTCATTCATCCCGAATCCCGCTGTTCGCATGACGAGAAAATCTTAAACCTGCCACAAGCCTATCTGTATTCTACGGCAGGAATGATCAGACATGCGGCAAATTCTCCTGCCAAACAGTTTATTATTGCTACTGAAACAGAGACAATACATAAGCTTCAAAAAGACAATCCGGAAAAAGAATTCATTCCCGTTCATCCGCAGACCATCTGTGGACAAATGAAAAAAATAACCCTTCCCAACGTATGCGAAGCTTTGGAAAAAGAGCAGTACATCGTAACGGTTGCGGAAGAAATCCGGCAAAAAGCTTTACTTCCGATTGAAAGAATGTTAAAAATAAAATAACGAGTAAATAGAGCACCATGAATATATCTTTAAATTGGCTGAAAGATTACATTCAGACAGACTTAAATGTTGAAGAAATCTGTGAAATACTGACCAGTATCGGACTGGAAGTCGGCGGTTATGAAAAATTCGAATCCATCCGGGGAGGATTAAAAGGACTGGTTGTCGGAGAAGTGAAAACCTGTGAACCTCATCCGGATTCCGACCATCTGCATATAACAACGGTAGATTTAGGAGACGGACGTCTCACTCCCATTGTCTGCGGAGCTCCGAATGTTGCAGCCGGACAAAAAGTGATCGTAGCCACCTTGGGCACGGTCCTGTATGATGGCGACAAGGAATTTGTAATTAAAAAATCAAAAATCCGGGGACAGGAATCAGAGGGCATGATCTGTGCGGAAGATGAAATCGGCATCGGACATGACCATGCCGGAATTATAGTCTTACCGGAAGATGTAAAAGTAGGTACTCCTGCAGCGGAGTATTACCACATCACCACAGACTATACCATCGAAATAGACATTACCCCCAACCGCGTGGATGGCGCCTCCCATTTAGGGGTTGCCCGGGACCTGGCAGCTTATCTGGGACAGAAACAGGACATTACCTATACCCTGCCCTCCGTAGACCATTTCAAAACCGACTGCAATACAGCCCGGATATCCATAGAAGTTCAACGTCCGGAAGCTTGCCGCCGTTACGCAGGAATCTGCATCGAAGGAGTAAAAATACAAGAATCCCCCGAATGGTTGCAAACACGCCTGAAAGCCATCGGACTGCACCCCATCAACAACGTGGTGGACGTAACCAATTATATTCTCTTTGAACTGGGACAACCTTTACATTCTTTCGATAAAGACAAAATCAAGGGCAACAAAGTCATTGTCCGTAGTTTTCCCACAGGAACAAAATTTACTACTCTGGACGGGACAGAACGGGAATTAAATGAAAACGACCTTATGGTCTGCAATACCGAAGAACCTATGTGTATAGCAGGAGTATTCGGAGGACTGGAAAGCGGTATCACCGATCAGACCACCAATGTCTTTCTGGAAAGTGCCTGTTTTGATCCGGTTTTTGTCCGGAAAACGGCACGGCGCCACGGACTCAACACGGACGCATCATTCCGTTTTGAAAGGGGTACCGACCCGAATATCGTTATTTATGCATTAAAACGGGCAGCTTTACTGATAAAAGAATTAGGCGGAGGTAAGATTACTTCTGACATCATAGATATTTATCCGGAACCTGTCAAAGATTTTGAAGTAGAGGTAAAATATGCCCGCATCGACCGCCTGATTGGCAAAGCTATCGGACATGACCGAATCAAAAAAATCCTGCATTCGCTGGAAATAAAGATTGTGCGGGAAGATGAAGAAGGATTACTTCTGCTGGTCCCGCCCTACCGTGTGGATGTCCGGCGCGAAGCTGATGTAATTGAAGACATTCTTCGTATTTATGGATTCAACAACATCGAAGTTCCGGCAAAAGTCAATTCGACCTTGAGTTATTCCGAAAAACCAGACGATTTTCAGCTCAAAAATAAAATTGCCGATCTTTTGGTGGCCAATGGGTTTCACGAAATCATGAACAATTCGTTGACGAAAGCTTCTTATTTCGAAAACCTGGGCACTTATCACCCCGAACAAACTGTTCTGCTGTTCAATCCGCTTAGCTCAGACTTGTGTGCTATGCGTCAAAGCCTGCTATTCGGAGGATTGGAAACCATCGCATACAACATCAACCGGAAAAACAACAACCTGCGTCTTTTCGAATTCGGAAAGGCTTATACTTTCCACCGGAAAGAAGGGGACAACCACCTCAAACAATATAAGGAAGAAGATAAACTTGCTTTATTTATCACCGGAAACAAAATTCAGGCTTCCTGGAACAGTAAAGAAGAAAAAACCGACTTCTTCAATATGAAAAGCTACGCGGAAATGATTCTTATCCGTATGGGATTCAAGCCGGAATTCCTTAACATGGAAGAAACGGCTGAGGATATATACCGCGAAGGACTGACTTATTCTCAGAATGGAAAACACATCGTAACTCTGGGCATGTTAAGTCATTCAGTTTTAAAATCATTAGACATAGACCAGGAAGTCTATTATGCTGAATTTTCCTGGGAAAACATATTGAAGGCATTGAAAAACCACACCATCAGTTTTACTCCCATGCCGAAATTTCCGGCGGTAAAACGCGATTTGGCTTTGCTCTTGGATAAAAAAGTCAGTTTCAAAGAAGTGCGGGACATTGCCATGCGAACTGAAAAAAGTTTATTGAAATCAGTCAGTTTATTTGATGTTTATGAAGGTGAAAAATTAGGTACGGATAAAAAATCCTACGCTGTAAGTTTCACTATTCAGGATGAAGAAAAAACCCTCACCGACAAACAGATTGATAAAATCATGAATAAGCTGATGGGGGCTTATCAGCACTTATTGGGAGCAGAAATCCGATAATCTGCCATACCCCGGGGAAGTTGTCTGAAAACTCCACAGGATTCAGGCAACTTCTTTTTATTTCCGGCATAAATTGTTTCGGAACGCTCCAGCCGGAATCGTTATTGTAGCTAAATTTACATCTTTTAAAATCATTCAACATGAAACATCTATTTACCGGAATCTTCTTTTTTCTGGCTTTTCATTTTTCCCTGTACGCCCAACAGGAAGAAAGTCTGAGAAAAAAAGCTTTAAAAGCAGAGCCTTATGGCACTTATTCAGAAGTAGTTCTTCTCGACAGCACCAGTGTAAACGTGGCACCTACCGGTTCCGGTAAATTTTCCATTTACAAAGCAATCCTGGTCCAATCCGTCCCGGGTGCACTGAATAACCGTGTAATTTGTTTCGATTATGACCCGCTGACTGCCTTTGCTCAATTTAAATATGCCAATATCCACAAAGCAGACGGTACAATCCACCCCATAGACATTCAAAAGGCACAGGATTACACGGCACCGGCACGGGCCATATATTGGGGAGCCCGGCAAATTATGCTTGAAATCGGTAAATTGGAACCGGGCGATATTATAGAATATGAAATCGACAAAAAAGGCTTCACTTATGCTTTATTGACCGGCAATAATGAAGAAGAACGTTTCATCCCTCCCATGCGTGGCCAGTTTTATGATATTGTACCTTTCTGGTGTAGTACCCCCACCCTCCGCAAAATTTATCAGGTATCTATCCCCCGGGACAAAGACATGCAATATCAATTCTATCAAGGTGAATGTTCCTCCTCTGTCCGCTACGATGACACCCGGAAAGTATTTACTTTTGCCAAAGATAACCTGACTCCTTTTCCAAGGGAATCGAACATGGTGGATTTCTATGATGCAGCCCCAAAATTGATGATGTCTTCTACTCCACGTTGGGAAGAAAAATCCCTCTGGTTCCACAAAACCAACGAAGACTATGGAAGTTTCGCCCCCTATCCTGCAGCCCAGAAAAAAGTAAACGAACTGATTCGGGGCAAAAAAAGCGAAATGGAAAAAATTGCCGCTTTAACCCACTGGGTAGCCGATAATATCCGCTATGCCGGCATCACTATGGGGAAAGGCGAAGGGTTTACCCTCCATCATACCCAGATGAACTATACCGACCGTTGCGGAGTATGCAAAGACATTGCCGGTACCCTGATTTCTTTCTTGAGAATGGCCGGCTTTGAAGCCTACCCGGCAATGACAATGGCCGGCAGTCGTGTGGAAAGTATACCGGCAGACCACTTCAATCACTGTGTAGCTGTCGTCAAGTTGAGCAACGGAACTTATATGCCTTTAGACCCCACCTGGGTACCCTTTTGCCGGGAATTGTGGAGCAGCGCAGAACAACAACAGAATTACCTGCCGGGAGTCCCGGAAGGCTCGGACCTCTGCATAACTCCGGTTTCAGCTCCTGAAAATCACTATTTCCGTATCAAAGCCAACGGAAAATTAAACAAACAAGGAACATTAACGGGACAATTCATCGTGACAGCAGAAGGCCAGTCTGATTCCAGAATCCGCCGCATCTTCACCTTAGGATGGCAATCGGAATGGAAAAACAGTATGGAGAAAGAACTTCTGGCCATATCGCCCAAAGCCCGCTTATTGAGCGTGGACTGGGGAAAGGACCCCAAGGATTATCAGGCCGGGCCTATCCGAATTGTCTTCCGCTATGAAATTCCGGATTATGCCATTACCGGTAACCGGGAAATGCTTTTTAAACCCTTATCCATGAACAACCTTTATAATCAGGTCCGGAGCTATTTATACATCAATACTTCTCTCCCAGAACGCCGGTATGGTTTTAAAGATGCCTGTTCGCGACTGGTAGAACTGGAAGAAACCATTGAAATCCCCAAAGGCTATCGGTTAGTGAACAGCACACAAAACCGAAAGCAAAGCCCTGCCGCCGATTTTGAAGGTTACATCCGCCAGCAAGGGAACAAAATAGCCATCCATCAAAAACTGACCCTGAAGAAAAGAGTGTATGAGACCACCGATTGGACAGGTTTCCGGGAAGCAGTAGAAGCACACAAGGCTTTTGGCAACTATCTCATTATAAAATAAGTCAGATTAAAAAAACAAAAACATGAAATATACCATATCATTTCTTATAGTTATCTGCTTGTTTCTGACCGGACAAAGTTTTGCAGATCCGGCAGAAGCAGAATTCCGGAATTTAAAAGAGACCTGGATTCTACGGGAAAACGGAAGTCAGGAATACCGTTGCTACAAAGAGTTGACCCTCTTTACCCATACCGCTATGAATTCCACTTACGGCGAGACTTTTATCACTTATAATCCGGAGTTCCAGAAATTAAAAATACATGCATCCTACACCAAGCAGAAAGACGGAACCATTGTTCAAACTCCTGCAAATGCTTTTATAGAAGTCCTCCCCCGGCAAGCTGAAAAAGCTCCGGCCTATAATCACCTGAAAGAAATGGTAATCGTACACACCGGTCTGGAATTAGGAGCTACCATCTACCTGGACTACTCTATCCTTTCCGAACCCGGATATTTACCAGAAATCAATATTTGCCGGGAATTACAACAAACTTCCCCGATAAAAGAATATACGTTCTCCCTTCAGGCTCCTGTAAGTAAGACCATACACTACGCAACTTTAGCCTTCACCCAAAGACCGGTTGAAGTCATTAAAGAACATCAAAGGGAATGCATCTGGAAATTCGTTAACCTGCCGGCCCGCCCTCAGGCTCCGGAAGTGAACATACAGAACGGAGACCTGCCGGCTATGGTCGTTTCGACCTATCCGTCCATCCAGGAAGCCCTCCAAAGTCTGTATCAACAATTCGATACCGATCCTTCTGCTGAAATAACGCAACTGGCAAAAAATCTAACAAAGGAGTGTACTTCCGACACTGAAAAATTGGAAACCATTTTGTCATATGTCCGCAATCAAATTGCCTTCTGTCCGCTTCCTCTCGAGGAAACCGGCTATCGCTTCCGGGCAGCGTCAGCTGTCCTTCAAACAGCCTACGGCACGGAGGCAGAAAAAATAAACCTGCTGAACATTTTGCTGAAAGCCTGCAACCTGCATGCCACTCCGTTTGCTGCTTACGGATTGAATATAGCTCCGGATGCCTGCGGTCTGAAAACCATGAAACAACTCGTTGTGCGGGCAGAAGCGGAAGGAAAAAGTCATTGGTTAAACATCCACAATACCTCAGATGCCTCTCAGGACGCTTTATTCCTGTCAGGATTAGCTGACGGAGAAAAAATCACTCCTCAATCCCGGGAGAAATGCATACGATATACTGCCACCCTTAACCTCTCTGCGGAACAACAGGTAACTGCCAACATAGAGGCCGGGTTCAGTCCCACTTACATTCCTTACTTTAAAGTCAATCCGTCTGCTTTCATCTCATCCCTTCAGGAACCGGAAGTAAATACCTCCTCCACGGAAACAGTTATCAAAGGCAACAGCAACTGGCAACCAAAGGAACAAAACGGTTATCTGATTCTCTCATTACCGGAAACAAATCAGGGAATCAATCATTCGGGCTATGCACAATATAACAGTAAACGCCGGAACAGACTTCACGTGCCTGCCCCCCTGGAAGAAACATATCAGTATACTATTGAACTCCCGTCCGAGATTCAGGTATGCACTCCGGCTGTAAACAAGAAAATTGAAAATAAAATCGGAGAGCTATCCATAACAATAACACCGAACGGCTCTACCGTAAAAATTTACCGGAAACTGAAACTAAAAAAAGCGATGATTACCCCCGAAGAATATCCCGACTTCCGGCAACTTATAGTGGAATGGAATGCTCCCAACGAACGTCAGCTCCTCCTGAACCGGAAATAAAAATCTCATGACCATTTGTCCCGGCTGTTATTCCGGGACAATGGTTATTCTTACGCTTCATCCATCCCGAACCTACAACTTTCGATTCCGTATAAATCATCGTTTCAAACTCACCATTATATGGAGCTTTCACCGACACATAAAATAGGTCTGGTACTCAGTGGAGGAGGTGCCAGAGGATTTGCCCATCTTGGAGTGATTCAGGCTTTACACGAAAATGGTATCTACCCGGATATTATCTCAGGCACCAGTGCAGGTGCAATCATTGGGGCTATGATAGCTTCGGGTCATACACCGGAAGAATGCCTCCATTTCTTTTTGGGCAAGAAAATACTTCATTTTGCCCGGCTGACCATGTCTAAGAAAGGCATTATGATTCTCAACGGAATGGAAGAAAAACTGAGAGAATTCTTGCAAGTAAAAACCTTTGAAGATTTAAAGATCCCCCTTGTGATTACAGCCAGCGATTTTATGAATGCCACTCCGGTTCATTTTGAGCATGGAGAATTACTCCCCTGCGTTATTGCTTCTTCTTCTATTCCGGTTGTATTCACCCCCAGGATGATTGACCATGTCGAATATGTTGACGGCGGGGTTTTTATGAACCTGCCGGTAAGGCCTATCCGCAAAAGATGCGAAAAGATTATCGCGGTGGAAATCAACTCCATTGACACTTCCGAGAAAATCACCAACATGATAGGTATGGCTATCCGGTCCTTCCATTTGGGTTTAGACCGGAATACCGATATTGACAGAAATATGTGCGACATTTTCATAGCCCCTCAAAATATGACCAAATACAGCATATTCGACCTCGAGCATGTGCAGGAAATTTACAATGAAGGCTATCAGACAGCCCAACGCATTCTTCACAGTTCCGTATTGAAAAATTCAATTCCGGTTTCAGCCTGAACAATCAGCCGCTGTCTTATCACTTCCCGGGCTATATGCCATCTTCTTCAACCTGTGATAGACCCATACGAAAGCGGGGATTAAAAACACATCTGCAGCCATCCAGGCTGTTGGGTCTCCATAGCATACTGCAATGTAACCGAATGCCGGCACAGCATAAAGACTTACCAAAGCCCGGGCTATCATTTCTGATACCCCCGATAACATAGCCAGGTTCGTATAGCCCGCCCCCTGGATGGTATAACGTAAAATACAAAGCAATCCCAATGCAGGAAAGAAATAAGAAGATACCTGCAAAAACAATTCGGTATTCCGGATAATCTCCGTCTCTGAAGAATCTACAAAAAGCAAGGCAAGCCAGGTTGCCCCGAACCTTAAAAGAATAAAAGTAGCCATAGCATAAACCATCATCATTCCACTACTGGACTTAATACCTTTCCAGATACGTCCGGGCTTCCCCGCTCCGTAATTCTGACCGCAGTAAGTAGCCATGGCTATCCCCAGACTTTCAAAAGGACAAATGAAGAACATCTTTATGCGTACACCGGAAGTAAACGCCGCAACACAAGCCGTACCAAGAGCATTATTGGCACTTTGCAACATGATACTGCCAATGGCCGTAATCGAAAACTGCAATCCCATAGGAACCCCGATATTCATTAAATGGCGGGCCAGTTTCACCTGGAACTGACTTTCTTCCGGAGAACTTCTCAGAATCCGGAAATGCCGGTACATATATACGTAGCATAAAAAGGCTGATACTCCCTGAGCTATCAAAGTGGCAACCGCCGCTCCGGCAACACCCCATCCCAATACCAAAATACAAAACAAATCCAACAGGACATTCAGCACCGTCGAAAACAATAAAAACCAGAATGGAGTCTTACTGTCCCCTAAGGCACGGATGATGCTGGACAATAAATTGTAAAGGAAAGTACAGGGAACTCCTAAAAAAGTAATCAATAAATACAAATAAGCTCCTTCAAATATACTTTCCGGAGTCTGCATGATACGCAGTATATCTGAACAATATACAGCAGTAACGATAGCTATCGCCACCGAAAAAATCCATGAAAGTTTCAGGCTGACAGCGACATAACGCCGCATCATGCTGTAATCCCTGGCCCCAAACTTCTGGGCCACCGGAATTCCGAAACCGCAACTGCAACCGTTGCAAAAACCTAAAATCAGAAAAATAACGGAACTACTGGCTCCGACAGAAGCCAAGGCGTTTATTCCCAGATATTTCCCGACAATAGCCGCATCCATCAGCGAATAGGTCTGCTGAAGTAAATTTCCCAGCAGAAGAGGCATAGTGAAATGAAATATCAGAGGCAATGCCGGCCCCGCAGTCATCTCTCTAGAAGTAGCCATAATCCGGGCAAGAAAAACGTTTTTATCTACACATCAAAAAACGAAGCATTACCCAGCCCCCGAAAATCTGGAATAAGATACCCGGTAAACCAACCCTAAAATCCTGCACAGCAAGATGGAAATCACCGGTCATAGCCCATTCGCCGAGTGTTCCGGCCACCTGATACCCCAATACAACAACAGTCAGCAACAACAACGAGAATTGTTTGAAACGGGAAGCCGTCCATCCGGCAAAAACAGCCAGCAACACGGATTTCAGCAAGATAACCGGCAATACAGCCGGCAATGGCATTCCAAATAAAAAAGAATTTGCCAGGGGAGAAACTACCGCCGTGAGCAATCCGACCCGCCAACCATATTTATAAGCACCAATCAGAGTGAAAAAATAAATCGGCAGCCAACGCACACCTCCTTGTGGAATAAGATGGCATATCTGGGGTAAAAGGAGATTACCTGCCACAAACAAGAAAGCAACCAGATAGGTTTTGGCCTGGTGATAATCCCACGAATAAAGTCTTACTGTTGTTTGCATATACGTTATTTTTAATTCATTTTACTTCAAAACCATCATTCATGGCACATTTTTAATAAACTCTTCTATTTGTTCCAGGCATTCTTCGGGTGTCTGCAATTCAGCACACCGGATTTCCAAAGGACACCAGTCCGTTTGCGTACGATTAATGATATGGGGAACACAACGAAGATAGGTCACTTTTATTTCCGTTCGTTCTAAAAGTTCACAGGCCAAACGGCTGATTACCGGAGTACATAATTCTTTTACTCCCCCTATAATCATCAATGCCGCCGCCGCTTTACCAACCACTTTATCCGCCACTGAAGCCCCTTTCAGAAATCCCGGTTCCCCCACCAGCAATTGATAAAGCCCCACCACTCCCCGGTCCTGCATCATCCGGATTTCTCCCCCCTGCCGGACCACACACGTACATTGCCCAGTCTGCAGACATTCCATCAGGTTGTTCTGTTCCGGACTTCCTAAGATTTTACCTTCCACCATTAAAATTCACGTCCTTGTTTCAAGTCCTCTACAAATTTGTCTATACGCTGCATTTCCTTCGGTATGGCTATACCTTGCGGACAATGATGCACACATTGACCGCAAAGGATGCAATGATTGGCCTGACGCAGCCGGGGAACCGAACGGTCATACCCGATCAGGAAAGCCCGTCGGGCTTTCCGGTAATCGGTATCGCGTGAAGAAGAAGGCATACGCCCCTCATTAATGCATTTATTGAAATGCAGCAAAATACCGGGAATATCCAAACCATAGGGACATGGCATACAATATTTGCAGTCATTACAGGGAATAGTCGGATAACGGAGTAAAGCCTGTGCCGTCTGTTCCAGAAACTCTTTATCCTCCTCCGTCAAAGCCTCAAACGGTGCATAAGTTCGCAAATTATCCTGCAAATGTTCCATATAGGTCATTCCGCTCAGCACAGTCAACACTCCGGGGAAAGACCCTGCAAAACGAAACGCCCACGAAGCAACGCTGGCCTCAGGAACCCGTTGCCGCAACTTGGCTGCAATATGGTCATGCACATTCGACAAACGCCCACCCAGCAAAGGTTCCATGATAATTGCCGGAATACCCCGCTTTTCAAGCTCTCCGTACAGATACTCAGCATCGGTATTACGGGCATTCACTTCCTTGGCATGCTTCCAGTCCACATAATTCAACTGTATCTGTACAAAATCCCACTTAAATTCCTCATGCCGGGAAAGCAGGTAATCAAATACCCTGATATCTCCATGATAAGAAAATCCCAGATTACGGATACGGCCAGCCTCCCGTTCCTTCATCAAAAAATCCAGCATACCGTTAGCCATATAGCGACTCTCAAACTCGGCCATACCGTTTCCCATTCCTACAGCATGCAGCAACATATAATCAATGTAATCCACCTGTAATTCCTTAAATGAATTACGATACATCTCCATAGATGCCTCACGGCTCCAGGTTGAAGGAGCGAAATTAGACAATTTTGTAGCAATATAATACTTATTCCGGGGATAACGGCTCAGGGCTATTCCGGTGGCCCGCTCAGAGCGTCCCCGGCAGTAAGCGGGAGAAGTATCGAAATAATTCACTCCATGGGCAATGGCATAATCCACCAAGGCATTGACAGTTTCCTGGTCAATTTCTTCACCGTTTTCCGGAGCTCCGGCATTCCGGATAGTCGGCCAGCGCATACAACCATATCCCAATAAAGACACCTGTTCTTTTGTCTTGGGATTAGTCCGGTAAGTCATTTTATCGGTAGGAATTTCTTGCTGTACTGTCCGGTTTCCGGATAAAGAATTGTTCCTGGAATCACAACCGGAAACTGTAGCTGTTACAGCTACGGTTCCCATACCGATACGCTTCAAAAATTCCCGGCGGCCTAATCCTTGTTTTCTATCTTCTTTTTTCATCCGTTCATATTTTAGATCGTTCTGTGAACTTCATGCCCTTCGACATACATGGCACTGAAAGGACGAGAGGGACAAAGATTTTCACAAGCCCCGCATCCGATACAGCGCTCAACGTTTACTACCGGTATCCGGGGAGACTCCGGACGGGACGGATCAGACAAAACCATCTGGATCGCCTCTGCCGGACAATGCCGGGCACAATTGTTACATTTTACACCCTCTTTGACAGGTATACAATTCTCCCTGATCCATACAGCATGTCCTACCTGAATAGCAGATTTATCCGCAGGGGTTATCTTTGAAATAGCACCGGCAGGACAAACCTCACTGCATTTCGTACATTCCGGCCGGCAATATCCCCGTTCATAGGAAACTTCCGGCTGCATGAAAGCAGATAAACGGGCAGACGGCCTGAGCACTCCGTTCGGGCAAACAGAAACACAAAGCTGACAAGCAGTGCAATGCTGCGTCATATGCCGCAATCCCAGTGAACCCGGCGGCACAATCGGAGTTGTCCGTTCCGGAATCTTTTTATCCAAAATCAACGCAAGGCCTCCATCCACCTTTTTTTCCTGAGCACGGGCAACAGCTGACGCCGCCCAAAGTCCCATTCCGGTTAAAAAAACACGCCTGCTCCCATCCGTCTTTTCAGATTTCCTGCTTTCCGGAGTTCTTTCTTTTTTCAATCGTAAACCGTATCGGATAGCTCCCTGATTACAGACTTCCGTACAATTCATGCAAACCACACAACGGCTGTAATCGATATGATAGTTTTGGCTGTCTATACAAGCCGCCTTACAGGAACGGGAACAAAGACCGCACTTTTTGCACTTTTCCGGATCCAAAACAGGACGAAACAAAGAATACCGGGCCCAAAAACCCAATACAGTCCCCACCGGACAAATCGTATTGCAATAAGTCCGGCCATTACGCCATGCCAGAACAAACAAAACAACAAAAGTAATACAAGCAACCAAAAATGTGGGCAAACTTCTGATCCATACTTCCGTTTCATAAAAAGCATAACTGTCTACACGTTCTGCAAAATAAGCAAACAGATTGTTGCCCCATTGCCAAAACGGAGCCAACAAATTTTGTGCTATACGGCCATAAGAACTGTAAGGAGCCAACAACGCCGCTACCGAACCGATACCTGCAACCAGGGTGATTGCGAAAAAAAGTAACACCAAATACCGCAACCAGGACAAAGCCGGAGAATAAGAAAAGCGATATTTCTTTTTCTTACGCCGTCCGTTTATTCCGGAGATGATGTCCTGAAAAACGCCCAGCGGACAAATGACAGAACAATAAATACGGCCAAAAACTAAGGTCAGCACAATCAACCCCGCCACAATCCCTACATGCAAAGCCAAAACTGCCGGTAAAAACTGGATTTTCGCCAACCACCCTACCACAGCATGAAGAGTTCCTGTAAAATCCAGAAACAAAAGTGTGATAAGTATAAAACAAACCGCAGCAAGCGTTATTCTGATTTTTCGTAACATAATCTGTATATTAGTGCAATTCTATTTCCCTCCGGTCACTACAATGAATTTACGTAAATAAGATTCCCGAACCCGGTCTTCTTTATTCACCAAACGTATATACCGGGCCTGACAATTCAGAGCAGCTTTCAATTGGGTAGCTTGCTGTGTGACAGGAAGAGTTGTCCAATGCTCTCCGTCTGCCGAAACTTCCAATTGCAACCATTCGGCACTGTTTTTTACCCCGAAATCAGCATCTAAAGCCTGCAAATCATAAACCTTATCCAACTCTACCCCCAGGTACTCTCCGGCCCCCCACTTCACCACTTCCAGCAAAGGAGACATCACCACCCGGGTAGTCTTCACCCGTACCGGCAATTGCCTGAACTGAGCCACTGTACTGAAAGAACGGTGAGGAGAAGTAAAGACTTCACTACTCAAAGCAGTACCGGATTTCCGGTTAAATTCCTGCGTAGCCAGCACAAAAATACTATCAACCAATGGCTGCATCACCTTTGAACCGGTCTTTACCCCCGGTTGATACGGATTCTGGTTATATGTTTGGTCTATCTGAAAACTTCTTTGCTGCAAAGCCCTCAAATGCTTGTATTTCCTCATAAATACAGCCTTATCTCCCTCTTCAACTGCCTGCACCATAGCCAAAGCCTCTTTTCCGGATTCACCCAATACCTTAAACTGATAAAGCCAGGGAGTCATTTCTGCTACCAATTCCTTATTTCCTTCATCAACTAAAAGCAAATCAGCAGTCTCAAGGATACGTTCAAATTCATCTGCCAATGCCTTGAAATCATCCCGACCATATTTCCCCTGCCGGTAATCTTTCAAAAAACGTTCAGCCACCGGCTGAATATCCACCGATTCCTCCCGTCGGTACCCATGTACGTTGACTCCTAAATCAGAATTATGATTGACAAAAGTCTGCAAAGCCTCCGATTGTTGAGGCAATAAAACTTTTACAGCAGCCTTCCAGCTTGCCTGACTATTGAATTGCCGGGGATTCCAGGCATAATCGGCAACACTGAATATAGCAATCTTGGAAGCTTCCGCATGCTCCATCGGATTAGTAACAAAACCCGACATTTCATCTTTCACCTCTGTGTCATTCCCGTATACTGCCCCCATCAACAAATGGTCCCTGACATAATCAGATACAGGAAAATTCCACCAGATATAAGCAGGACGCCTGATCTGAGGATTCACCCAAGCCAACCCCTCTTTGGTGATATCGGAAATCACCCGGTCCCCCGTCCACATAATCTGAACAGAAGAATTCAGTTCCTCACCCAAAGTCTTCAAATACCCCCTGGCAGGATTGGACCAACTTTTATTATACTCTGTAGGACACATAATCAGGGGAGTAACATCCTTCTTCACTTTCACAAAACAGTCATCAATCTCATTCAAAAGTTCTGCCTGTCGCCGGGGGTCAGTTCCCTCACCGGAAATATCATCAAAAAAAACCGCAAATGAACGAATGCCCAATTGATACATCGACTCAAACTTAGCCAATAATATCTCCCGGTCCTCCGAATTCCATTTGATATCCTGTCCCGGGTGAATGGCCCATACAAAATCCACTTCATTTTCTTTCGCCACCTTCACCAGCTCTTTCAATTGCCGGGCCTCCTTTTCAGGATAAGGCTTCCGCCAATCCGGACAGCTATGGTAAGGGTCATCCTTAGGTCCGTAAATATAAGTATTCATCTTATTGGCTCCGTAAAACTGCAACTGGCGCATACGAGCCTGATGGCTCCAGGGCGTACCGTAAAAACCCTCTACAACACCCCGGAAACGGACAAGCGGATAGTCTTTCACTTCCGCCAAAGGAAGCTGTTCCCCTTGGGCCAGTTGCCTCAGAGTTTGCATGGCATAAAACAATCCGCGCTCATCATTTCCGGCCAATACGATACGGTCTTTGTCAATCGACAGATAATATCCCTCAGGATGCCGGGGTATCATCCGGGTGTATTTGCTAACTGCTTTTTCTCCCCTTTTGCCGATACAGACAGCAACCGTATGCTGCTGCTTCCCTTTTTTCAGGATAGTACCCAATTGCCTATACGTATGGAAATGAGCAACTGTATCTCCCTCCATCCGATAAGAGTCCGGCCAGGGCATTTGTCCTTTTAGGATTACAGACTGTGGTACAGGATAAATGGCAACTTCCTGAGCCATCCCCGAAGCACCTATCAGCCACAATACCGACAAAACAATAAATCTGATTCTCATAAACGCTACACTTTTAATTTGCTTATTTAATTTTCTCTCCAATCTTACTCACAATAACAGCATTTCCCGCAATAATAGAAATACCCCGGTTTTCCCGGAAAGGCTTGATTACTCCTCCGGCTTCTTCTACAATCAGCATTCCTGCGCACACATCCCAGGGTTGCAAACTCAGCTCCCAATATCCATCCAAAAAGCCGGCTGCAACACAACACAAATCGTAAGCCGCAGAACCCATTCTCCGTATTCCCCTGAGATGAGGCAACAAAGCAGCCAGATTGGAAGCATTATTATCCGGATTAACATCCTTATCATAAGGAAATCCCGTCCCCAACACTGCATGTTCCAAATCCGTCTTCGCAGAAACCTCTATCTTCCGGCCATTCAGAAAAGCCCCTCTCCCATGAATAGCCGTATACAATTCATCAAAATAAGGGGCATACACCACCCCCAACACCGTTTTTCCCTGATATTGCAAACCGATAGATACTGTAAAAACAGGTAATCCCTGACTATAATTGTTAGTCCCATCCAACGGGTCAATCACCCACCGATACTCAGCACACCCGGCATGCACACCGCTCTCCTCTCCCAACACCGCATGACCGGGGAATGCCTTATCTATTTCTTCGATAAGAAAAGCTTCACTTTCCCGGTCCGCACGCGTAACCACGTCATATACATTCGATTTCGTATGTATATCCAATTCATTCCCCCTAAAATAGCACAAATGTATATTCCCTGCTGCCCGGGCCCAACGGACTGCCAGTTCCAATGTTTTATCCAGATCCAGTGTTGACATATCGCTTTTATCTATTTCCTCCATATCGCATTACAAGCTGATGGGCACTTCCTGCCACTCTCCCCCATGAAATTCCGCCACAGTCCGGAAACCGTTTTCCAGTAAAGCCTGAAGAGCCTCCCTACGACCCGCATTCACCAACTCCGGGAAATGCGTATCGGAATTTACTACAACCGGGATTTTCCACCGCTTCAACCACTTCCAGTCTTCCAAACAAGGGAAAAAACATCCCCATTGCGGATAACACTTTGTATTAATTTCTATGTAAAGCCCTTTTTCTGCCACAAACGCAAACAAATCCTCCAGTTTCTTTTGATACCACTTTCCACGCGTCAAATCAGGCTCACATTGCTCCACATTATAAAAAATCTTATTGGCATGCCCGACAAAATCGAATCCTCCCTTTTCCACCAAATGCATAGAAGCCAGAAAATAAGCACTCACCAATCCTTTCAGATCTCCGCGAAACTCTTCTGCCAAAAGTCTCCGGAAATTTTCAACGCTGGTATCGGTATCCATGATCTTTCCCTCAGGCGTATACACCAGATGTACCGAACCGATACGATAATCCAAAGACAATTGCTGAAAATAAGGAATGGCAGGATGCTGTTCTTCATTCAGATAGTCTATCTCCATACCTGCATACAGCTCAATCTGCCCCCCATACAATCCTCGCAAACGGTTGACCTCTTGCAAATAATCGTCCACTCTCTCCCGCAACAGAGTCCATGCGGTCGGAAAAGGAAGCGGAGCATGGGAAGAAATACCGTAAGCAGTAAAACCCGCTTTCACAGCTGATTCCACAAAAGATTCCATGGGAGCTCTCCCGTCACAAAAAGAACAATGGCTATGGTAATTAGTCAGATTCATTATCCTACATCCGGTCCGGCATTTCAATACCTAACATTCCCATCGCATTTTGAATAGCTACCGCACACTCCTTAGCTAAAAGCAGACGGAAATTTTTCAATGTCAGTTTTTCTTCCTTCAGAATAGAAAAATCATGATAAAATTGATTAAACTCCTTAGCCAGGTCATAGGAATAATTAGCCAGCAAAGCAGGACTGTAAGTCACTCCGGCTTCCTTCACTACATCCGGCAATTTAGCTATCAACTTAATCAGTTCCTGTTCCTTTTCAGAAATGGAAATATGTATATCTGTCTCCTGCGGAACTACTCCCGAGTCAGCGGCCTTCCGCAAGACAGATTGAATCCGGGCATAAGTGTATTGGATAAAAGGACCTGTATTTCCGTTAAAATCTATGGATTCTTTCGGATTGAACAGCATCGTTTTTTTCGGGTCCACTTTGAGAATAAAATATTTCAAGGCTCCCAAAGCTACTTTCCGGTATACCTCTTCAGCCTCCTCAGTGGTATAGCCCTCCAATTTTCCCAACTCCTGAGAAGTCTCACGGGCTGTATGAATCATTTCCTGCATCAGATCATCGGCGTCCACCACCGTCCCCTCACGGGATTTCATCTTTCCTTCCGGCAATTCCACCATTCCGTAAGAAAGATGCTTAATCTGACCGGCCCACGGAAAACCCAGTTTGCCGCAAATCAGGGAAAGAACCTGAAAATGGTAATTTTGCTCATTCCCTACGACATAAACCATCTCATCCATGTCAAATTCCTGAAAACGTTCATAAGCCGTTCCGATATCCTGGGTCATATACACAGAAGTTCCGTCATCCCGTAACAAAAGTTTATGGTCCAAACCATCGCCGGTCAGGTCAGCCCAGATACTGCCCGTTTCTTTACGGTAAAGCACCCCGTCAGCCAACCCCTTCAATACAATATCCCTTCCTTTCTTATATGTCTGGGATTCAAAATACACTTTATCGAATCCGACACCCATCAACTTATAAGTCTCATCAAACCCTTTCAACACCCAGTCATTCATTGTCCTCCACAAAGCCACGGTTTCAGCATCGCCGGCCTCCCACTTCCGCAACATTTCCTGCGCTTCCAGCAAGATAGGAGCCTGTTTCTTCGCCTCTTCTTCCTCCATTCCCTGACTTTCCATCAGTTGTTTTACCTCTGCCTTGTATTCTTTATCAAACCGCACATAATAATCACCGACAAAATGATCACCTTTCATTCCCACAGATTCCGGCGTAGCCCCATTGGCAAATTTCTTCCAGGCCACCATACTTTTACAGATATGAATACCCCGGTCATTCACCAGATTCACCATTTTTACATCATGCCCGTTAGCCTTTTGAATTTCAGAAACGGACCATCCCAGTAAATTATTCCGGATATGTCCCAAATGCAACGGTTTATTGGTATTAGGCGAAGAATATTCTATCATATAGGAATGTCCGCTCTTTTCCAGGCTATAGCCATATTTCGGATTCCGGGAAACGTCATTAAGCACCTCCAGCCAATAAGCCGAAGCAATTTCAATATTCAGAAATCCTTTAACAACGTTATAATCCTTTATTTCTTCAATATGTTCCTTTAAATATTCACCCAACTCCTGACCGGTTTCTTCCGGAGATTTTCTGGAAAAACGGGTAAACGGAAATACCACTACCGTTAAATCACCGACAAACTCTTTGCGCGTTGCCTGCAACTGTACCTTATCAGTTTCCACCTCAGCATCATAACATTGTTTTACAGCTTCAATGACCTTCGCCGTCAACAGACTTTCTATACTCATATCTATATTTTATAGTTTTCAACGGTTACAAAAATACAATTATTCACCAAAACACGAGAAATTCTTGGCTATATTTCTCGCAAGCATTTTTTTATAAATAGATATACATTGAAGTTATTTTTATACTTTTGCCCGGAAATAAACCTTTCAAACAATAAGTTCTATTATTCATTTTAAATCTTAAAAATATGGAAAGTTTATCTACACTATCCCTGGATACTTTAACCACAAAACTGATTGACCTCAGTGTATCTTTAGGGAGTAAGCTGGTTATTGCACTGATTGTATTCTTCATTGGAAGATGGTTGATAAAAAAAATCAACCGGCTGGTGGTCAGAATCATGGAAAAAAGGCAAGTCGAAGCATCCCTGTTCTCGTTCACCAGAAGCTTGGTCAGCATCACCCTGAACTTTATTTTCGTTATTGTCCTGATTGGTATTTTGGGAATAGAAACCAGTTCTTTCATTGCCCTGTTTGCTTCTGCCGGTGTTGCCGTCGGCATGGCTTTAAGCGGAACCCTGCAAAACTTTGCAGGAGGAGTGATGATTCTACTGTTTAAACCATTCAAAGTCGGCGACTTCATTGAAGCACAGGGACAAAGTGGTACCGTCAAAGAAATCCAGATTTTCAACACCATTATGGCAACGGCAGATAATAAAGTGATTATTATTCCCAATGGAGGCTTGTCTACCGGTATCATGAAAAACTATTCCAAGGAAGCAACCAGACGGGTTGACTGGGAATTCGGTATCAGTTACGGCGAAAGCTATGACAAAGCCAAAGAAATAATTGTCCGGTTGTTAGAAAATGACAACAGAGTCCTGAAAGACCCCGCCTACTTTATCGCTTTAACCTCCTTGGGCGAAAGCTCCGTAAACATTGTTGTCCGGGCTTGGGTCAATGCCTCCGATTATTGGGGAGTATTCTTTGACATGAATGAAAAAGTATACAAGACATTTGCAGAAGAAAAACTGAATATTCCTTTCCCGCAAATGGATGTTCATTTGTACAACGAAAAATAAACCTTTCGGCTTATGCCCCATTAAGGTTCGTAAGAATGTCATTATAAAACATTTTTACGAACCTTATTTTTTTCTTCCCGTTTAAGTAACTATACTAAAAAAAAAAGTTATGGAAACGAAAGACTCTTACATTCCCGGCAATCGGTATTGGTGGCTCATGCTGATTATCGGTATCTTGTCCATTTTTTGCGGTATCTGGGTATTCCGGCATCCCGTAGAATCTTATTTTGCACTGGCTGTATACTTCAGTATCATGTTCATCCTTTTCGGAATCGGTGAAATCATATCTGCTTCCACCGGTACCCGTTATCGGAACTGGGGTTGGGGGCTTGCAGCCGGTATTTTAGATCTGGTCATCGGTTTTTTCCTCCTGTTCAATCTCGGGTGGACGATAGATGCACTGCCCTATCTGGTTGGCTTCATCCTCATGTTCACCGGCATCGGATTTATCGGCCAATCCTCCCAAATGCAGGCGCTCAGACTGCCCAACTGGGGATGGTTACTTACCGGAGGCATACTCACCCTGATTTTTTCCTTCCTCATTATTTTTCACCCTTTGTTCGGCGTTTTCAATATCATTGTCTGGACCGGACTGGCCTTTATTTTCGGCGGCATTTCAGCCATTCTGTATTCATTCAGTTTAAAAAGGTATTATAACAAATAATGCTGCAATAAAGAAATAAGAATACCGATAACAACGGAAGCCCCCAACAAGGGGAATGAACAACGGGAATTTCCTCTGCCAAACGCCACCACCAACGGTAAGGCCAAAGCAGAGGAAATAATTATTCCTTTCCACCACCAGGCAACCCAAGGCAATGTGAAATGTTGCACAATATACGGCATCATAAAAAACAAAAGGAATACCGATAACAAAGAATACTTATCTGCCTTCCTTTTCAGTAAGGGAAGAATGCCCGTAAAACCAGCCACTATGCCGATTAAAATAACAATTAAATTCGCTTTTAACATATCTCACGATTAAATAAAATCTCCTTGCCAAAACCAACAATCGTCCCATTTGCCCTGTCTCTCTATTTCTTGCGCGAAAATTCCAAATACAGCAGACCCGCTACCCGTCATTGCTGCATACAAAGCTCCGCTTTCATACAAATCCCGCTTCAAATCCATAATACGAGGATATTTTGCTCCGACTGTTTTTTCAAAATCATTTCCCACCTTATCTCTCCATGCGTCCAACGGGCAGTCAGGCAATTCCCGTAAATTACATCTTGCGGGAGCAGGTGTAATCCCGGCATAAGCCTCGGGAGTGGAAACCCCGAACTCCGGTTTCAACAAAACAATCCGGTATTTCTTCAAATCAAGCGACAATTCCTCTAATACTTCCCCCTTTCCGGAAGCAAAAGCCGGTCTTCCGGTTATAAAAAAAGCACAGTCACTCCCCAAACGGGAGGCATATTCCATCATTTTCTCCTGCGAAAGATTCAACTCAAAATACTCATTCAAAGCCTTCAGCATAAAAGCCGCATCAGAAGACCCTCCGCCCAACCCAGCCCCAAAGGGAATAACTTTGTGTAAATGAATATAGACTGCCGGCAAAGAATACTCCTCAGCAAGCAACCGGTAAGCTTTGACAATCAGATTCGCCTCCGGAACCCCTCCTACTTCGATTCCTGTATTCTTAAACTCATACTCCCCACTCTTTCCTTCTTTTCGCTGGATTTCCAGAATATCAGATAAACCGATAGGACAAAACACCGTCTCCAGGTTGTGAAAACCGTCTGACCTCTTCTCAACAACAAATAATCCGATATTGATTTTAGCATTCGGAAAAACAATCATTTCTTCTGACAAATTTAATTGATGCAAAGATAAGAATAATTGTTTTACCTGCTCTTTTTTTGTAACTTCGCCTCAGCAACAAGCGTAAATATTTTAATAAATTACTTGACTACATGATGAAAAAACGGATGATATTTTCCCTCGTATTTTTCTTTTTAAGTGTAGGAATTCTGTATGCACAGGAAATAAAATCCCTGACCACTGCTGAATTTCAAAAAGAAATCTGGGATTTCAAAAAAGAAAAATCTTTCAAATATCCGGGAGATAAACCCATCATTCTGGATTTATATGCCACCTGGTGTCCTCCCTGCAAAAAACTATCCCCTATTCTTGCAAATATCCAGAAAGAATACGGAAAAAAATTACAGATTTACAAAATAGATGTGGATAAAGAACCGGAACTGGCAGGGTTGTTTGAAGCGTCCAGCATCCCGACCCTGGTATTCATCCCCAAAACGGGCCACCCCTTTAAAATAGTCGGACTACGGCCTCAGGAACAATTGGAACAAATCATTACGGAAAAACTGGAAATAAAAAAATAACTTTTCCGGGTCAGGCCAAATCAACTGTCATTGTATGCTCGATAATTTACTGCAATGGGATTTACAAGCCCTGCTTGCCATCAATGGTGTTCATGCTCCTTTCTGGGATCATTTCATGTGGTTATTCACAGGTAAATGGATATGGATTCCCATGTATGCCAGCATCTTATTTGTCTTGCTCAAAAACTTTAGTTTACGATATACCATCCTGGCAGTTATTGCAATTGCCCTTACCATTACTTTTGCCGACCAGGTATGTGCCACCCTTATTCGTCCGCAGGTCCAGCGTTCACGTCCTTCCCGTCTCGGTCCCTTGATTCAGGAAAACAATGAAAAATCTATCAGGCTCATGGAAGCATTAGGGCAATTGAAAGACAAAAACGGACAATATCCCATTGAAAAAATACGCCTTCACGAAAGAAAACCGGGAGATTTCTACCGGGGAGGAAAATACGGATTTCCTTCCTGCCATGCCTCCAATTCATTTGCTTTAGCCTTTTTCCTTTTGCTATTTTTCAAAAAAAGAGGCTTAAGTTTGTTCATTCTTCTGTGGGCTGCCCTGAATTCTTACTCCCGGGCATACATCGGAGTACATTTTCCCGGCGACCTACTGGCAGGCATGGTCGTCGGATTGACAGGAGCACTCCTGCTCTATTCCCTCCTGCGAAGAGTAAGCCGTCAATCCTGGACAAGCCCGGTATTTGGCACCGAACAGGAGAAACAACTTATTTTCCAGCCGGAAAAACTCAGATTTTCCGGAATCATTATTTATACAGGTTTAGCCACACTTGTTTTTATCCTTCTTTACTCCTGGTATCAACTATAAATGAAAACTCAGGCCGGTATGTTTCATAAAAGAAATCTTCTTTTTATAGGAATATCCTTATTGGCTGTTTTCTCCATAGCCGTATGGTTAGTGGGACAAGAAATCAATACCACGGCCAAAAGTATGCACAATGCTATGCTGAGGGAAATCGGAAATTACCGCTCCGACCTGTTGGCCCTCGACTTTGAGAAAACTGTAAATATATCCGAACATATCCGAAATTCCATAGAAAAAAAGAACTTGTCCGATAAGGAATTACAGGCATTATTACACGGTTTGGTAAAACTGGACCCCAAAATTAGCCGGCTCTGGTATTCCGACCGACAGGGAAATTTTACCTGCATTGACTCCAGCGGAACCATCCCGGTAGATACAGCATTAAAAAACTCGTTAGAAAAAATCATATCAACACCTCAGACCGGAGGAAAATTATACGATGACCACGGTATTCTTTACTGGAGCTTACACAACAATCTCCAAAACATATTTTACGGATTGGATATCTCTTTAAGAGATTTGCACAGCTATTTTGCTTCAAGAAAACCCTCCGTCCGAAGTTATGCCTATGTGGTAAACAGTGACGGCATCACCATCGTCCATCCGGACGAAAATAAAATAGGCCAATCGGTTGCAGAAACGGAAAGCCTTCAAAAATTCCGTGAAGTTCTCAATAGCAATAAACCCCTTCAGGATTCCGGCTATTCTCAGTATCTCCTTTTACCGGTGGAACGCATTTTTTATCCCATTACCGTCGGAAATGAAAAATGGGTAGTCATCATCAATGTCCCCGATCTGATTACCGAAAAAGAAATGGGCGAATTTCATCGCTATACTATTTTCATCGTTATTATGACTGTCATACTATTCAGCCTCCTTCTGGCCATTTCACAATACCAATGGAGAAAAGAATATGACCGACGGAAGAAACTGGAACAGGAAACCATACAACTGAATCTGCAGGAACTAAAAAACCAGGTGAATCCCCACTTCCTGTTTAATTCGCTGAACTCGCTGAATGCCATGATCGGGGAAAACCCGGCCCTGGCCAAAGAATTTGTACTCAAACTCTCGAAAATATACCGCTACGTTCTTGAAAAAAGAAAAGAAAACTTCGTTCCGGTCCGGGAAGAAATTGTATTAATCAGGCACTACTACTTTCTGCAAAAAATCCGGTTAGGAGAACAATTAAAATTAATTATCTCAGAAACAGCAACGGAAGAAGAACGCGTTATCCCGCTGATGAGTCTTCAGATGTTGGTTGAGAATGCCATCAAACACAATGAAATTACCCGCGAAAATCCACTAACGATACGCATCTACAAAGAAAAAGAGGAACTCATCGTTGAAAATACCTACCACCCCCGCTCCGACATAGCAAAAGATTCTTTAGGAATAGGTTTCAGTAATATCCGGAAAATTTATGAATATTGCTCCGACCGGAAGTTTTCGTATAAACGGGAAGGAGAGCTCTTTATCTGTCGTCTGCCTCTACTTTAGCCTCCCGCTCTTTCCCCTGCAATTCGTTAAAACAATGACGGCAAATGGGTTCATAATCCTGGAATTCGCCCAGTACCACCAACTTATCACTATCGGAAAGCCGATGAGAATGATTGGCTAAATTCCCGCAACGGACACAAACCGCATGTACTTTGGTTACATATTCAGCAACTGCCATCAAGGCAGGCATAGGGCCAAAAGGATTTCCCTGATAATCCATATCCAATCCCGCAACGATCACACGGATACCATGATCGGCCAAGGTTTTGCAAACCGTCACAATATTCGCATCGAAAAACTGGGCCTCATCAATTCCAACCACATCCACATCACCTGTCAACAACAGAATAGTTCCGGAATTTTCAACAGGAGTACAACGGATGGCAGTTGCATCATGCGACACCACATCTTCCTCCGAATAACGAACATCCACTTTCGGTTTAAATATCTCCACCCTTTGCCTGGCAAACTGGGCCCGCTTCAATCGTCTGATGAGTTCTTCAGTTTTGCCAGAAAACATAGACCCGCACACCACTTCTATCCAGCCAGCCCGGTTAGCACTTTCCAAAAACATATTTTAGATTTTCACTGATCTGATTTAACCAATTGAAAAATAAACTTTTAGCAGAGTATTTGGGAAACAAAGGTAACAACTAACAATCGTGCGGATTTAAATGATTTGCAATACCATGCAGCCAGATAACTCTTTGTATCGGCAAAGGTATAACTATTATTTGAATGGACAAGCTATGTCCAAAATTTGTATCAGTTATATTTTGCAACAAATAAAATATTAGATAATTCCGCGGCCTAAATCATAAAACTATATAACGTATGCCATATTGGACGGAGATGTATCTGAAAGTAATTTTACACGTCTGAATGACTATTGGAATATCGAAGAACAAGCAATGACTGCACTTGCCCAATGGGAAATGAGGCATATCACACTGAATACGACATTAAATACTTTAAGCGGCGAAGAAAAAAGAAAAATGCTTTACGACTCTATCTGCTGGTCTGAATCGTTTTTACCGCAATAAAATCATAAAAAATCCGCTAAAAAGCGACCGACGGCTTCGCAGACTTGCAAGGAAGAACAAGTATAATGATTGATTAAAACCGCAAAAACAAGTGTCTCTCCGGTATTTGTCATGAGATAACCCGCCAGGCAACGCACTCCTGACATGGAGCCTGTCTTGGCCCGGAGTTTTCCCTGAAGCTGAGGCAAACGACGGCAATAAGCGTTCAGACCCGGGTCCCGGCCGGCCACCGGCAACGAACGTATAAAAGACTCTTCCCCATCCCGGTAAGCCTTCAATAACAAATCTGTAAAGACCCGGGCCGGTACGGCATTCAGAACAGACAAACCGCAGGCATCTTTTAAAACCATCCCGGCAGTGGAAATTCCTGCCTCCCGGAATGACAACTCCACCTGTTCCGGCCATTTCCCTGCTCCCGCTAACCGACCCAACGCCTCAGCAAAAAGATTTATACTGGATTTGTTAGTATGGTATACTATTTCTTCCAAATAAGGAGATTGCAAAGAAAGAAGCATCACTCGCTCACCTTCCGGTAAGATTTCATCAGCAACCGGAATATCCCGTTTTTTCATTTCTTCTTTCAGCTCGTGTTCAAATACCCGTGCAGGGTGATGCATCGCCCCCTTCACCTGAAAAGCCTCCCTCCGGCAGGGAATTGTCCCCTTTACACATATCAGGGAACTGTAAGGCCCTCCATATATCCAGGCATTGTCCGTATTCCGGGGAGAAGCATATACTTCATTGCAAATCTCCATACCGGGCAAAGCAGGCCGGACGCCTGTCAGACGAGTCAATTCACCGGCTTCTCCGGATTGAAAAGTCAAAACATAAGTATTATCACGGTAATTAAAAGAATGGCACAGAGCCCCGTAATAATTAGATATGTCCTCCCATAACCAGGAGCCCGGAATTGCCTCTTCTTTTGGAGTCTCCTCCACTAAAATTCTCCCCCGAATCTTCTGAATTTTCAGTTCTTCTATTTTCCGGAATACGGTCTCCATCAAATCATGATGCAGAAAATAGCGGGAATTCCAACAAGGATCACCACCGGCTTGAACAATCAAATCCCCCTCTAACACTCCGTTCCGTACCTTTCCGGAATAACAAACTGTAGTCGTATAGCGAAACTGTTTACCTTTTATTTGCAAAGCCAGATAAGTAGGTATCAGTTTAGTAACAGAAGCCGGGGTCAACGCCATCTGTGAAGCATAAGCCGCCACCTCTTTTCCGTCTCCAACGCGTCGCACAGAAATCCCGACAGCAGCATGCTCCAGGCCCGGAGTTGACAAAAAACGCCGTAAACCATCCTGCCCATACACCGGAAAAATAAACACCATTCCCAGCAAAACGCTCCATATTTTCTCAAACATTTGTTACTCAAGCATCTATTGTTTTCAGTATCTTTTCCACTTCCTCTTCCGTTTCATGCAACTTGGATTTACAAAAAGCGATCAATTCAGATACCCTTTTCACCTTGCTGCTCAATTCATCTATATCCAATTGATTATTCTCCAACTGGGCTACAATCCCCTCAATCTCCGCCATTGCTTCTTTGTAATTCAATTTCTGAGCTTCCATAATAAAAATCTATTTTTCCATGACCTTACTACTTACTTTTCCTTGGGCCATTTCCGTTTCTATACAATCACCAGGTTTCAATAAAGCGGCATCTCTCACAGCCTTACCGTTCAGACGGGTAATAGAATATCCCTGTTTCAGCACTCTGTTCGGATCAACATATTTCACCATCGTCATAACCATCTCCAGGCGCCTCTGCCGCTCCTCCAGCATCCGGCCCGCTTTTTGCCCTACCCCTTCCTTCAAACGGTGCAAGCAATCCTTTTGCCGCTCCAACAACAATACAATCCTGTTTTCCAACCGGTCTTTCAGTTTCTCAAAACCGGACTGCCGGGTGCCCATATATAACTGAGTGGCACGCTCCACCCGGTGAGACAATATTTTCAACGAAGTACCCTCCCCGGCCAGCAAAGCCTGGACCGAACGTTTCAATCCGGACATTCCGGTCAATTGCCGGACTGCTTCCTGATGCATCAATTCCCGCACTCCCATCCGGAAACGATGCTTCCGGTCCTCCAAGCACTTTTCCTGCTCCTGAAAAGCCTCAATAAGAAATGCAGCTGCAGCAGTCGGAGTCTTTACCCGCATATAAGCCACCCGGTCTACGATTGTCTCATCCCGTTCATGACCTATTCCGGCAATAACAGGAAGAGGAAACTGAGCCACATTCGATGCCAGTTCATAACTGTCAAAACATCCCAAATCCGTCTGAGAGCCGCCACCGCGAATAATGACAACCACATCAAACAAAGACTCATATTCATAAATCCGGTCCAAAGCGGCAATGACCGACTCTGCTGTTTTTTCTCCTTGCATGACAGCCGGAAACAACCGGATATGAAAACGATAATGATAGGGGTTCTGTTCCAGCTGATTTCTGAAATCTCCCCAGCCGGCCGCCGTCGGAGAAGAAATAACCGCAATATTCTTCGGCAACGCGGGGAAAGCAAGCCCCCGGTTCATATCCATAATCCCCTCTTCCTGCAATTGTAACAAAATCTCCTGCTTTTTACGCTCCAAATCCCCTACCGTATAAGTAGGGTCAATATCCTTTACATTCAGGGAGAAACCATAAACCTCATGAAAAACCACCTCCACATTCAGCAAAACTTTCATTCCTTTCGATAAACTACGCCCTGTCACCGTCTCAAAATAAGGGCGTAAAGTACGGAAAACAAAAGCCCAGATAGTTGCTCTGGCCGTTGCCACAATATTACTGTCCTCCTCCTTTTTATCTGCCAATTGCAAATAACAGTGACCCGAACTATTCAACTGAATCTCAGTAATCTCCGCCGTAATCCATACAGCTTCCGCAAAGTCCCTTTTCAAGACCTGTTTTATCCGATTGTTCAGATCATATAAAGTAAAGGCTTCCATATTACTTCATTCCGGTCAAACGCATATAAGCCTCCGGGTCGTCTGCAAAAACAGCCGGATCGGGAATTTCTTTCCCGGAAATCATCATCTCATCCAACTTACGGCTTTCTTCCGTCTCCTCCTCCGCAGCATCTTCCGCCACTCCGTTATGGTATATTTTTACTTTCAACAATTCCCCTTTTTCATCATAAAATTCCCATTTCCCTTCTTTCCGGTCGTTCCGGTATTTTCCCTGAACCCGCAAAACTCCCTTTTGGTCATAACTCCGCACTTCACCGTCTATCTTTCCCAAATGGTAACAAGCCTGCAACCGGAGCTGTCCGTTCTCATAATACAACTTCCATCCACCATCCGGTTTCCCGTTCCTCCAGGTTTTGCATCCGGCCATTTCCCCCGATTGAAAATAACTGAGACTCTCCCCATCCAAAACATTATTCCGGTAATTCTCCTCCGCCAGCAAATCATCTCCTTTCAGGAATTTCCATACTCCGGTCTTTAACTTATTCACATATTTTCCGGTCGACATATATTTACCATCCCGGCTATACAGGATAGCTTCCACCGTATCTCCACGATATTCCATTTCAGCTTGCACCTTCCCGTCCGGATAATAACGAACCATCTTACCCACCGGCCTCCCGTCCGAAAAATATCCTTTGTAACGGACCGAACCGTCCGGATAGGTGCCGGTTCTGAGTTCCTGTCCCCAACAGCCTAACCCTCCCAGACAACAAAAAATCAAAAAACAAAACACATACTTCATAAAAATCACAGCTTCACCGTTTTATTCAACTCATCAATATAATCCAGCAATTCTTCCCGTCCCAAATGTTTTTCGGCAGAAGTCATAAAAGCCATCGGTGTGGTTTCCCAGGTGTCCAGCATAACCCTTTGATAATTGGCAATACAATCCCTTCTCTGCGTCGCAGTCAATTTATCGGCCTTTGTAAAAACCATGACAAAAGGCACTCCATTCTCCCCCAACCATTCCATAAATTCCAGGTCAATCCGCTGAGGCTCCAGACGACTATCCACCAACACAAAAAGACACACTAAATTCTCCCGCTTTAAAATATAATCCCGGATCATTTTTTCAAATTGCTGACGCAGCGACTCACCCACCCGGGCATATCCATAACCGGGAAGGTCAACCATATACCAATCATCATTGATCAGAAAATGATTGATCAGTTGGGTTTTTCCGGGTCTCGCAGCTGTCTTGGCCAACTTCCTGTTATCCGTCAGCATATTAATCAAAGAAGATTTACCGACATTGGACCGGCCGATAAAAGCATATTCATGCCTGTCCGGCCGGGGACATTTTACCATTGTAGAATTACTGACAACAAACTCTGCTTTTACAATATCCATAACTTAAAATTGAGGATTTCTACAAAAATAATTTTTTCATAGTGCCGGAACAAACTGTTTCAGCCTTCTTTTTCCTCGGCAGAAATCAATCCGGCAGGTATATCTTTTCCGTTTTTTCGGGATTTCACACCCAATTCTTTCAGTTTCAAAGTCTGGGTAATCAGATTCCCATTTCCCTCTTTCAACCGATTCAATACCTGGCCGTAAACATCCTGTGTCTTGCGGATATGGTCTCCTAAAACCGTAAAACTTTCCAGAAAGGCAATACATTTATCATACAACCGGGCTCCCCGGTCTGCTATCTCCTGGGCATTCCGGTTCTGATATTCACGGCTCCACAAATCTGCCGTCAGTTTCAGGGAAACAATCAGATTCGCCGGACTCAGCAAAAGCACCCGTTTGCGATAGGCTTCACTCCATAAAGCCGGGTCCGTCTGCATAGCCAACACATAAGAAGCCTCGTTGGGGATAAACATCATGACAAAATCGGCAGAACCGTTCGTCCAATCACAATAATTCTTCTGTGACAACTCTTCAATATGCTTGCGGACCGATTGCAGATGAGCCTTCTGCGCCATCTCCCGCTCCTCCTCACCCGAAGCGTTACAGTAATTGACATAGGCTGTCAAAGATACTTTCGAATCGATAATGACTCTACGATTATCAGGATAAACCACTACCACATCCGGACGCATCAGATTGCCCCTATCCCCATGCACCACCCGGTTCGATTCATCCCGCAAGGTTTCCTGTACAAAGTACTCCCGCCCCTTGGTCAAACCGGAATTTTCCAGAATACGTTCCAGTATCATTTCTCCCCAGTCTCCCTGTGTTTTCGTATTGCCCTTCAAAGCCCTGGTCAGATTCTCTGCATCCAGGCGGATCTGGTTGTTCAACTGAACCAATTCGGCAATCCTCCGTTCCAATACAGTACGTTCAGTCGCCTCCTTATGATAAGCTTCATCCACCTTCTTCCGGAACTCCTCAATATCTTTATTCAAAGGTTGCAGTATTTTTTCGATATTTTCACGGTTGGTCTCTGTAAAACGCCTGGCTTTATCTTCCAGAATCTCTGAAGCCAGATTCCGGAATTGGTCTGCCATCAATTGCTGAATCCCGCCGGTCTCTTTCTGTTGGAGCAAAAGTTTCTCTGTAGTCAGCCGTAAATTCTCCCTCAAACGCTCCGATTCCTGCAAAGCAGCCAATCGCTGCTCCCCCAGTTCCCCGGCCTGCCTGCGTGTTTTTTCCAATTCCTCCTGCAACCAATTCACTTTCATGAATAAAGCCTTCCTGCCACCGTACATACCTAAAAAGACGCATAACCCGCCTGCCAGTATTCCGACTATAATTCCAATCATATCCATCATAAAAGTGCTTTATCCGACAAAGCATTAATACGCCACCTTATCCTCTTCCTGCGTCCAGCAACGGAATTCCTCTCCGGACAACGGCAATTTTTCCCTGCGGAAAGGAATGGTACGTTCCTCCTGTGGCAACACAATTTCCCGGTATATAAACGAATCGTCAAACCCCGCCTGTGCAGCATCGTCCTTCGTAGCCGCATAATACACCCGAGCAGGACGAGCCCAGTAAATAGCTCCAAGACACATCGGACAAGGCTCACAACTGCAATATATATCACATCCGGTCAACTGATGCGTAGCCAACCTGCGGCAAGCCTCACGAATAGCATTCACCTCCGCATGAGCCGTAGGATCGCAGTCCGGAGTAACTGTGTTAGCCGCAGCAGCAATCACCTCTCCATTTCTGACCACCACCGCCCCAAAGGGACCGCCAGTGCCGTTTTTCACATTTTCTACTGCCAACCGGACAGCTTCCTGCATAAATTCCTTCCTGTACATCAGAATAGCTCAATTAACGACTTTTCTTCCCTGTTTCAGGGATTTTTGTTCCGGTATCCGGCAATCTTTTGCTATACCACAACATAAACACCCCCGCAAGAATAAAAGGAATACTCAGCCTCTGTCCCATATTCAACACCTGCGTAATCTCAAAATTCTCCTGTACATCCTTGAAAAACTCAATGACAAAACGCGCAGAAAAGATAAGTATCAGAAACATTCCGAAAATAAATCCCATCTTTTTTCTGACCTGCGTCTTCCAGTATAAATACAGCAATACTCCGAAACTCACTAAATAACAGATAGCCTCATACAGCTGGGCCGGATGCCGGCTTAAATATACTCCCCCGGAATCCCGGAAAGCAATCCCGCTTTTCATGAGTTCATCAATAGAAGTACCTACCCCCAAAGGAGCAACAAACTTGGCTACCCATGCCTGACGCAAGGTTTCTTCAATGGTATTGTTTTCAACCAGCCATCGCAAATCATTGTTGTGTAAAAAATGAAATCCCCAGGGTACGGTTGTCGGCGCTCCCACAATCTCAGAATTCATCAAGTTGCCCATCCGGATAAAAAATCCCGCCAAAGCAATGGGTATCACCGCCCGGTCCAGAATCCAGAAAATGGATTTCTTACTCACCTTACGGGAATAATACCACAATCCGGCAATAATTCCGATAGCAGCACCGTGACTTGCCAATCCCTGGTATCCCGTAAACTCAAATTCCGGATAAAAACGTACGGGCAAAATCATCTCCAGGGGATGCTGGCTGTAATAAGCCCAATCATAAAAAATACAATGCCCCAAACGTGCACCGACAATGGTTGCAACAGCTACATATATCCATAACTTATCCAACCAGGCAATAGGCAATCCCTCCGACTTAAACATTCTTTCCTCTACTTTGTACCCAAAAACAAAAGCCAAAGCAAACAAAAGGCCGTAATAACGAACGGATATACCGCCTAAATGAAATATTTCGGGACTCACCTCCCAATCAATGAACAGTGATAACATCCTTGTCTGTTTAAAGTTGGCAACTTAAAAACACTTACTCGTTTTTTCCGTGGCAGTTTTTATATTTCAATCCGCTTCCGCAAGGACAAAGGTCATTTCGTCCCACCTTCGGTCCCACTTTCACCGGCTCATGATGTACAGGTCCCCGGTTACCGGCCCCGGAAGCCTGTGCCTCCGTACGGCTTTCCCGCATCCTGCTCAAATCCGTGCGGCGCTGCTCCGCCTCCCGCACATGCTCCGGTTCCTGCATCGGTATCTGTCCTTTCATCAAAGTAGATACCATTCCCTTGTTGATTTTCTCTACCATGGCCTTAAACAAATTATAGGCTTCAAACTTATAAATCAATAAAGGATCCTTTTGTTCATACGCCGCATTTTGTACCGACTGTTTCAAATCGTCCATCTCCCGCAAATGTTCCTTCCATGCGTCGTCAATATGGGCCAGGATAACCGACTTCTCAAAAGAACGCATCATATCCTCCCCGTTGGAACGATAGGCTTTCTCCAGATTAGTAACCACACTATACATCTTCACCCCGTCAGTAAAAGGAACAACTATATTTTTAAATACATCTCCACGCGTTTCAAATACATTCTTTATCACCGGAAAAGCTTGTTGGGCAATGGCTTCCACCTTACGTTGATATGCCTCCCGCACATACCGGTACAGCTGCTCCGTCAATTCATCCGGCCGGGCCTTCTGGAACTCTTCTGCATCCACTTCAAAATCAACGGACAACACCCTCAGCACTTCCAGGCGAAAACCTTCCGCATCATTTACCGGCTGATATTCCATCACAATAGACTCACACACGTCGTAGGTATTGTTGGCAACAGCCACTCCGATACGCTCACCCAGCAATGCCTGACGCCGTTGCTTATAAATAACGGTACGCTGGGAATTCATCACATCATCATACTCCAGCAACCGCTTCCGGATACCGAAATTATTCTCCTCCACTTTTTTCTGTGCCCGTTCTATAGAACGGGTAATCATAGAGTGCTGAATCACATCTCCCTCCTGATGTCCCAAACGGTCCATCACTCGGATGATACGCTCGGAACTGAACAAACGCATCAAATCATCTTCCAAAGACACAAAAAACTGGGAAGAACCCGGGTCGCCCTGACGTCCCGAACGACCTCTCAACTGACGGTCTACACGACGGGAATCATGACGCTCCGTACCGATAATAGCTAAACCGCCCGCTTCTTTCACTTCAGGACTTAACTTGATATCCGTACCACGGCCGGCCATATTAGTTGCAATGGTAACTGTTTTCGACTGACCGGCTACAGCCACAATCTCAGCTTCTTTCTGATGTAATTTGGCATTCAACACATTGTGTTTAATCCCGCGTAATTTCAGCATACGGCTCAATAATTCGGACACTTCCACTGACGTTGTACCAACCAACACCGGCCGCCCTGCTTCTACTAATTTTACTATTTCTTCAATGACCGCATTATATTTTTCACGCTTGGTCTTGTACACAAAATCATTGGCATCGATCCGGACCACCGGCCGGTTAGTCGGAATAACCACCACATCTAACTTATAAATATCCCAGAATTCTCCCGCTTCCGTTTCTGCCGTACCCGTCATTCCCGACAATTTATGATACATACGGAAATAATTCTGCAGCGTAATGGTTGCAAAAGTCTGTGTAGCCGCCTCCACCTTTACATTCTCTTTCGCTTCAATGGCCTGATGCAAACCGTCCGAATAGCGGCGTCCCTCCATAATACGCCCGGTCTGCTCATCCACAATCTTCACTTTATTATCCAATACCACATACTCTACATCCTTCTCAAATAAAGTATAAGCTTTCAGCAACTGACTCACCGTATGAACCCTCTCCGACTTCATGGCATAATTCTGGATCAATTCATCCTTCTTAGCCAGTTTCTCTTTTTCATCACCCGTTTCTTTCTCAATCTCAGCAATCTCAGTGCCAATATCCGGCAATATAAAGAACTTAGGGTCCTCTCCCGCAGCAGTAATCGTATCGTGACCTTTATCCGTCAAATCTATCGAATTCAGTTTCTCGTCAATCACAAAATACAACGGATCGGTAATCTCCGGCATTCTCCGGTTATTTTCCTGCATGTATTCGTTTTCCGTCTTAATCAGAATGGCCTTGTTTCCTTCTTCGCTTAAGAATTTAATCAAAGGCTTGTATTTAGGAAGTCCTTTGTGGGCCCGAAGCAATAATATTCCCCCTTCTTTGCGTTTCTTTGCATCATCGCTGGCTAATAATTCCCGGGCATCCTTAAAAATCTTCATCACCAACTCCTGCTGCATTTTCACCAGTCGTTCCACACGCGGCTTGTATTCGTCAAACAACTGATCATCTCCCTTAGGCACAGGACCCGAAATAATCAACGGCGTACGGGCATCATCAATCAACACCGAGTCCACCTCATCGACAATAGCATAATTGTGCTTCCGTTGCACCAGGTCCTCCGGATTGATAGCCATATTATCACGCAGGTAATCAAAACCGAATTCATTGTTGGTTCCGAAAGTAATATCAGCCATATAAGCTTTCCGGCGTTCGGGAGAATTGGGTTGATGCTTATCAATACAGTCCACGGAAAGACCATGGAACATATAAAGAGGCCCCATCCATTCCGAGTCGCGTTTGGCCAGATAATCATTCACAGTCACCATATGCACCCCACGGCCACTCAAGGCATTCAGGAATACCGGTAACGTAGCCACCAAAGTCTTTCCTTCTCCCGTAGCCATCTCTGCAATCTTTCCCTGATGCAATACCGATCCCCCAATCAATTGCACATCATAATGCACCATATCCCAGGTCACCTCATTACCACCTGCAATCCAGGAATTGAAATAAATTGCCTTATCCCCCTCTATCTCAACAAAATCATGTGCCACAGCCAAATCCCGGTCAAACTGAGTAGCCATTACCTCTATCTCCTTGTTTTCCTTAAAACGACGGGCAGTGTCTTTCATAACCGCAAAAGCACGCGGCATAATGTCAGTCAGCACTTCTTCCACTTTCTTATCTATCCGCTCTTCCAGTTTATCTACACGGTCATAGATTTCTTCACGCTCCTCTATCGACGGTTTTTCTTCATCAACTTTCCGTTTCAGAGAAGCAATTTCCTCTTCTTCTTCACGAATGTATTCCCTCACCTGTTTCTTCAAATCTTCTGCCACCGCACGAAGTTCGTCATGGCTCAGCCCTTTTATCTTCTCCCACTCTGCATTCACTTTCGCCACAATTGGAAGCAACTCTTTCATATCCCTGTCCGATTTATTACCGAACAGTTTTTTCAAAATATCATTAAAACCCATTTTAAATTTGAAATTAAAATTAAAAAATCATTCGACACCTCTCTTCCGGAAATAACCGGTACCTTCATCCGGACATGGTTATCCCCTGCCCGTTTCTGTTACCGTTTTACTCTCCGGGGGCCCTGATTTTATATGAAGTACGGCATAACGAACCGACTGCCGAATCTATCGTCCGGGGATAGTAATAAACCTGTCCGGCTACTTGCAAAAAAGAAGAAAGAAAATAGTCCGCCGGCAGACTATAATGGAATGATTCCTCTGTTTCTTCATCCAAACAGACAGAAACCACCTTAACGGTATGGGTAATGACCAGCCGGCAACGTTCCACTTTCAAAAGCTCACCATGCTGCTGGGCTTTCAAAGGCACAGACACAGCGCATCCCGCCATGACATACAACGCCGCCAATAAATACCTGTTCATTTCCATAGTTTACAAAGGTAATTGAAAATGTAAAAAGTGAAAAGTAAAATGACAATCTTTTACATTCAACTACTTCTTTTCACCAAATGCCAAATCGCCGGCATCTCCGATTCCGGGATTGATATAAAATTTCTCCGTCAATCCTTCGTCCAATGCAGCTGTCCACAAAGTCAGCGACTCCCCTGTCAGTTCTTTTTCCACATATTCCACCCCTGGCCGGCTGGCAATAACCGAAGCAATATGCGTATGCACAGGTTGTCCGCCTTGCTTTAACAACTCCCGGTAAGTAATCACCAACGATTTACCGGTTGCCAGCATCGGATCCACCAATAGCAACTGCTTGCCCGTCAGGTCAGGAGTATAGATGGAATCAAAACGGATCTCTATCTGGCCGTCCGTCCGGTTATATGCACGGCGGGCAGACACAAAAGCATTTCCCGCATGGTCAAAATAATTCAGAAAACCCTGATGAAAAGGTAATCCGGCACGCAATACTGTGGCAATGACTACTTCCTGCGAAGGTAAAATCACTTCACACGAATGAATCGGAGTCTGGACAGTCACCGGAGAATAAGCAAACGTCTTACTGATTTCATAGGCCAGCACTTCCCCTATCCGTTCCAGATTACGCCGGAAACGCATACGGTCTGTCTGTATATCCCGGTTTCTGATTTCCGCCAGAAAAGTATTGAGTACAGAAGGTTGAACATCAATCGTGTTTATCATTTTTTTATTTTTTAATAATCTCCTTCGCTTTTATAAAAATCTTTGATTCTTTGTTCGTTTATTTTACGGCAAATCAGGAGGTTCCCCTCTTTTTCCGCAACAATGTAATCGTCGAGTCCTTCAACAATAACCTGTTTCCCATCCGGGACATGCACCAGGCAATTGGCGGAATCAATCATGCGGACAGATTTTCCGACAACCGCATTCTGCTTTTCATCCTTCGGCATCTGCCGGTAAAGAGTCCCCCACGTTCCCAGGTCCGACCACCCGAAATCCGCCGGAAAAACATATATATTCTCCGCTTTCTCCATGATAGCATAATCAATGGAAATATGGTCACATTTCTGGTAACGGGCGTTGATGATGTCCTGTTCTCCGTCAGTATTAAAAGAAATACTAATATCATCAAATAAAGAAGCAAGCGAAGGCCGGTATCGGCGGAATGCTTTTTCTATGGTCCTGACATTCCATAAAAAAATTCCGGCATTCCAATAATATCCTCCCGTTTTCAAATATTGTTCTGCCACCTCCAATTCCGGTTTCTCCCGGAATCCTTCCACTTCAAATATTTCAGATTCCTGATTTCCTGCTCCTTTTACCTTGATATATCCATATCCCGTTTCCGGCCTCACAGGCAATATACCCAAAGTCAGAATCCGGTCCGACTCGGCAATAAAATCTAATCCTTTCCGGATAACCCGCCTGAATTCCGCCACATCCATAACCAGATGGTCGGCAGGAGAAACGACCAGATTAGCTTGCGGATCTTTCAGTTTGATTTTCCAGACAGCATAAGCAATACAGGGAGCCGTATTCCGCATACACGGCTCTGACAAGATATTCTCACCGGGAATTTCAGGCAATTGTTCTCTCACCAGCTCCCGATATTTTCCGGAAGTCACCACCCACACATTTTCTATCGGGCAAATTCCTGCAAAACGTTCCGCAGTCAATTGCAAAAGCGTCTTTCCCACTCCCAGCACATCTATAAATTGTTTGGGACGGACAGGTGTACTCATCGGCCAAAACCGGCTTCCCACCCCACCAGCCATAATCACCAGATGATTCATATCTTTCTATTAATAATATTCAAATTTACAATTATTTTTGATTTCCTATCCATTAAAATAGGTTTCTCGTTTTACAGCCGGCACTTCATACCGGTCACCGTCAGCACAAATAAAAGAATCCGGAAAGATGGCCTGTGCCTCAGGTAACAGGCACGACGGGTCAGTATAACGGGCCGAAAAATGCCCCAAAAGCAACTTCTTCGCCCCAGCCAATTTCGCCAGTATTGCCGCCTGCTCTGCAGTACTATGGTAAGTCTCTTTAGCTAATAAACCGTCTGCTTTACTATAAGTCGCCTCATGATAAAGCAAATCCACCCCCTGAACATATGCCGCAAAACGTTCCCGGAACAAGGTATCCGTCATATAGGCATACGAACGGGACGGAGGCGGGTCCACCGTCAGACGGGCATTGGAAACAATCTCTCCCTCCGGAGTGATGTAATCTGCCCCTTGTTTCAAATATTGCATAAAAGACAATGGCACCTGCCAGGCCGAAGCCATATCCTTCAGAATAGTCCGCTCACGCTCTTTCTCCCGGAATAAAAAACCGCAAACAGGAGCCTCATAATGATGTTTTAAAGGAAAGGAAGTCACCGACACGACTTTATCTTCATAAATCGTCTCCTCCCTTCTGCCCAAAGCATGAAAAACAACAGGAAACAAAAAACGGCTGTGAAGAATCTTCATCTGGCACTGCAGGAACTCCTGCAAACGCCCGTCTGCATAGATATGCATCTCTCCCCTTCTCCCTTGTAAAGAAAGCGTAGATAGAAATCCCATCAAACCAAAAAAATGGTCGCCATGCAGATGGGATATAAAAATATGATTAATCTTATTATAAGGTACATGAAAACGCCTTAACTGATGCTGGGTAGCCTCCGCACAGTCAATAAGAAACTGCCGCTCAAGTACATTAAGCACCTGAGCGGCAGAGTTTCTGTTGGAAGTGGGAACGGAAGAACCGCTCCCTAATATGGTCAACTCGAATTTCATGATTTACGTCTTGATGTCAAAATTATCTTTCTTTTGCTGCCATCAGCCATAAATCACCCATCCGCCATTAATCTTCCTTAGCAGCATCAGCAGCCATCTGTTCTTTCAGAGCAGCCAGTTCAGTGATGTCGCCTAAAGTGGTTTTTTCAAGCTTATCCTTCACTTGTTTCACGGCTTTCTTCGTAGACTTCTCTTCTGCACTCTTCTTAGCTTTCTCTTCAGATTTCTGTACATCTTCGAATACACGAGAGTGAGAAACAATGATTCGTTTTGCAGCTTTGTTAAACTCGATTACTTTGAATTCCAATTTCTCATCTACTTTAGCCTGAGAACCGTCTTCTTTTACCAAATGACGGGGAGTAGCAAATCCTTCAACTCCATAGGGCAGAGCAACAACAGCTCCCTTGTCAAAGATTTCAGTAATCGTACCTTCATGGATTGAATCCACAGTGAAGATGGTTTCAAATACATCCCACGGATTTTCTTCCAATTGTTTGTGACCTAAGCTCAAACGGCGGTTTTCTTTGTCGATTTCCAATACTACGACTTCAATCGGAGCACCGATCTGGGTAAATTCTGCCGGATGTTTTACTTTCTTCGTCCAGGAAAGGTCAGAGATATGGATTAATCCGTCAACTCCTTCTTCAATTTCTACGAATACGCCAAAATTAGTGAAGTTCCGTACAGTTGCAGTATGTTTTGTTCCTACACCGTATTTTTCTTCAATATTCTGCCACGGGTCAGCCTTCAATTGTTTGATACCCAGAGACATTTTCCGTTCTTCACGATCCAGTGTCAACACAACAGCCTCTACTTCGTCACCCACTTTCATGAAATCCTGAGCGGAACGCAAGTGCTGTGACCAGGACATTTCAGATACATGAATCAAACCTTCCACACCCGGAGCGATCTCCACGAATGCACCATAGTCAGCCATCACCACAACTTTACCCTTAACGGTATCGCCAACCTTAAGTTCCGCGCTCAGAGCATCCCACGGATGCGGAGTCAGTTGTTTCAGACCCAAGGCAATACGTTTTTTCTCATCGTCAAAATCCAGAATAACCACATTCAGTTTCTGATCCAACTGAACGATTTCATTCGGATGGTTTACACGCCCCCAGGACAGGTCGGTGATGTGAATCAAACCGTCTACACCGCCCAAGTCAATGAATACACCATAAGAGGTGATATTTTTAACCGTACCTTCAAGGACTTGTCCTTTTTCCAGTTTAGAAATAATGTCTTTCTTCTGCTGTTCAAGTTCAGCTTCAATAAGAGCTTTGTGTGATACAACAACGTTCTTGAATTCCTGGTTAATCTTAACCACCTTGAATTCCATTGTTTTACCAACATATACATCGTAATCACGAATCGGCTTAACATCGATCTGAGAACCCGGCAAGAATGCTTCAATACCGAATACGTCAACAATCATACCGCCTTTCGTACGACATTTTACAAAACCTTTGATGATTTCGTCATTTTCCAGAGCTTCGTTCACACGGTCCCAGCTGCGCAATGCGCGGGCCTGCTTGTGTGAAAGGGTCAACTGACCTTTTTTATCTTCCTGAGTTTCTACATAAACTTCAACTTTATCACCTACTTTCAATTCCGGATTATAACGGAATTCGTTCAAGGAAATGATACCGTCGGATTTGTAGCCGATGTTGACAACCACTTCTCTCTTATTCATAGAGATTACAGTACCTTCAACAACTTCTTTTTCTCCCACTTTGGAGAGAGTTTCAGCATATTTCTGAGCCAACGCCTCTTTTTCGGATGCAGAAACGACAGCGTCGTTAGCATAGGCATCCCAATCAAAATTTTCATCCGGTTCAGCACTTGTTACCGGAGCAACTTTCTTTACGTTTTTTTCTGCAGCTTCTGCCTGCATCTCTTTTTGTTCTTCTGACATAAATTTAATTGTTTCCTATCTAATAAGTTAGACATTATTTTGAATCGGCCGCAAAGGTAAGAATATTTATCCGTTCTACAATTATTTTCCAACAAAAATTACTCTTCCAATAAATCCGGCCGGAGGGCTTTCGTACGTTCATAAGCCATCTTCTCCTGCCATTCGTGTATCTTAGCATGGTTACCGGATAAAAGGACATCCGGCACCTTCCAGCCATTATATTCGGCAGGACGGGTATAAACCGGCGGCGCCAGCAGATTATCCTGAAACGAATCGCTCAAAGCTGAACTTTCATCATTCATGGCCCCGGGAATCAACCGCACAATCGCATCCGTCATGATGCAAGCCGGCAACTCCCCACCCGTCAGCACATAGTCACCGACAGAAATCTCCCGGCTGACCAGATGCTCCCGGATTCGCTGGTCAATACCTTTATAATGCCCGCACAATATCATGATGTTCTCTTTCAAAGATAATTCGTTCGCCATCTTTTGATTGAAAGTCGGAGCATCCGGCGCCGTATAAATAATCTCATCGTAATGCCGCTGGGAAGTCAGTTCCTGAATACAGTCAAATACAGGCTGAATCATCATCACTAATCCCGCCTCTCCTCCAAACGGATAATCATCCACTTTCCGGAATTTATCCTTCGACCAGTCCCGGATATTATGGATATGAATCTCTACGATCCCCTTGTCCTGAGCTCGTCTGATAATGGAATGATTCAAAGGACTCACCAACAATTCCGGAACAACACTTAATATATCTATACGCATACGCTCTATTTTCACATAACAAGGACGGGCAAAACAACTTTCCCGTCCTCATTTTCCGGTTTTATTTCAGATAATCTTCAAAATAATCGGTGACCTTTTGCATCAAATGAATGCGGTCTTTTCCCAACACGTTATGTTCTGCACAAGGATACGGGAAATAGTCCACCTGTACATTGTTTTTAATGCATTCACGAATGAAACTCAAACTGTGTTCCCATACCACTACATTATCCACCGCACCTTGGCAAATCAGCAATTTTCCTTTCAAGTCCTTGGCTTTATTTATCAGGCTCACCTTAGCATAACCTTCCGGATTGGTGTGGGGAGAATCCATATAGCGTTCACCATACATCACTTCATACCATTTCCAGTCAATCACCGGTCCTCCTGCTACAGCCACCTTAAATACTTCCGGATGGTTCGTAATCAATGAAATGGTCATAAAGCCACCATAACTCCATCCATGTACTCCGATACGCTCCGCGTCCACATAAGGCAATGACTTCAGAAAACGAATACCTTCCATCTGGTCGGCCATCTCCGCCTGGCCGCATTGCCCGTGGATAGCTTTCTCAAATTCAGCCCCCCGGTTGGAAGTTCCACGGTTATCCATCACAAACACAACATAACCATGCTGTGCCATATACATTTCCCAACGACGCAATTCCCCCAGCCAGGTATTCTTTACCATCTGGGAATGCGGTCCCCCATAGACATAGACAATCACCGGGTATTTCTTCGTCGCATCAAAATTCATCGGCTTTATCAAGCGATAGTAATTATCGTATTTCCCATCTGCAGTTTTAACTGTTCCCAGTGTGATCTCACCAAAGTTATAATCTTTGGTCGGGTCCTCGGCATTCAGCAGTTCTTTCACAACTTTACCGTTATTCTCTACCAGATGAATCACCCGGGGTACTTCCAAGCTACTATAATTATCCACAAAATACGTCATGTCACCGCTCATCATAATATGGTGCCACCCCTCTGCCCGGGTTAGCCGGGTCTTTTTACCGGACTTCACATCCACCCGGAACAAATGGTTCTCCACCGGACTCACTTCGGCAGAAGTATAGTAGACATACTTTCCGTCCTGTCCCACCATTTCCACATCCGCATCGACGTCGGTCAGACGTTTCACCACCTTACCGGAAGCAGCATTCACCAAATACAGATTAAAATAACCATCCCGGTTATTGGTCCGATAAACAAATGTCTTCGAACCGGCATCTTTCAGAAAAACGACCGGTGTCAACGGTTCGGTATAACGTTCATTCTTTTCCTCCAGCAAAGTCTGCACAAACGCTCCGGTTTTCGCATCATACTGATTCAAACGCATATGCTTTTGAGAACGGTCAAGTACCTGGATATAAACATACGCAGAAGACGGATGCCAGGCTATATTCGTCAAATACTGTTCCCTTCCGAAATCTGTAACATCCATAAACACCGTACGTCCGGAAGCAACATCGTAAACTCCCAGGCTTACCTGCTCCGACTTCATGCCGGTCATCGGATATTTTATCTCCCGCAAAGAACCCATACGCGTATTGATATCCAGCAAAGGAAAAGTGCCTACCTCACTCTCGTCCTTCCGGTAAAAAGCCAGTTTCTTTCCATCCGGTGACCAAAAAATTCCCCCTTGAATACCGAACTCATTCCGGCTAACTGACTGCCCGTTCACAATATCAGGGTTTTCATCTTTCGTCACAGCAAATTCATTGCCATTGGCATCTGTATAATACAGATTGTTTCCTTTCGTATAAGCCACCAAAGCCTTACCGTTAGAAGTCACGTTTTCTGCCCCTTGGGCTATAGTAAAAGTCGCCGACAATTTTTTCTTTTCCACATCCACTTCAAAAATCTTTCCCTGACGGCGAATCACCAATGTTTTAGCGTCTTTCCAGCTATATTGCGGCCATCCCTTCAAATGAGCTCCTAAAATCCCATTCAGTTCCTCCACACTCATCAGGACACTTTTCTCTCCATTCACAGCAGTCTCACCCACCAAATCCGTTCCTTCAATATAAGTCAGCACATTCTTATCGCCCTGCCATTGAACATACAGATTCTTCGGATAAAGTTCATAACCCAATATGGCCTCTTCCATAGTCAGTACCCTGTCCTGGGCCTTCATATTACATACCATAGCCACTCCGATAATTGTAAATAATAAATATTTCATATATGTCAATAATTTGATTATTCCACGATCTTAGCAAACGTCTGCAAAAGTATAAAAAATTAGCAAATGACAAACTCATCTCTGTCTTCCAAAACGGCAAACCGGCGGCGATAGTCCCGTAAAGCAGCCATATCACACTCCACCATGACGGTTTCTTCTTCATATTCCCGGGCCTTTTTCCGAATATTTCCCCAAGGATCTGCAACGAAGGAATCTCCCGCGTAAAGAATGCCGTTGTGGTCACAACCTACACAGTTCACTCCGGCAATATAAGCCTGGTTCTCAACAGCCCGGGCCCTCAACAAAACCTCCCATGCCTGTCGCCGGGCTTCCGGCCAATTGGCTACAAAAAAAGCCAGGTCATATCCCCTCGTATTCCTGCACCACACCGGAAAACGCAAATCATAACAAATGAAAGCAGCTATCCGAACTCCCCGGAAATCAAATACCAGATGATGATTACCGCCGGAAAAATGTTCTTTTTCCCCTCCCATTCGGAAACAATGACGTTTATCATAAAAAAGGCTGTGGCCATCCGGAAAAGCTGCAATCAAACGATTGTAATAAATCCCGTTTTCCTCATAAACCGTAGAACCGGCTACTACAGCATGCCTCTGCATCGCCCACTCCTGCATTTTCTGCCGTACTTCCGAAAATCGGCCCGCCACCTCTTTTTTCTCCACATCCGCCACCTCACGAGGCACCTTCGCCATCATACTGCCAAAAGTAAACATTTCCGGCAACAAAATCAGGTCGCAACCGTTACAACCCGCCACTCTATCCGCACAAAGCCGTAAATTTTCTTCTACACTTCCCCAGATCAGGGAAGTTTGTATCAACGCAATCTTCATAAATCACTTTTCTGTTTTCAGTTCTCCATCCGTGAATCATTCTATTCCATACAAATTTACATTTTGAAACGGATAAAACTCAGCAAAAATGCCACTTTTTATTATTTTTGCCCACAGAATAACAATAAATACCATGGAAACGACAATCATAGGCGTAGCAGGCGGTACGGCGTCCGGCAAATCAACTTTAGTGAAAAAATTACAGGAAGTATTTGAAGGAGAAAGTGTTATCACGATATGCCACGACTATTATTACAAAGCCCATGATGAACTGGAATACGAAGAGCGAACCCAATTGAATTACGACCACCCCGATGCATTCGATACGGATATGATGATCCAAGACATTCTGAGCCTGAGAAACGGTCATCCCATCCACCGGCCGGTGTACTCTTTCGTCAACCACAACCGCACCCACCAAACCGTAAAAGTCAACCCGGCCCAGGTCATCATCATAGACGGGATTCTGATTCTGGAAAACAAAGCCCTGCGGGAACTGATGGATGTAAAAGTATATGTCGACACCGATGCCGATGTCCGGCTGGGACGCCGATTATTAAGAGACGTGCAAGAACGCGGCCGCAGCATAGAATCTGTACTTACCCAATATTTTTCTACCGTCAAACCCATGCATAACGAATTCGTCGAACCTTCCAAACGGTATGCCGACATTATCATTCCGGAAGGAGGTTTTAATTCGGTTGCCCTGAAAATTTTAGTACAAAATATAAAATCAATCATAGAAAAGGAAAAGACAGCCTAATCTATCACCTTAAACCTCCGCCTGGCCTCTTCCCTGGAGACAAGATTAAAATGCCACCATTCACTGGGCAAGACACGAAAACCCGCCTCTTGCATCACTTTGCGCAACAACCGGCGATTGGACAGATACTCCGGTGCTATTCTCCCCGCTCTTAACATTTCCTCTTCTTTATCCGGACGGGCCTCCTCTCCGAAATAATCGAACGGACTCCCCATCGGCAAAGGAACTCCGGCAGAATCCGCAAGGGTCAGATCCAAAGCCGCACCGTAATTATGTAATCCTCCGCCATTCCGGGGATTGCTGACATACATATACCTATCGGTTCCCCTCACCGTTTCCCACATTTCCCGCTGAACCCCCATAGGCCTTGCAGCATCATATATCAGCAAATTTAAATCCGGTCGGACAAGGTGCAATTTTTTCTGGGCTTCTGCAAGACGCAAAGCCGTTTCCGGCAACATAAAAGCCTTCCGGATATCCCGGTATAAAATCTTCCCGACAAAATTATCCGAAGTAGCATACACCAGAGATACCCGAATCGCAGGAACCACTTCCTGAATGTCGACTAACCCCATCTCCCTCATTTCTCGCTCAGTTTCAGTATCTTTTTCCCTGATAACGGAATCTTCAATGATATAAAAAATCTCATTGTTTTCCCCAGACCCTTCTCCCGACTCTTTCTGCCCGAAACAGCCGACCACCATCAACAAACAATATACGCCCCAATTTTTCATATAAAGCTACCGGATTTCCGAAATTTTCAGTTTCCATATGAAAAATTTTCCGGAAATTTCGGATGAGCATCCCGGTAAGTACCCATAATATATTCCAAATCCGCATCCGGTTGTCCCGTTGGCCAAAACAAGGGGCCCACTTCACAAAATTTTTCCTTATAATCGATACGCCCCAAATACACTGGCACTCCGGCAGCTTTAGCAATAACCAAAAACCCCTTTTTCCATTTCTTCCGCTTCTTGCGGCTTCCCTCTGGAGTGATGCAAAGATACATGCTATCCCGGCTCTTAAACTCCTTCACCATCTGATCCACCAACTGGCTGTCTTTATTTCCCCGGTCCACCGGAATCACCCGCAAAGCCCGCAAAATCACCCCCAAAGGAAAAAAGAAAAACTCCTTTTTCATCAAAATAAAAGCCGGTATGCCCTGGCTCAGAAAAGCCAGTTCCCCCCAGATAAAATCCCAATTGGAAGTATGCGGCACCGATATAATCACAGCTTTCTTTTCCGTCGGCAACTCCCCCTTATATTTCCAGCCCGCCAACCACATAATAAACCTTGCTAAATATTTCATAACCTCACTTTATTTATTATTGCGCAAAAATAGAAAATTTATCACCACCCCAAACATACATTATCCTCCGGGTGTAATAATTCCCAAAATAAATTCGTAAATCATTTGTCAACTTCAAAATAAATTGTACTTTTGCACCACAAATTTTCCTTAGGGGTATAATAAGTGGTCAGAACCCACCCCGTGGTATTAACAACAAAACAATAAAACAAATGTACGCTATTGTTGAAATTGCAGGACAGCAATTTAAAGTAGAAAAAGACCGCAAGGTTTACGTTCACAGACTGACAGCCGAAGAAGGTGCTCAGGTAGAATTTGACAATGTTCTTTTAGTAGACAACGACGGTCAGGTAAAAATCGGTACACCTAAAGTTGAAGGAGCTAAAGTTACCGCAAAAGTATTGAGCCACCTGAAAGGGGATAAGGTAATCATCTTCAAAAAGAAAAGAAGAAAAACATTCGAAAGGAAGAATGGTCATCGTCAATATCTGACTCAGATTCAGATTGAATCTATCAACGCTTAAATTTCGTTGGTTTCATTTTAATTATTGTAACTTCTAAATTATTTATACGATATGGCACATAAGAAAGGAGTCGGTAGTTCCAAGAACGGCCGTGAATCAGAAAGCAAACGATTAGGAGTAAAAATTTGGGGCGGACAATTTGCCAAAGCCGGAAATATTTTGGTTCGTCAAAGAGGTACTGTACACAATCCGGGTGAAAATGTAGGTATGGGTAAAGACCATACTTTGTTTGCCCTGATAGATGGTACTGTTGTTTTCCGGAAGAAAAGAAACAACAAATCGTTCGTTTCAGTGGAAGCTATTGCAGAATAAACTGAAAAAAAATAACCATATTCAACTCCTGTATTCTGCACGAATACAGGAGTTTTTTTTATAATTTTGCAACCGAAAACAATCTATGCTCCAAGATTTAGAGTCTCATGCAGTCCTGGGGATGGCATATAATCTGGAATCTGGAATCTAAAATCATAACATTATGTTGAATCTGAAATTTATCCGGGAAAATAAGGATACGGTTATTGAGCGTCTGGCTGTAAAAAATTTTGATGCCCGGGAATTGGTGGAAAAAATCATAGAACTTGACAACCTTCGCAAATCACTCCAGCAAGAAGCAGAGAACAAGCAGGCTCAAATGAATAACATAGCCAAACAAATCGGCCAACTTATGCAATCCGGTCAGAAAACCGAGGCAGAAAAAGCCCGGGAGGAAACTGCCGAACTGAAAGCCTCTATTGCTGAACTGAATAACCGTCGGAATGAAGTAGGAACAGAACTCAACGGTATTCTGTTACGTCTGCCTAATATGCCTCACCACTCCGTTCCGGCGGGTAAATCGGATGCCGACAATGTTGTCGTAAAAATAGTGGAACAAATTCCCCGGAAAACCCCTAATGACATTCCTCATTGGGAGTTAGCGAAAAAATATGATTTGATTGACTTCGAAACCGGTGTGAAAATTACCGGTGCCGGTTTTCCGCTTTATAAAGGATGGGGAGCCAAATTACAACGTGCCCTGATCAACTTTTTCCTGGAAGAAAATATCAAAGCCGGCTATCAGGAAGTACAACCGCCTTTAATGATTAATGCCGATTCCGGTTACGGTACGGGCCAGCTTCCGGATAAAGACGGTCAGATGTACTACATCAACGAAGATAACCTTTACCTGATTCCTACTGCCGAAGTTCCGGTAACCAATATCTACCGGGATAGCATCGTAGAAGGCGAAAAACTACCGATTAAAAATACGGCCTATTCCGCATGTTTCCGGCGGGAAGCCGGTTCTTACGGTAAAGACGTACGAGGATTAAACCGACTGCATCAATTCGATAAAGTGGAAATCGTACAAATTACCCGTCCGGAATGCTCCTACGAAGCGCTGGACGGTATGGTCAAACATGTGGAAAGCATTTTGATTAAACTGGGACTTCCCTACCGGATTGTTCGTCTGTGCGGCGGAGATATCAGTTTCACCTCTGCACTGACTTTTGACTTTGAAGTTTATTCGAAAGCACAGGATAAATGGCTTGAGGTCAGTTCGGTTTCCAATTTTGAGGAGTTCCAGGCCAATCGGCTGAAACTCCGTTATAAAGACAAGGGAGACAAAAAAACAACCACATGCCATACTTTAAACGGAAGTTCCCTGGCTCTTCCGCGCATTGTAGCAGCTTTGCTGGAAAATAACCAATGCGAAGAAGGCATCCGACTGCCGGAAGTCTTGCAAAATTTCATGGGCACTTCCATCATTCAGTAACCATCCCAACAGAAAGCAAAATAAAAAGGTAAAAGGCATTCAGGTCTTTTACCTTTTTTGATAAAGAAGAATTCAATGAAAAACTTATCTTTGCAAAAAGATCAGACTGAGATATGAAATTTGTTTTTATTCTTCTTGTTTCTTTATTTTCATTTTCCGTTCAGGCCCAGCAAAACGATTCCCGCTTAGCTTATTCCTATTACCAAAATAAAGAATACGAAAAAGCAGCCGAATTATTCCTGCAACTTTATGAACGGACCCGTTCCTCCAGCTATCTGGATTATCACATTATATGCTTAATCAACGGTAAACAATATGACCGGGCCGAAGAAGTGCTGAAAAAATACCTCAAAACAGACAATAAAAACAAAGACTTTCTCCTGAATCTGGGTTACATCTATGAACAGCAAGGAAAATCAAAAAAATCACAGGAATATTACGAAAAAGCAATTAAAGCACTGATTCCGCAAGCCACTGACATCCGGAACTTAGGGTACAAATTCCGAAACATCCGCGAATACGAATGGGCTATAAAAGTATATCTCCAAGGACAGGAATTACTACAACAACACGATGCTTTTACAAATGAATTAGGAGATTGTTACATGATGCAACGAGACTATGAAAACATGCTTACCTTGTTTTTAAAGGATTTACAACTCCATCCGGACAACATCAACAACATCACTTCCAAACTCAATTTTGCCCGTTCTTATGATATGGTCAACAATATCGACCAGGCCATTGAAAAAAGATTGGCGGAAATCCTGAAAGAAAAAGAGTATAACCCTATTTTCGACGAACTGGCAGTATGGTATGCCCTACAAAAGAAAAATTATCCGACAGCCTTACAACATGCCACTTTATTGAATGAGAAATTAGAAAATAAACTCCATTTATTCTGCAACGTAGGCCGCAATGCGGCCGATGCCAACGAATACGACATCGCCGTCCAGGCTTATCAAAAAGTATTGGAAAAAGGAAAGGAGAACAACAACTTCTATATTTCGGCCCGCAAAGAAATTTTAAATTGCCAATATGCCAAATACCAACATGAACATGCAGAACCCTCCCTCTTCCGCCAGGTTGCCCAGGATTGCCAAAACTATTTACAGGAATATCATTATACCTCTGCCAACATAGACGTAGCCCTCCTGTTATCGGATATGTATGCTTACCGGCTGCAACAACCCGATACAGCCGACGCCATTCTGCAAAAATGCATCGGAGTCAGGTACCTCAATACAAATACCCTCAACCAAGTGAAATCCAAACGGGCTGACTTATTAGCTTTCATGGACAATCCGTGGGAAGCGACGATTCTTTACACCCAGATAGAAAAGGCCAACCCCAACAACGATATAGGCTATGAAGCCAAATTAAAAAAAGCCTGGCTGGCATATTATGCCGGAGACCTGTTATGGGCGAAAGCACAATTTGACGTACTGAAAGGAGCCACCACCAAACTTGTTTCCAACGATGCCATTTTGATGTCCCACTTTATCAATCTGAACTACCGGGAAAACGACGAAAATGGTGAACTCATACAACTGGCCCGTACAGAATATCTCATCTACAAACATCAGCACGCCCAGGCCTTACCTGTTTTAGATAGTCTGGTACAATACGCTGCAGCAGGCATTGCTGCCCGGGCAACCTTACAGAAGGTACAGATTCTGAGCGAACAAAATCTTTATCCGGAAGCCATTGAACTATTGACCCGTTTAAAAAAACATTCCGACGAACCACATATTCAAGCCGAAGCCATCTACCAACTGGCCAATATACACGTCCGCCAGAAAGACCTCACCCAAGCCAGGGAACTTTATAAACTGCTGGTATCGGAATATTCCGGAAGTGTATACAGCATTGAAGCCGGCAAACGGTATCGGGAAATCCCCTAACATTCTGTAATGACTTGACGTAAAAAACGTAAAAAATGCGAATCATCTACAATACCAGTTACATCATAAACGATACCATAGAACAGGAATGGCTCTCTTTCATGAAAGAAGATTATCTTCCCCTTCTTCGGAATTACAGGCTATGTAATGACATCATTTTCAGTAAAGTATCAATAGACCAACCGGAAGGCAAAACCTATTCCCTGCAGATGGTGTTTGAGTCACCGGAACAACAACAGTATTTTCTCCATCACTGTCTGGCAGAATTAGAAGAAAAGGTTATCCGGAATTTTACCGGGCAATACGTTTGTTTCAGCAGTTTGCTAACCGAAATATAAGCATATGGAACGATTCATCATGGGGATAGACCCCGGGACAAATTTTATGGGATATGCCATTATAAAAATTACCGGCAACCGTCAAAAACCGGAACTCGTTGTGTCGGGCGTATTGGATATGGATAAACTAACGGACCCTTATCTCAAGTTGCAACGAATCTTCAGAAGAACCTTGCAAGTCATTGACGCCTACCATCCGGATGAATTAGCCATCGAAGCGCAATTTTACAGCAAAAACGTACAATCCATGCTAAAACTGGGGCGTGCTCAGGGAGTTGCAATTGCAGCAGCCCTCCAGCGGGATATCCCTATCTTTGAATATGCTCCCCGCAAAATAAAAATGAGCGTTACCGGTTCGGGAACAGCCTCCAAAGAACAAATAGCTCTGCTCTTGTCCAAATTCATGACAATCCGGACTACGTCAGAAATGCTAGATGAAACAGACGCTATAGCTATTGCCTATTGCCATTATTTACAAAGCAGTAATTCCCTCTTACCCGAAGGAGAAACCTGTAAATCCTGGAACGATTTCATTAAAAAAAATCCCGGTAAAGTAATCTGACCATCGCGTTTACCGTAACTTTCTAATTTTTCAATCTATGCCTCCCAAGAAAAAAAATAAAAAAAAGCTTTCCCGTTCCACCAGAAACAGAAGAATTTTCAAATATGCTCTCATCCTTATAGCAATAACAATCCTCACCGGTATTTTACTGGTCTATTCCGTTTATTCCGGTTTGTGGGGCAAATTACCTGATTACCATGAACTGAGAAACATCCGGAACGACGAAGCTTCCCTCCTCTATAGCGAAGACGGAGAATTATTGGGAAAATATTACATTGAAAACCGCACCAACGTAAATTTTAAACACATATCCCCCAACGCCGTCAATGCTTTAATTGCCACAGAAGATATTCGCTTTTACGAACATGAGGGAGTAGATAAAATCAGCATGCTAAGGGTGTTTTTCAAAACCTTTCTCCTGGGTCACCGCAACTCAGGCGGAGGAAGCACGCTCAGCCAACAACTGGCCAAAAATCTCTATCCGAGGGAGGAACAACAGGTCACCTTCATTCCTATTGTAAAAATAAAAGAAATGTTTACCGCCCACAGACTGGAAAACATCTATACCAAAGATGAGATACTAACCCTTTACCTGAATACGGTGTCTTTCGGGGAAAACACTTTCGGCATAGAAAGTGCTGCTCAGAAATACTTCTCCACCTCTGCATCCGAACTAACTGTTCCCCAGGCAGCAACTTTGATCGGCATGCTGAAAGGACCTTCACGCTACAATCCGCGCCTACATCCCGAAAGGGCTTTACAACGGAGAAATACAGTGATTCAGCAAATGATAAAATACCATTTTATCCCGGAAGAAAACGGCGAAGAATTAAAACAATCGGACTTGGCACTCCAGCATCAGGTCGTTACCCACTATTCCGGCCTGGCTCCGTATTTAAGAGAAAAAATCAGACGGGAAGCCCAGGAAATCATTCAGGCTTATAACGAAACGTATGGTACGGACTATAACCTGTACAAAGATGGTCTCCAGTTAACAACTACTTTGGATGCACAACTGCAACGGTATGCAGAAGAAGCAGTTTCCGCTCACATGCGCAACCTGCAGGACAGCTATTACACACACCTCAATAAAAAGGAGCCCTGGGACAAACAACCTCACATTTTAAAAAATGCCATTCAAAATAGCCTCATTTTTAAAAGATTAAAAAATCAGGGACTTACCGACAAGGAAATTCTTCAGCGCATGAATGAAAAAAAGGCAATGCTCATTTATAGCCCTTACCAAGGAGAAATAAATGTAGAGTTTTCTTCCGTAGACTCCATTAAACATTATCTTAAAATCCTGCATCCGGCTTTGCTTGCAGTCGAACCTCAATCCGGAAAAATTAAAGCCTGGGTGGGTGGATTAGACTACAAATACTTCCAATACGACCAGGTAGAAGCCCCCCGTCAGGTCGGGTCAGTTTTCAAACCCGTCGTATACAGTGCAGCTATTGCTCACGGAGCACGCTCGGATGCCTATTATGCCAATGAGCAGAAAACTTATCCGGAATATGACAATTGGACCCCACGTAACTCCGATAATACCTACGAAGGATATTACACCTTAAAGGGAGCTTTAAGCAAATCCATCAACACCATAGCCGTTGAAGTACTCCTGCAAACCGGAATAGATACGGTCATCTCCCATGCCAGACAATTGGGCATCACCTCCTCGTTACCTGCTTATCCATCTCTGGCCCTGGGAGTTGCAGACATTCCCTTAAAAGAAATGATACTTCCTTTCCTTTGCTTTGCCAATTCCGGAAAACTTTTATCCCCCTATTATCTGGAAAACATTAAAACATCCGACGGGACAATAATCTATCAGGCTACACCTCCTGCTTCCCGGCAGGCCCTGCCGGGAAAAGAAGCAAACCTTATGAACAACATGTTGACGGCTGTCATCAACGAGGGTACCGGAAAAAGACTAAGAACAACCTACGGCCTGCGCAACGAATTAGCCGGAAAAACCGGCACAACACAAAATCAGGTTGACGGATGGTTCGTCGGATATCATCCCCATTTGGTGGTGGGAATAAGAGTCGGTGCCAATGATATGAATATCCATTTCAACAGTACCCGTTTAGGGCAAGGAGCCAATATGGCCCTACCCATCTTCGGAGAATTTATGAAAAAATGCCTCCACGACCCACTATACAGCAGGTGGCAAACCCTTTCCTTCCCTATGGCTGTATATGAAACGGAAAAGGAAATGGAAATACCGGAATTCAAAGAACACCTGAACCTTCTGGACCGAATCACAAACCATAAACTTGAAAAAAAACAGCACATCTCCGAACCGGAAGAAAACCCCAAAGAAGGTTTCTTCAAACGGCTGTTCAAACGCAAAAAAGACAAAAAAAACAGTATACAACAAAATTAAAGGTAAGCTCCGCCAACTAAAACCATCCCCATGATAAACATTCCCACAATAATACTCTGGACGGAAATACGGCGGCTTCCTTTTAACTGAGAATTAGGAATCAATTCGTTTAAAGCCGTTGCTACCAGCAAACCGGCAAGAAAAGCTTTCAGGATTCCGCTTAATACCGGTGTGGAATATTTCAATATAAAAAAATAAGACACAACAGCACCTATCGGTTCAAAAAGAGAAGCAAGTATACTATAATACACGGCTTTACGCCGTTCCATCGTAGTATTGATCTTATTAAACAAAGCCCCGATAGTCATCCCTTCAGGAAAATTATGTACAATAATTGATATCACCAACGGAACAGCCACCAAAGGAGTTGCCAGATAAGACAAAAAAGTAGCCAATCCCTCTACAAAGCTATGTGCAGTAATGGTCAGCACCACCAGAATAGCAACCCGGCGGTAATGCAACATCGACTCATCATACTGCCGTTTTTCCTGCCTTTTCCAGATATAGACCAAATATCCCAAAGGATACAACAACACGATACCTACAAAAAACCAGCAAGTCGTAAGCAATTTTGTTTCTCTGTACGAAAGACGGGAAGAAAGTATACTTACAGCATCAGGCATCAGTTTCATAAATGCGGTATAAAGCATAATCCCGGCCGCAAATCCTAATATTACAGCCAACGTACTTTGATTAACCCGCCTGAAATACAACGAGGTTATCGCTCCTAAAAAAGTCGATACGGAAGCTATTGAAGTGATGATAAAACCAAACCAGATATCGGACGAGGTAAGCTCTCCCATAAATCAATCCATTTATTTTCTATTCATACCGTATCACCTGTGGTTTTGTTACATGGTAATTATAAAAACCGCCTCTTCTTCGCCCGGACAATATCGCCTGAATATTTCTGCCATCTTCGGGTATAGTCGGATAGAAAGTAAAACGGAAAGTCAGATTCTTTAAC